>Ga0070706_100001332_pt1 | contig 26269 bp, 29 predicted proteins | sample KBSK5501metaG_FD_65476 | JGI IMG/M metagenome (GOLD analysis project Ga0070706, IMG submission 65476) | Corn, switchgrass and miscanthus rhizosphere microbial communities from Kellogg Biological Station, Michigan, USA - KBS K5-50-1 metaG | ecosystem: Host-associated > Plants > Roots >... | reverse complement strand
GCGGCTTCCTTCAGATTCCACCTCACGATGGACACCCTTGCCGTCCAGCTAACGATTCCCCCTGTCGGGTTCGTAGGAGACTTTCACTCCCTAGTAAGAGCGCCCTGCCGGGCGCAACAAAAAGAAAAGCAGGTGACTCGCTCGTGAGTCACCTGCTTAAGCAATCAAACCGTAAACTTTACTTCGCTTTCTCTTCCAACTGCCGCTTGATCAGCAGCTCCGCCAGATCCGGCACGACTTCCCACGCGATCTCGCGGATGACTTTGTCAGACATCATCTCTACTGCGCGGCGGGCGATCGCGTCGATCATCTCGGGTGAGAGTTGATCCGGGGTGAATGAAGCCACGGATGACACAGACTCAACTGATTGAGGCTTGGATTCGGGTTCGGGCTCCATGACCTCAATCTCCCTCACCTCAGCCTCATATGGTGCGGCGGGGACAAACGGAACTTCCTGCGTGTCGGCAAACGAAGAATAACTGCTCGCAGCAGTCGCAACCGCTTCCTTCACTTGCGGCTCGACAAACGCTCGCGCCGGCGCGGGCTCGTAAGCAGGCGCGACTACATCACTCCCATCATCGTCAAGATCCAAAACAAACTCGTCGTCGGCCACCGCGCCCACTGGTTCCAACTCGCCAAGGTCCAACAAAACGTCGGATGAGTCGCTTTGAGAAACGCTTCCTGGTTCAGTTTCCATTTTCTCCTCACGCGGTAACGATTCCGTCGCCAACGCGTCATCGAGCCGCAGCGTGTCTGCGGTCGTGACTTCCAACTCGTGCGTGTCCATGTGCACGTCTTCTTCCGGCTCCGCTGTCCTGGGCAGTTCAGCAGTCGGTTCTTGTTTCTCGGCCGGCGGGCTTGTTACTAAAGCTCCGACGCGGTCGATCAGTCGTCGTATCGATTGAAATGGTTTGGTCAAGATATCATCCGCGCCAACTCTGCGCGCCTCCGCTTCGTCGAAGGGCTCAAACGAGCCAACGAGCAGCATTACGGGAATGTGTTTCAGCTTCTCGTTTGTTTTGACGTACTCGCAAACTTCATAGCCACTGCGGGAAGGCATGAAAACGTCTGCGAGAACTATATCCGGTTCAACCTCCAGGAGCTGATCGATTGCTGCCTGGCCATTGCCGACAGACACGACCTGCACACCTTCGTCAGCAAACGTAAGGTCAATGACTTTCTGAATGGTGGCCGAATCGTCGGCAAGTAGGAGTTTGCGTCCAGCTAGCAAAGCCGATCCCTTTAGCTGAATTTGCACCATCGGCGGGGCCTAGTGCGTTAGCACGGATGGCGCGGGCATGTCGTCACGAAGCGGGCCTCGGAAGAGGCCCCAAAAAGAACCTAACACCCGCGGGAAGCGCCAGTCAAGAGTTTGTTTTACGGGCCAGGACTATTTGATGGGCCGGAGACGACGATGTCGTCGGAGGTGTTCGGTTTGCCGTCGGGACCGAGGGAGCGGAGGGAATAATGATCCTGCTGGCCGTCGTACTGGTATGGACGATGCCATGGATCGACGCGGATTACGCGCACCAAATACTTCGGGCTCAAGTGATCGATCAAGACCGATTCTTTATCGGAGACGACAAAGTGGCCACGCTCGCGGCGAAACTTGTCGAGCGCCGAGGCGATTAGCGAGAGATCGTCGGTTGCTGTGGATCGCTTGAGCTGATCGAGCCGCGAAGGCACGTCAGCTACGTTTACCCATTTGCGAGTGCCACTCTTGAGCTCGGCCACGTGCCAGCTTCTCGCGTCGCGCGCCAGCCGAAAGTCAACCTGGACCAATGCCACCACCAATGCCGCAGACTCAGATCCAATCGATAACCCAAACGGTGAGATCTCTTTAATGCGCACCTCGTCTGATGGAAGCGCGATGTCAAACAAAGCAGCAACCAAACAGCGCGCGCGCTTCGTGTTGAGCTCAGACGAAAGAGCAATCTCCGATGGTCCATAGCAACGATCCGACGGCAGCTCCGCCGGCACAGCCTGCGCGATGAGATCCAAACGCTCCCAACGATCCTGACCAACCCTGATCTCCCGCAAACGCCACCGGCCCTCACGCAACGTCAAACGAAAGACGAGTTCCATTTCGGCGCTGACTTCGGCAGCCTCGGTGCCGCTCGGTCTAACCGAGCGCACACGAACCGCGCCGTTGGGCAAAGACCAACCAGCCATCGTTTGAATAACTTTGCGAGCTTGTTTTTGACTGAGATCCGCGCGTGCCTCAATAGGACTTACGATCACAAGCCCAAACAATAAAATAGCCATCCACAGATTACACAGAAAAGAATCTGCGTAATCTGTGGATGGATTGGAGGCCGCGCTTCCCATGACTACTCAGCAGTCTTCTTGCCAATCAACATCTGCAACATGATCTGAAGTTGCGCCGTGGTGAACGGTTTCGGAAGAAACACAACTGCACCGGCGGCGAAGCTGTCGGACGAGAGCTTTGGATCCTGCTCGGCAGTCATCATCATCACCGGGATCGTTCTCAAGCGCTCCTCCGATTTCATGTAACGGACCAACTCCGGCCCCGAGATGTGTGGCATCACGACGTCGAGAATCGCCGCGGTGAAATTCGGATCGGATTGCAAGATCTTGTAAGCCTCGCGGCCGTCACGTGCTGTAACGACGTTGAAGTTTTCCTTCTCGAGAATCGTGGCTATCAAGCGAAGGATGGCCGGATCGTCATCTGCCACCAGCATGCGCCGGTTGTCTGTTCCGTTGGTAAGGGTTTCGTTGTTTTCCATGTGAGTATTCTTCTCTGTTTTCAAACTTCCACCGCGCGGCAACTCTCACCTGCCTGCGTCGAAAGCTCCGCTGCCAGTTTGATTGCCGCAACCATGCTCGAGTGTTCCGCAAGTCCTTTACCTGCGATATCGAAGGCAGTGCCGTGATCGACCGAAGTTCTGATGAACGGCAAGCCCAATGTTACATTGACGGCCTCGCCAAACGACAAACACTTTACCGGAATCATCGCCTGATCGTGATAACAAGCGATGACAGCATCAAATTCCCCCCGCGAGGCTCGGAGAAAAACTGTATCAGCCGAGAATGGCCCCTGCACGTTAATATCGTCGACGCGTCGAGCAGTTTCAATCGCGGGCATCATCTCAGAAGCCTCTTCAACGCCAAACAGTCCTCCCTCGGCTCCATGCGGATTCAGTGCGGCGACCGCCAGTCTCGGGCGTTCGATACCCCAGCGCTGCAACTCACGATTCGTGAGATTGATGGTCTTTATCACACGGTCGCGTTCCACCATTCGGATTGCTTCGGCAAGCGGAACGTGAGTCGACAACAACACGATACGCAGGTTTGCAGCGACGAAGGCCATCGCATATTCCTCGGCACCAGTAAGATGAGCGAGAAATTCGGTGTGGCCCGGAAAACTATAACCACCGAGAAATAGTGCGCGTTTATTGATCGGCGCAGTGGCTATCGCATCGATGCTGCCGGCCGCGCACAATTCCACCGCAGCCTCGATGTAGCCGGCGGCAGCTTTGCCGGCCGCGCCGGATTCGATACCCGGCTCGATGAAGCCGCTGATATTGTCGAGATGATAGATGACGGGCTCCGAGAGTTCTTCGGGAAACGTCTCTTCAGTGCGAATGATGTCGTAGCCGGATTGAAGATCGAGTGTGCGTGCGGTGTGCCTGAGTGCCTGAGCATCTCCGATGATCACCGGCACGCAAACTCGTCTGATTTCATCTTCCGCAACAGCCTTGAGGACAACTTCAGGACCGATCCCGGCAGGGTCTCCCATCGTGATGCCGATGCGCGGCAACACTCGCCGGGGTCGAGGTCCCGGGTTGGTTGAGCTTTGGTCTGAGTGTCGCATTGCTTGAGGCGACGCACCGTTGTCCAGGGGCACGGAAACTCAGGGCGAGGCTGCGTTATGCGTTAAGTTTCCTAAGCACTGGCTTTTTCCACGCGCTCGTCAGCCTTGTAGATGTACTTGATGTTCCGTTTGAGCACCAACAGATTAGGTGCGCCCTTACGGTTGACCTTCAACGCGCCACGATCATACCACTCGATCGTGCCTTCGATCTCTTCGCCGTCGGTAAGAACAATAACCATCAAGGTATGCGCGTCGATCTGTTTCTTGTAATAAAAGATCTCGGCGTTGGTTTCGCTGGGAGGCGGAACTCTTTTCTTAACCTGGACTGGCGCGTGCTGCTGTGGTTGCGGCGCACGTTGCGGAGCGCCGTCGTTTGCGGCACGGGAACTCCCATTCGAACGCTCTCTGGGCTGCGGAATTTCTCGGGCTTTGCCTTTCACTTCCGCAAGTGTGGTTCTGATGAGTTTACGATTCACTTGATTATTACCTCCAAAAATCAACGACAGGGTATGACACCCGGTCAAAAGCTAGGCGACGTATGGCACACAGGGCTTAGGTGTACAGACAGTGTCAAGCTCTCGCAGGCTGCGGCCCATCCGAGGAGAGGAACGAACGTTACCCGTAATGGATTTTTTTCCTGCAAGGATTGACCGACATGCTACACAACAAAAGCCGAAAAAGCAAAGGAGAAAACGTTCACCATTCGCTTCTGTTTCAAGATTTTACCTGCAAGAAATCCTGCAACCCACAGTAAGAACAAGTAAGGAAGGGTGGCTTGCCCCCGCTCTCTCAACAGCGGGGGCAAGCCCCTCTTCCTGACTTGTTCATGAGTCGTTGTTAGTCGGCTTTCTTGCGAATGAAAGTTGGCACGTCGAGATCGTCAACGCGTGGAGTGCCCATCATCGGCCGCGGGAGATCGTCGGCCGGCCTTGCTACGAAACGTGGCGGCGGCGCGGGAATCGCCGTTGTCGCAGCGGCAGACGCAACTGATGCGGCCTCTCGGTCAAATCCAGTAGCGATGACAGTGATCTTCATTTCGTCAGTGAGAGTGTCGTCGATCACTGCGCCAAAAATTATGTTTGCATCGTCGTCGGCTGACTCGCGAATGATCGACGAAGCAGCGTTAACTTCAAACAACGTGAGATCCGGTCCGCCGGTGATGTTGATCAAAACACCTTTGGCGCCTTGGATCGTTGCCTCTTCCAGGAGTGGTGACGAGATCGCCTGCTGCGTCGCCTCGATCGCACGGTTCTCACCAGTCGCGCGGCCGGCACCCATCAAAGCCATTCCCATTCCCTGCATGATCGACTTCACGTCGGCGAAGTCGAGATTGATCAAACCTGGAACAGTGATCAGATCGCTGATACCTTGAACTGCCTGGCGCAAGACGTCATCAGCAACTCTGAACGAATCGGACAGCGACACGCCGCGCTCGACGGTGTGTAGCAGTCGTTCGTTCGGGATCGTGATGACAGTGTCGACGCACTCGCGCAACTCTCTCAGTCCCTGATCTGCCTGCGCCATGCGTCGCCGGCCTTCGAAATGAAACGGCTTGGTGACGACGGCGACTGTCAACGCATCAAGCTCAGTGGCGAGTGATGCGACGATCGGCGCCGCGCCGGTTCCAGTTCCGCCACCTAGACCAGTCGTCACAAAAACCATATCCGCGCCTTCGAGCACTTCAATGATCTTGTCAGTGTCTTCAAGCGCAGCCTCACGGCCGACTGACGGATCTGCGCCGGCACCGAGGCCTTTGGTCAGACGGCTACCGAGCTGGATTTTGATTGGGGCGCGTGAACGTTTCAGTGCCTGTAAGTCGGTGTTGGCGACGAGAAACTCGATGCCCTCGATTCCCGCTTCGATCATGCGGTTGACGGCGTTGCTGCCACCACCGCCGATGCCGATTACTTTTATCCGCGCTCCGGTGAGTGGCGGATCATCATCGATGAAAATATTAATGCCTGTTCCCGGTTGACGAGTGTCCGGTGTCATAGTTAGTTCCTCTCTCCCGAAACGGGATGGCTTCCAAGGCCTCTTCCTTCTATGTTGGGTTTCTTGAGCCATCGGCATCGATATCTTGCGGACAATATCTTGTGCAACCGGGGCGCAAGCATACAACAACTTGTCAGAAAATACTAAATCTATTTTTGAAGCGTGAGACGAAGTGCGTCAGCTTTCCTGTCGATCCACGTCTGCCTACTCCAGTGCGTATTTCGGCCGCTTGCGTGCGATACGCAAGCAGCGCAAGACCCGCAGCCGCCGTCCACGCCGGACTCTGAATGTCTTCAATCAACCCCCCGAAGCGATCTCGTTCGGGATAGCCAATTCGCACCGGCGCATCGAAAACCTGTTCTGCGATCTCGGTCATGCCGTGCAACATTGCTCCGCCACCGGTCAACACGACACCGCTCGAGAGTTGTCGCTCCCAACCAGCGTCTTTGATTTCGTCGGCGACGTGCATCAACACTTCTTCAGCGCGCGGCTGAAGAATGTCGCAGAGAATCTGTCGCGAGAGTTGACGTGGTGGACGTCCACCGACTGACGGCACATCGACTAGTTCGCCACGTTCCATTTCACTCAATGCACTACTGCACGCACAGCCAACGGTGCGCTTGATCTTCTCCGCCTCTGGAATCGGCGTGCGCAGACCGAAGGCAATGTCGTTGGTGAAATGCGAGCCGCCCAGTGGAAAAACTGCCGTGTGCTGGACGGCGCCGCGCTGGTAAATGATCAATCCAGTGGTTTCAGCTCCGACGTCGACCAGCGCCGCGCCAAACTCTTTGTCGTCTTCAGTCAACGAAGCTTCAGCGGCGGCGAGCTGCTCGAGAACCATGTCAGCAACAACCAAACCCGCGCGGTTCACAGCATTTATCGCGTTCTGACGAGCAGTGACGGGACTCGTTACGATGTGGACTTTTACCGCTAGTCGCGCACCAATCATGCCGACTGGATCGTTGATGCCGTCCTGATCGTCAACGATGAACTCCTGCGGCAAGCGGTCGACGATTTCGCGTCCGGCAGGAAGTTGAATCGCGCACGCTGAGTCGATCGCGCGTCGCACGTCTTCGGCAACGATCTCGCGGTCGCGACCGGAGACAGCGACGATCGCCTGGCCGTTGAAGCCGAGTATGTGCGAGCCCGCAAGATTGATCGTAACCTCTTCTGCTTCGAGTCCACTCATTCGTTCCGCTTCTTCGACAGCCTTCTTGATCGCGTCGACCGCCGCGTCAGGATTGACGATCACACCCTTGCGCAGACCGCGAGCTTCGGCTTCGCCTATGCCGACCACTTCGAGCAGTCCACCTTCGCCAGGCTCACCGGCGATACATGTCACCTTACTCGTCCCGATGTCGAGGCCGATTGTGTGCTGTGTACGCTTCGCCATCTAAGTCCTTATCCGCAGATTACGCGGATTATTCATTCTTCCGTTCACCGGTGACTAAGCCAACGATGGCACGTCTACCCTGCGTCAGATCTATGTAACTGATGAGTGGACCACGTGCTGTCTGCCGTTGAGCGTCGAGCACTGTCAATGCCTTGCTGAGGCGCGAGCCCTGATCTTCTGATCCGAGTCGGACTTCGATCTGCGAATCATCACCCGCAAGCTGCACTCGAACATCGTGAAGGTCGAGCAGATTCACTTCACTCACGCGCTCCGCCAAACCCTGCGAGTTCCAATTGCGCTGCAGCTCGAGAAATTTGGTGACGCGTTCGCGATTCTCCGGCTGCGCGCCCGCCGTGTCGTCTTCATTCCAGCCGCGCAAAAAAAACGCCGGCATCTGATCCGTCGGCGACATCTCGCCGAGATAAATCGCGTCGTCATCGACCCAAATAAACCGCCCTGCCGAAGTTCTTACTACGGCCTTCGGCTCGCGTTCGGTAATGCGAACTCGAATGCCGTCAGGTAAAACGCGACTGACAACAGCGGTACGCACCCACGGCAGTCGCTCGAGATGCTTGCAGAGTGCCGCGAGATCGGCCTGCCAAACTCCAGTCTGACTGACATCTCGCCGCACAACCGCTTCAATGTCATCAAGCGAAGCGCGCGCGGCACCACGCGTCTCAATCGTGCGAATCTGAAAGAAGCTTGCGGACGCAGCCGCGCGATAACCGACCACGGCGATCGTGCCGATCGTTGCGATCAAACCGATCCGCATCGCTAGAGGAACGTAAGCGAGCAGCGATTTGAAACGCGCGCCAATCGTCTCAGCCGAATCGCGACGGGCAGGCCTTTGGCCCACTGCCGAACGACCTTTGCCCATTCCAGTGCGATTGCCAACTCTTTGAACCTGGACTGGCTCTCTCAAGGCTCCTCCTCCTGGCTCTGATCCGCGTCATCCGCGTTCATCCGCGGCTCAGAACTTGCTCGCCAAAGCTCAACCTCATACTCCAACTCGATCCCCTGCTCGCGTCGAACACGTTCGCGAATCTCTTCGGCCAGCGCCAGTGCATCTTCCGCGCGCGCGTTCTCGCCTTCAGTGACGATGAAGTTCGCGTGCACGGGTGAAACTACCGCGCTGCCGCGACGCTCTCCTTTCATTCCGAGATCGTCGATGATCTTGCCAGTGCCGATCGTGCTCGCCGGTGGGTTCTTGAAAAAACAACCAGCGGAGCGCGAGCCGTGTGGTTGAGAAGCGAGTCGTCGACTCTTCGCATCATCCATGCGCGCCTTGATGCGCTCGGGATCATCCGGCTGAAGACGAAGTGTTCCGCCAAGCAGCAGCTCACCTTCTTTGAACGAAGTGTGACGATAGTTCCACTGAATGCTGCTGCCCGGAATCTCAATGACTTTTCCATCACGTGCGACGCGCACGTTTTCGGTGACGGTTCCGATCTCATGACCGTATGCTCCAGCATTCATCCAGAGCGCGCCGCCAACCGTGCCCGGAATACCGCCGAGCCCTTCAATCCCGGAGAGTCCTGCGCGAGCAACGTCGATACAAAGTCGCGGCAATGAATAGCCGGCGCTGACCGAAACCAACTCGCCGTCGATATGGACCTCGCCTTTCATGTTGCTCAGGTTCAGGACGACGTAGTGATGATCGGCATCGTCAGCGAGGACGTTGCTGCCGGAGCCGAGTGGTCGCCAGCCGATGCCGGCCTGGTCCAATTCATGAACCAGAGCGGCGGCTTGTGCTTCAGTTTCCGGAGCGATCACCCAATCGATCGCGCCGCCAACGCGCAGACTCGTCAACTCGGCGAAACGTCGCCCACGCTCAGCGCGCACGCCAACCCGCGCCGCGATTTCTTCTATTGCTCGATCCCGTTCCACCATCTTAGTTAGAGACAGATGACTGCTCTCGCAACAAAAACAACAATTGATCGCTCACGCGATTCACTGTGCCGGCGCCGAGCGTCAACACCAAATCACCGGGCTGCACATGTTCGCGCAAGATCGAAGCGGCGTTGTCGAGCCCGCCGATATAATTCGCATCTTTGTGTCCGAAGCGCTTGATCGCCGCCGTCAGTGCTTCAGAATTAACGCCTTCGATCGGATCTTCGCTTGCCGCATAAATGTCGGTGATGAACAGCACGTCGGCATTGTTGAATGAACGCGCAAACTCCTGCATCAGATCGTGAGTGCGCGTGTAGCGATGCGGTTGAAACAGCACGACGATGCGCCGGCCACCCGAACCCAATTTCGCGGCGGCGAGCGTCGCGCGAATCTCCGTCGGATGATGCCCGTAGTCATCGACCACCAGCACATCGTTGACTTCGCCTTTCGCCTGAAACCTGCGGCCCGCGCCTATGAAGCTATGCATACCTTCGACGATCTTTTCGAACGGCACTTCCAATTCAAATCCAACGGCAATTGCTGCCAGCGCGTTGTAGACGTTGTGCACTCCAGGCACGCGCAAGATCATCTCGCCCATGACATCCGTTCCGCGCCAGACTGTGAACGACGATCCGAAGTTGTTGTCGTGACGAATTCCGTGCGCGGAAACGTCTGCTTGCGCGCTGAAACCGTAAGTCATGCGCCGGCGTTCAAGCAGCGGAATGATCGCCTGCACGTTTGGATCGTCGAGACAGAGAACCGACGAACCGTAGAACGGCACCTTGTTGACGAAGTTCGCGAAGCAGGCACGCACGTCGTCCATATCGTGGTAGTAGTCCATGTGTTCGCGATCGATGTTTGTTACGACGGCGATCGTCGGCGTCAACATCAAAAACGATCGGTCACTCTCATCAGCCTCGACGACCATCAAGTCGCTCGTTCCCAGGTGCGCATTCGAGCCAAAGGCGCCGACGACACCACCAACAACCATCGTGGGATCGAGTCCGGCATGGCCCAACACAGTGGCGACCATCGATGTTGTAGTCGTCTTTCCGTGTGAACCGGCAACGGCGACTGTGTGCGGTTTGAGTCGCATCAACTCCGCGAGCATTTCCGCGCGCGGGATCACCGGAATTGAACGGCGATGTGCTTCGACGATCTCGGGGTTGTCGTCGCGCACGGCGGTTGAGCGCACGACGACGTGTGGATGGCCAACATTCTCAGAGGAATGTCCTTCAAAGATCTCTACGCCGATTTGTTGCAGGCGATCGGTCACGTTCGAGCGTTTCAGATCCGAACCAGAAACGCGGAAGCCGAGATTAACCAGCACCTCGGCAATTCCGGACATACCGATCCCTCCGATGCCTACGAAATGAACGTGCTGGATTCTGCGGAACATTAATTTTCTTTTTTAGCCACAGATCTTCACAGATGAACACGGATTAAGACTTATCTGTATTTATCCGTGAAAATCTGTGGCTCAATTCTTCAATCATGTCGACCGCGGCTGCGGCCGCGTCACCATGCGCCAACTTCCGACTCGCTTCTTCCATTCGATTCAACTCATCCGGCGCTTGCACCAGTCTTTCGATCTCCTCTGCCAATCGTTCACCACTCAACTCATGCTGGAGGATCATTCGTGCGGCGCCTGCGGCCTGCAACGCTTCAGCGTTCTTTCGCTGATGGTCGTCAGCGGCCTGCGGAAACGGGATCATGATCGACGCCTTGCCCGCTGCGATCAACTCCGCCGTCGTGGTTGCGCCGGCGCGACAAACAACGAGATCTGCTTCAGCAAAATCCGCAACCATGTTGTCAATATAACTACGAACTTCAGCGCGTTCGCTCCAACTCAGTCCGTTGTAAACGGCCTGCACATTTTCAAAATCCGCAGCACCCGTCTGATGCTTGATGCGCAGCATCACCGGCAACTCTTTCAATTTCGGCAACGCTGCCACCATCGCTTCATTAATCGCGCGCGCGCCTTGTGAACCACCAAACACCAGCAGCGAAAACTTCCCCGGCTCGCGTTGCTTTCGCGGTATGTCAAAAAACTCTCGTCGCACCGGATTGCCGGTCACCTTTGCCTTGCCGCGAAAGTAAGGCAGCGACTGCTCAAACGAAACTGCAGCGCGTTCGACAAAGCGCGCGAGCACGCGATTGGTCAAACCCGGCAACGCGTTTGACTCCATCACCAGCGTCGGCAGCCTCATCAGTGCGGCACTCAGCACGACCGGGCCTGAGACATAACCACCTGCGCCAACAACCACGTCAGGTTGAAACTGTCGCAGCAGTCTTCGCGTCGCAACAAAACCTCTTGGCAGCACCGCAAGTCCTTTTACACGTGCGCTGAGACTCACATTTTTCAGGCCAGCACTTTCAATGAGCGATAACTCAAAACCTGCCTGCGGCACTAATCGTGTTTCGAGTCCGCGCGCAGTGCCGACAAAATGCACTTTCGAGCTCGGATCGCGCCGCATGATCTCCTGCGCCACTGCGATCCCTGGATAAATATGTCCGCCAGTGCCGCCGGCAGCGATCAGTACCTTCATTGTCAATTGCCAATTGCCGATTGCTGATTTAGACGACCTTCGCGTTTCTTGCTGAAATCCGGCAATCGAAAATCCGCAATAGTTCCGCTCGCGTGTTGCGAGACGTTGAGCAGAATGCCGACGGCTGCGAGCGTCGGCACCAGCGATGACCCGCCGTACGAAATAAACGGCAACGGAATGCCTTTGGTCGGAACCAGCGAAAGCACGACACTAATATTAAAGAGCGCCTGCGCCACGATGCTGGTGACGATGCCAAGACTCAGCAACATTCCAAATCTGTCTGGCGCCAAAAGAGCCGTGCGAATGCCGCGCCAGAGGAACAGTGCAAACACTGCAACAACCGCGAGCCCGCCAACCAGTCCCAGTTCCTCGCCCACAACGGCGAAGATAAAGTCGGAATGCGCGAAGGGAAGAAACAGCATCTTCTGTTTGCCTTGAGCAAAGCCGAGACCATTCGTTCCGCCCGAGCCGATTGCGATCAACGATTGCACGACTTGAAAGCCCGCGCCTTGCTGGTCGGCCCACGGATCGAGAAACGTGATCAGACGTTGCAAGCGCCACGGCACGAAGATTAACAATCCCGCAGCGACGATTAACGCCGGTGCCGCAGCCATTGCCAGGTGAAGTACACGCGCTCCTGCGGTGTAGATCATCACCGTGAAGATTAATGCCAGCATCATTGCCGTGCCGAAGTCGGGTTCGACGACGACGAGCGCCGCGAGCCATCCGGTGATGAAGCCGCAAGGGACGAACGTGCGCCAGAAGTCTCCCTCTTCACCGGCTCGCTTTTCGAGAAAGTAAGCGAGGAAGACGATCAACGAGAGTTTTGAAATTTCCGAGGGTTGAAGTGAAAAGCCGGGAAACTTCAACCAGCGGTGCGCGCCGTTAGTGCTGCTGAAAGCAAACACTCCGAGCAAACCGAGCGTGCAAAGAACTAATAGACTGTAGACGATCCGGCGGTTTTTCAGTTGTTGATAGTTGAATTGCATGGCGAGCAGCATCACGAAGAATCCGATCGCCACCCACACGCCCTGTTTGATCACGTAATAGAACTGATTGCCGTTCTCTTTTTCCGCGATCAACGCCGAGGCGCTGTAAACCATCACGACGCCGAAGAGCGCGAGCCCTGTCGTCGCCGCGAATAGCCATTTGTCTGGAGCTAGTTTCCGAGCCATACCTGAACTTGTTCCTTGAACACTTTCCCGCGGTGTTCGAAACTGTCAAACATATCGAAGCTGGCGCAGGCGGGCGCCAACAAAACCACATCGCCTTTCTCTGCGGCGTTGAACGAACGCGTCACCGCGTCTTTCATGTCTGACGCGCGTTCGAAGGGAGCGCTGTTTCCCAACTCGTTCGCGATCGTGTCCGCGTCTTCACCAATCAGTACAAGCTTTCTGACTTTCTCGCGCACGAGCGGCTCGAGCGGAGCGTACGGAGCTTTCTTGCCGCGACCACCGAGAATCAAGACGATCTTGCCTGGCTCGTGTGCGAATGCTTCGAGCGCTTTCAACGTCGCATCAACGCTCGTGGCTTTTGAGTCGTTGTAAAACTTCACGCCTTCGATCTCCGCAACGAACTCGAGCCGGTGCTCGACCGGCTCGAAGCGCTTAGCAGTAGCGTTCATCGATTCGACCGCAGCACCCGCCGCAATTCCGACGGCGAATGCAGCCGCAACGTTCTCGACGTTGTGCATGCCGCGCAACTTCATTTCGTCAACATTCAGCAGCACCTCGCCTCCTTCGCCGGAGGCAAACACGAGCTCACGGCCTCGCAAGAAGATTCCATCATCGAGCTCACGCCTGACGCTGAATTTCATTACTCGCGCACGCAGTCCTCTTTCCCACGACGACACCGTCGGATCGTCAGCATTCAGCACCGCCACATCCTCAGCCGTTTGGTTCATGAAGATGCGATGCTTCGCTGCTGCGTAATCGGTGAACGTTTCGTAGCGATCCATGTGATTCGGCGTCACATTCAACACAACCGCGATCGACGGATGAAAAGTCTTGATCGTCTCCAACTGAAAGCTCGACAACTCCGCCACCGTCCAACCGTCGTCTCGCGAAGTCTCGATCATCGAGATCAACGGCTTACCAATGTTTCCGCCGACCTGCACCGGCAAACGCGCGTCACGTAACAACTCACCGATGAGCGAAGTCGTCGTTGTCTTGCCGTTGCTCCCGGTAATGCCAATGATGCGTCCTTTCAAAAAACGAGAGGCGAGTTCGACTTCGCCAATTACTTCCGCTCCAGCCCGCTCGGCGTAACGAATCGGAATGATGTTCGCGGGCACTCCCGGGCTAACGACAAGGAGGTCGAGTTGATCGAGCAACCAGCTCGGAGCTTCACCGGGTAATAAACCAACGCCGGACTCTTTCAACGCCAACGCTTCGGGCGTCCATTGCTCGATCGGCTTTTTGTCAGTGAGCGCGACGACTGCGCCCTGGGCCAACAGAAACCGCGCCGCGGCAATTCCACTCCGCGCCGCGCCGATTATCAAAACTTTCTTGCCACGAAGAAGCACAAAAGACGCGAACCATCTCTATCGAAGTTTCAGAGTCGAGAGACTCAACAGCGCGAACAAGATCGCCAGGATCAAAAAGCGAAAGACAATCTTCGGCTCCTTCCAATCCAGCATCTCGAAATGGTGGTGCAGCGGCGTCATCTTGAATAGTCGCCGTCCGGTGCCGGTTGTTCGTCTCGTCATCTTGAAAACGCCCACCTGCAACATCACCGACATCGCTTCAATCACAAACACGCCACCCACCAACAGCAACATGAACTCCTGCTTCGTCAGCACCGCCACCGTTCCCATCGCTCCGCCGATCGCGAGGCTGCCGACGTCACCCATAAAGACCTGTGCCGGCGGCGCGTTGAACCAAAGGAACCCGAGACTCGCTCCTGCCATCGCGCCGCAAAACACCGTCAACTCCGCCGCTTCCGGCCGGTGAGTCAATTCGAGATAACTGGCCCAACGAGCGTCGCTGCTGAGATAAGTGAAACCAGTCAACGCGCTCATCGCGATAAACGTGACGCTGATTGCCAGGCCGTCCAAGCCGTCGGTAAGATTCACCGCATTCGACGATCCCAAAAGCACGACCACGATCAGGATCAAGTAAACGTAAGGACCGATAAAACTCTTACCAAACGGATCCGCTGTCGCTTTGAAAAATGGAATGCTGAAGTTCCACGAATAACCGGCGCCGCCCAGGAACCTCGTCGAGAGGAAAAGCACTGCCCAAACACCGACCGCAACCAGCAGTTGCGCCAGTAACTTTTGTCGCGCTGTTAGTCCGAGACTGCGCTGTTTCGCCATCTTCGAGTAGTCGTCGATAAAACCGATGGCGCCGAAGAGCAGTGTCGCGATCATCGCCGTCCAAACGTAAACACTCGACAGACGCGCCCACAGGAGAGTCGAGATTAAAACCGAGCCGACGATCAGCACTCCACCCATCGTCGGAGTGCCGCGTTTGACCTGATGCTCCTTTGGTCCTTCTTCGCGAATCTGCTGGCCGACGTTCCATCGTTTCAATGCATCGATCAGCTTGCCGCCGAAGAAGAGTGAGATGAGTAGTGCGGTGATCGTCGCGTAAGCAGTGCGAAACGTGACGTACTGAAAGACGTTGAGCGCCTTTATGAGATACCAATCCTTGTCCTTGAAGTGCGCGTAGAGAAGTTCGTAAAGGAAGTAGTAGATCATTTGATTCGTACTCTTTCTCTGTGCCTCTGCGTCTCTGTGGTTTATTAGTCAACCACAGAGACGCAGAGACACGGAGAACAGCTCTTACCTTTGGTCCTCGCCCGCGAGTGGAAAACGCTCACGCAGCGCCTTGACGATTTTGTCCGTCGCCACACCACGCGAGCCTTTCACCAAAATCAGATCGCCTTCTTTCGCTTCCTTGATCAACTCGGCTGCCGCTTCCTCCGACGACTCGAAAAACCTTGCCGCCGAAAGTCCCGTCTCATTCGCTCCCACAACGATTTCTTTCGCGAGACCGCGAACGCCCCAAAGCAAGTTGATTCCTGTCGCAGCGATCTCTCCCCCAACTTCGCGATGCAGCGACGCTTCATCAGGCCCGAGCTCCAGCATCTCTCCAGCGATCACCAGCAATCGTTTGCGCCCTTGTCTCGCTTCCACCATCGTGCGCACCATATTCAGCAGCGAACGGGGATTCGAGTTGTAAGAGTCGTCGATAACCGTAAACCCTGCCCCAAAATCCAATACCTCACCGCGCATCTTTGGCGGTCGCGCGGTTTTCAGAGCGCGCGCAATCTCTTCGGGTGGTATCGAAAACGCCGTCGCCACCGCCGATGCAGCAAGCGCGTTGCTGAGGTTGTGACGGCCACTCATCGCCAGGGAAGCCTGCGCTTCTCCCAACGGCGTGCGCAAACGAAAGTCGATCCTTCCTAGCGACGCGGTATCGATCTCAGTGGCGCTGATGTCTGCAACGTTGTCGATACCAAACGTCAGCGTCTTGCCTTGATGCTTGTCGCGCATCTGCATCACTAAACGATCGTCGGCGTTGAGAATCGCTGTCCCTTCCGGTTTGAGGCCCTCGATCAATTCCGCCTTCGCCGCCGCGATGTTCTCGATCGTGCCGAGATATTCGAGATGGACCGGCGCGACCATCAATTCGACAGCAACGTCCGGCGGCGTGATCCGGCACAAACGCTGAATCTCATGCGTGGGTGACGACATGCCCATCTCCAACACTGCAAGATCGTACTGATCCGGCGAGTGACCGTCGCTCACCATCCGCAAAACCGACAACGGCAGTCCGAGTCCGTTGTTGTAATTGCGCGCACTCTTCAAAACACGATGACCCGCATCTTGCAGGACGTGAGCAGTCAACTCTTTGGCAGTAGTCTTTCCAGCACTGCCGGTAATCGCGACAACCGGTTTGCCCCACGCGGTGTACACGCGATGCGCGAGTTGTTGTAAAGCCGCGATTGCGTCTTCAACCAACAACAAGCGATCCTTCATCTTCTCCAACTCGGAATCGCCGTTGACCCGATCGGCACGCGCTACCGCTGCAATTGCGTCGCGCTCGAGGGCGTCGCCGATGAAGCGATGAGCATCGACAAACTCACCATTAAAACCGGCGCGGGCGTAGTCCTGTTGCGAGAGGGCAAAGAACAGCTCGCCCGCGCCTACGGAGCGGGAGTCAATCGAATAATCTTTTATCTGTTTGTCAAACATCTTGGGGCTGACGCTTCTGGCATCCGCGCCCATCAAATCCGCTGCCTCTCGAACATTCACGTTATTACAGCCTCTTCCCGCTCGATCGACTCTTCCTCCGGGCCGCTGGTGTTCACAGGTTCGAGCAGGCATTCAACCAATTTTGAAAGCGAGCTCTGGCTCATCGAAACGTTCGCAAAAACTTCCGCGTAACTTCCAATACGATCATTCGGCGGACTCACGTCACGGTTCGAGCCATCTTTTGGGGGACGTTGCGGCCGGAGAGTTGAACGCTGGCTGCGTAGTCGTTTTCTACAGTCAGCGATGCCGTAGTTTACGTCATCTTCGAGAGTTTCTTCATCTATCGGGTGTGACAACTTCACTGGGACCTCCCAAAATCAACGTAGACAAGTTGACCGGTACTCACTTCCGTACCGGCCGAGGGATTTTGCTTCAGGACCCTGCCCTCGCCACGCGCTTCGACCTGCAATCCCAGTTGCGCGCATGTTCGGGCTACATCGCGCACGCTGCGTCCACGCAAATCAGGCATCAAGACCGCCTTCTTCGTAGCTACAGCGTAAACAACTTCTCCGTCTCGGCCTCCGTTGTTATCCACGGTCGGCAATGTGGCTTTCCGCTGTTGCGCCGTCTGCGCCTGCTCTTCTCTCAGGCGCTCAGCGTGTTCGGGATCTAGTTGGGCGATCAGGTCGGGCACTGACTTCGTTTCGATATCCGGCATGACGCCGAGACTCGGGAGGATCTGTTCGGCAACTTCACTAAAAACCGGCGCAGCAACGTCACCGCCGTGATACGCGCCTCCCGGTTCATCAATCACGACGATGATCACTACTTGCGGATTACTCACCGGCGCGAAGCCGACAAACGATCCGACAAACTTCGTGGACGAATAGGCCCGCGTTTTGGGATCGATCTTCTGCGCCGTACCGGTTTTGCCTGCTGCTGAGTAGCCGTCCAACTGCGCTTTCTTCGCCGTTCCGTGCAGCGTCACCCCTTCCAGCATGCCGCGCAGCGTGATTGCTGTTTCCGCGCTGATGACGCGTCGTTGTTCCGGTTCGGCACGATAGACCACCGCGCCGTCAGCATTGCGAATCTCGCGAATCAGATGCGGCGCTATACGGACGCCGTCATTTGCAAGCGCGCCAAACGCTGCGACCATCTGCACTGGCGTGACGCCGACTTCCTGCCCAATCGCGATCGAACCGATCGACGAAGGTTGCCAACGTTCAACCTTTCGCAAGATGCCCGCGGTCTCGCCCGGGAGCTCAATGCCTGTTCGCGATCCAAAACCGAAGCGAGTGATGTAGTCGTACATCGTTTCATCGCCGACTCTCAAACCGAGCTTGATTGCGGCGACGTTGCTCGACTTCGCCAACGCTTCGGCAATCGTCAGTGTCCCAAACCGTTTATGATCGTGGATCACGCGTCCAGCGACGGTGATTGCACCCATCTGACAATCAATTCGATCGTCGACTCTCGCCAGCTTCTTCTCGATCGCGGCGGAGAAGGCGATGATCTTGAACGTCGAGCCGGGCTCGTAGATGTTTTGAAGCGCCCAGTTTGATCTCGTTTCCGGTTTTGCGTCGGCTACTTTGTTTGGATCGAAAGTCGGCGCGTTGGCGAGCGCGAGGATCTCTCCGTTCCGCGGATCGAGCACGATCACGGTGCCTGATTTGGCTCGTGAATTTTGGACCGCAGTTTGTAACGCTTGTTCTGCCTGATACTGGACTGACTGATCGATTGTCAGGACGACTGTCTGGCCCTGCTTCGCCGCGATCTCATAACTCTCGTACGGATGGCCTTTGGCGTCTTTCTCCAAAAACAACCGCCCTGGCTCACCGGAGATTTTTGCGTTGTAAGACTGTTCGACACCGCCGAGACCCTGCCCATCGAGTCCGACATATCCGAGCACGTGTGCCGCCAGTGAACCATTCGGATAGAAGCGTTTCGGCTCGAGTCGCGTTTGAACGCCGGGAAGATTCATCGCGACGATTTTGTTGCCCAGATCGACGTCCAGGCGTCGTGCTATCCAGATGAACCGGCGCTTTTCGGCCTGAGCTTCGCGAAACTCGTTTGCGAGGTCTGCGTGCTTCCTGCCAAGCGTCTGGGCTAGTTGCTGTGCAGTGCGATCCAACGTCTCATTGTCGAGACCTTCAGGATCGAGAAACAGTGAAACTGTTTGCACGCTGCGAGCGAGTTGACGTCCTTGTCGATCCAGCAACTCACCACGCTGTGGACTGGTCTCGATTGAGTTTTGCTGTTGTTGTCGTGCGCGACTGACGAGACTTTCGTACTGCGAGAATTGGAGGTAGACCAACCGGGCGCAAACAACCAGCATCCAGAAGCCAATAAAAGCCGCGACATAAAGCGCGCGGCCTGATGAGACATCCGGTCTGGACTTTGTTCGACTAACGAGTCGTGCCAACATCACCTATTGGTAATTCCGATCTGCCCTGGCCGCGCTGATCTCAAGCCGAGGCGACGCGCCGCGGGCTCGAGTTTGTCAGGCGCCGTTACGCGCTCCTTTTCGAGCGCGAGCCGCTGGTTCTCTTCCAACAATCGTTTGCGTTCGTTACGCAGAGTTTCGTTTTGATAACCGTATTGCACCGCAGCGAAGTGCTGCTTGGCCGCAAAGACAAATCCACCGGCCAACACAAGACCACAGAACAACAAGAGCGCGAGCCGGGAGAGCGCGCTGGTATCGCGAGCGCGACGAACTTTTGCGTTTTGCTGATACTCAGGAAATCGTTTCATAAAGAATTTAGCCCCTCCTTGGAGTGCGGTGGCTTGCCACCGCTTTGTTATCTGTTGGGTTCGGTATACCAAAGCGGTGGCAAGCCACCGCACTCCAAGGAGACGTCCATTACAACGAAGCGAGTTTTCGACACGCGCGAAGCTTCGCGCTGCGGGCTCGCGGATTCTCTTCAACCTCGCGAGCGCCCGGAACCACTGGCCGGCGCGTCAACACTTCAACTGCTTTGCGTGCGCCGCAGGAACAGACCGGCAAACGTGGTGGACATTGGCAGTGGCCCGAAAGTCTTCTCAGTTCTCGCTTGAGAATCCGATCCTCAAGCGAGTGAAAACTGATTCCCACAAACCGGCCATCGGGTATTAAAAGATCGACTGCTGTCTCAACAAATTCTTCCAACCCTTCGAGCTCGTGATTGACGGCGATACGCAAAGCCTGGAACGTGCGCGTCGCCGGATGAATCTGATCCCGCTTGCGACCGCCGCCGACAGCAACCCGTACAAGCTCTGCTAACTCCGCTGTGGTCGTTATCGGCTTTCCTTGTTCGCGACGTTCGACGATACGACGTGCGATCCGTCGTGAGTGTCGTTCTTCGCCGTATTCGAAAATGATTCTGGCAATTTCCGCTTCCGGAAGTTGCTGTAGAAGATCGGCTGCGGTAGGTCCAATGGTCGGGTCCATCCGCATGTCTAACGGAGCGTCAAAACGAAAACTAAACCCGCGCTCGGGTGAATCAAACTGCAAGGAAGAGACACCAAGATCGACCAGAATGCCGTTTGGATCGCGCTCATTCGCTTCCTGCAAGATCGTAGCGATGTCGCGAAAGTTGGCGTGAATGGCGCGGAATCTGTCTCCGAAAGACGCCAGCCGCTGGCGGGAGTAAGCGAGCGCCTCTGGATCGCGATCGATTCCAAGCACGCGAGTGTCAGTGGAGGATTTCAGAATTGCTTCACTGTGTCCGCCAAGTCCAACCGTGCAATCTACAAAGAGACCTCCTCGCTCAGGAGCGAGAAACTTCAAAGTCTCTTCCAGCAGCACGGGGCGATGGGGCGCGCCCATGCCCCCCAAAGGCGCAGCCATCACCACCGCCCCGTGATCTCGTTCAAAGATCTTTCGAGCCTTGTGCTTTGTTCTTTGTGCTTTGCCCTTTGCTTTGCTTTTCACAAAGTACAAAGTACCAAGTACGAAGCACTAAATTCCAAGTCTCGCAATTGCAGCCTCGTCTTCTTCCGTGTAAGGATCGGCCAGCATGCGAGCTTTGAACTTGTCGAGCTCCCAAACTTCCAAGTAGGTCAGGTAACCCAGCACCGCCACGTCGCCAATTACTTCCGCGCTCTTCCGCAGCAATGGATGAATCAACAATCGGCCTTGCCCGTCGATCGTGGCCTGCTGACCGTAGTAGTTCGTTCTGTCAAGGAACTTTCGGCGCGCCGGATCCATCGATGGCAACAGTGAAAGTCGCTGTTCGATCGACTCCCATTCCGGCAATGGGTAAATGCGAACGCAATCACCACTCAAGCTGGTGATATAAAACTCTTTACCGTGCTTCTCCTCGATCAGGCGCCGGAATTCAGTCGGCACCTTAAGGCGCCCCTTCACATCAATTCGCGCCGTGTAATTTCCTCGCAGCATAGTTTCTGACCTGACGAGAGAGCTTTGATGGGTGGCCCAAAGGAAAAGCGTTGCTGATGATCGGTGTTGCTACGAGGTTGGACCCACTTCCGACCACTTTTGACCACCCAAGGCCGGATACTACGCTGCCCTCCAGATGCTGTCAATACTCTGTTCCGCGTGAAATGTTCGCCTCTTGTTTGCCTATAGGCCCTATCGGTCCTATAGGACCTCTATCGCGTAAAGCGCGGTCGATGATGTTATATTCACCCACCATACAATGACATCGATTCTCCTGTTTGGGTTGCTGGCTGCGGGCGCGAACGTCCTCGGAGGGCTGGTCCTGGTTAAATCAGGCATTCACCGCCTCGGCGAGCGTTTCTTGAAATATCTGGTCGCACTCGGCGCAGGCTTCATGCTCGCCGCCATCTTCATCGAGATTCTTCCCGAAACTGTCAGCATCTGGACGAAGCGCTCGCCCGGCGAGTCAGCCGCCGAAGCCGTGGCAGGCGCGATGGCGCTGCTGCTCGTTGGTTATCTGGCGATCCAGTTCTTCGAGCACACGCTGGCGCCGCATTTTCACTTTGGCGCGGAGACTCATCCCGAATCTTTCATGCGACGCTCAGCGACTTACACAGCCATCGGTGGTCTTTGCATTCACACATTCTTCGATGGTGTTTCGATTGCCTCCGCTTTTTTGGTGAGTTTCGAAGTCGGCGTGTTGGTCTTTATCGCGATTTTGCTGCACAAAATGCCTGAAGGCTTTACCGTGGCATCGATCATGCTTGCTTCGGGCCGTTCTACAACGAAGGCTTTGCTTGCGACCGCCGCGATTGGCGCCGCAACTTTGGCCGGCGTAATCGGCGTCGCGTTGCTTGATGTGCGAATGAGAGATGCGGTCAGTTATGCATTGCCGTTTTCCGCGGGCGTCACTCTCTACGTGGCCGCAAGTGATCTGATCCCGGAAGTGAATCACAAAGAAGAACGAAACCCTACGGTATCTATTGTCGTTTTTGGAGGGGTGGCCCTGTTCTATCTGTTGCACAGACTGATCGAGGGTTAGCTTTGACGAGAATTCGCCATTGCATTTGCGTTTGAGAAAACTCGATTCGTTTTGGCTCGGCGTCGGGCTCCTGGCTTTGATCTTTTCGTTCTCGGCCGGCGAAGTAAACGCCCAGACCACGCCGCAGTCGCCTGTTCCTCTTCCCGTCCCCTTCAATCCAATCGTAGACAACGCGCACGTGATCGACGCCGCCACGCGGCAACGTCTGGAATCGATCTACTTAAATCTTAAAGAGCGCGCCAACATCGAATACGCAGTGCTGACTGTCGACACGACGGGCGATCTCGACATCTTCGATTTCTCGCTACGCGTCGCGCGAGGTTGGGGCATTGGACCAAAAGACGGCGAGAAGGCGAGTTTCCTGCTGGTGGTCGCTATCCAGGACCGCAAGTATTTCACACAGGTGAGTCGTCATCTCGAAGGCGATCTGCCCGACGGACTCGTGGGTCAGATTCAACGCGAACGACTCGTGCCGGCGTTCAGACAAGGAAACTACAGCAAAGGAATACTCGACACGATCCAGACTTACGTGGCGACACTCGGCGCGAAACGCGGGTTCAACATCGAAGGCATCGATCAGCGTTTGGCGTATCGTGCAACACCTCGCGAAACCGAAGAAGAGCGCGATCAAAAAGGTCTCGGAAATATTTGTATCGGAGGATTGTTCTTTTTGTTCATTATCGCGCTGCTCTTCTCTGCTTCACGCAGACGCGGCGGTGGTGGTTGTTTACAGGCGCTGCTGTGGGGAACGTTGTTCAGTAATTTGACGGGTGGACGCGGCTCGAGTGGTTGGGGCGGAGGAGGATTCGGTGGTGGAGGATTTGGAGGCGGTGGCGGTTTTGGTGGAGGTTTTGGCGGAGGTGGTGACTTTGGTGGTGGAGGTTCTGGCGGGAGTTGGTAACACGGATTTGACGGATTAAAGACGGATAAAATACTAATTAGTTGTAATCCGTTTTCATCAGTGTAATCTGTGGCTCAATATGGTTAAGACACTGGTACAGGAAGCCCTCAACGGACTCGTCGAGGATCTGCGCGAAACGCACGGAGCTAATCTCGCTTCGGTCGTGCTCTATGGCTCTGCCGCCGCCGGCGATCACATCGAACTGCGCTCCGACTACAACGTGCTCATCGCTCTCCATCACATCACGCCGGAAGACTTGCGCCAGGCGCAGGCGCCCATGCGCGAGTGGCAACGCTTGGGCCATCCGCTGCCGGTCTATTTCACTGTCGAGGAACTCTCAGACGCCGCTGACGTATTTCCGATTGAGTTTCATCAGATGGCACACGCGCGCGTTGTTCTTTATGGCCACGACCCGTTCGAGTTTGTAAAACTCTCGAATGTAAACCTGCGTCATCAAACTGAGTACGAGCTGAGAAGCAAGTTGATTCAGTTGCGCCGTCTTTATATCCCCGCTTCGGTTTCGATCCAAAAGTTGTGCGACTTGATGAACGATAGCTTGTCGAGCTTTGCGGCGCTGTTTCGCGCGGTGCTGATGCTGTACGGACAGGAAGCGCCGATCGCAAAACCCGATTGCGTGCGCGCGACTGCAAAGCTACTGAAGCTCGACCCGACCCCCTTTGAAAAAATTTTTGAGTTTCGCGCGAGCGGCAAGCTTCCCTCCTCAGAGAAAGAGGCCAACGAGATCTTTGGCGCGTACCTGTTGCAGATCGAGCAGGTTGTTGAAGCAGTTGACCAACTTGAAACGTCAAAGCAGTAACTTACAGATGGAGATTTTGAGATGAAGACGCGAAGACTAATGATCGTTCTCGGCATTGTGCTGATTTCGCTTTCCGCCAGCGGCTGCGGTTACAACACGCTGACGACCAAACACGAAAACGTAAAAGCCAAATGGGCCGGTGTAGAGACGCAACTGCAACGTCGCGGTGACCTTTTGAACAATCTCGCTGAGTCGGCAAAGATGGCGGGCGTTCAGGAGCAGGAGGTCTTCGGCACCATCGCGAGGGCACGGTCGCAACTGCTGAATGCAACTAATCAGGCACCGCAGGGTGAAGGTGGTGACAAGTCGCCCGAGCAGAAGCAGGCAGTGATCGACGCAGCGAACAGTTTTGGGGGAACTGTTGGTCGTCTCTTGGTGCTTCAGGAACAGTATCCAAACCTGAAATCGAACGAGAACTTTTTGAAGTTACAGGATGAGGTCGCGGGTACAGAGAACCGGGTAGCCACGGCCCGCAACGACTACAACGCCGGGGTGCAGGACTACAACACAACGCGCGCGCGCTTTCCGACAGTGATTTCTGCGAAGCTTTTTGGATTCAAGGAAGAGCCGTACTTCAAGGCTGAAGAGGGTGCGAAGGCGGTGCCGCAACTTAACGCGAATACACTACGTCAGAATCCGACCAAGTAAACAGATCTAGCCGCGGATGACGCGGATTCAGAACCAGATCCGTGTCATCCGCGTTTATCCGCGGCTAAAACCCTCGCGAGCTACACATCGCGCAGTGGTCACAAGGCTTGCCGCCAGGCTCGATACTGCACTGCTTCTCGTTTTGGAAGAAGTCGACAAGCTCTGAAACAGTCGCTTCTTCAACACCAAATCGCTCGAGGCTCGGATGCCACGGTGAATGCACGCGAGGCGTAGTGCTCACTTTCGATTCGATCTGAATCAACCGATCTTGCAAGTCGCTGAGACTCGCGCGCATTGCCGCGAGCTCTGCGGCGATATCAGTGCTACGACTCTGAGGCGCAGCGGGATTCCCTGCCACGCGTCGCGCGATCCTCTCCGCCATCAATCTCGCCTGATCTTCCATTGCTTCTACAAAAGATCGATCCGATCCACCACGCCCACGATCGCCGAATCGATCGCCGCACCCGCCTCGCCCGTCGCCGCAGTTGAGGCGCTCCAACCTTCCTGAACGATTAGCACTGTGTCACCAACTCCCGCATCAACCGAATCCAGCGCCAGCACCGAATAACTCGTCTCGTCACCTTCCGGCGTAATCTGCTGGCACAACATCACGCTCGCATTCTCGTAGCGCCGGTTCTTTTGCGTGGCCACGACATTTCCAATTACGCGCGCGAGAATCATCTCGTTACATGCTGCTCCGAATCGACGATGCCCACGATAGTGCAATCTGTCGGCGTGTCTTCGCGTTTGAACGGAAAACTCGCTTCCTTCCCACGACACCAAAACACCAGCTCACCGACGCCTGCGCCCACAGCATCGACCGCGACCATCGGTTTGCCGTTAGCTTGCAGGTTCCTGTCGACAGTTTGGACCACAAGCAACTTCCGTCCGTCCAACGAATCGTTCTTGACGGTGGCAACGACAGTGCCGATGACTCGTGCGAGTTGCATCTTTAATCCTGGACCACATCAACCGTATCGATCACTCCAACAATCGCCGCATCTACCGGCACGTCCTTCATCCCCTGCGCCAGGCGCGCGCTCGAACCGGCCACTACCAACACGCGCTCATGAAAGCCGGCTCCGACAGTGTCAACCGCAACCACGTAACCGGTCGTGTCGCTGCCATCTACATTGATCGGTCTCACGATCAACAACTTCTTTCCGTGTAACCGTTCGTCTTTTTGCGTGGCGACAACCGTTCCGAGAATGCGAGCAATGATCATGAGTTATCGATTGAGACCGATCGGAAGATTCTCGTCGACACTGCCATGCGGACGCGGAATCACGTGCACGCTAACCAACTCACCAACACGTCGCGCAGCGGCAGCGCCTGCATCCGTGGCCGCTTTCACGGCCGCAACGTCACCGCGGACGATCGCCGTCACAAAACCGGCGCCGATCTTCTCGTAACCAACCAACGTGACGTTGGCGGCTTTGACCATCGCGTCGGCCGCCTCGATCATCGCGACCAGTCCTTTTGTTTCAACCATTCCGAGTGCTTCTTGCATTCAGACGCTCCTTATATGCCACAGATAAACATCGATTACACGGACTCTATTTACCATTTACCGCCTGACTTAACAATTCAACCAACTCTTCGCGTGTTAATGAAATTTCGGCGG
>Ga0070706_100001329_pt1 | contig 26287 bp, 24 predicted proteins | sample KBSK5501metaG_FD_65476 | JGI IMG/M metagenome (GOLD analysis project Ga0070706, IMG submission 65476) | Corn, switchgrass and miscanthus rhizosphere microbial communities from Kellogg Biological Station, Michigan, USA - KBS K5-50-1 metaG | ecosystem: Host-associated > Plants > Roots >... | reverse complement strand
GATATCGGTATGACACCTTAACCCAGGGCAGGATTTGCATTACGAAGAGTATTGGGGTCTGAAAGAGGCCCCCTTCGACAACGTTCCTGATCCACGCTTCTATTTTCCTTCTTCCAAACACGAAGAAGGCCTTCACCGGCTTATGTATGGCGTGGAGGCGCGGAAAGGAGCGCTCATGCTGACAGGGGAAATCGGTTGCGGGAAGACCCTGTTGAGCCGCACCCTGATCCAGCAGCTCGCCCATGAGCGATATGATTTGGCGCTGGTGGCGAATCCCAGTTTCGAGGTGATCGATTTCATCAAAGAAATTCTCTATCAGCTCGGAATCAATGGAGAGGGGACGAAGCTCGATATGGTCCATGCCCTCAACGAGCGGCTCCTGGAGAATCTGAAGAAGGAGAGGGACACGGTTCTGGTCGTGGATGAAGCGCAGGCCATTCATGACGTACGGATTTTTGAGGAGTTGCGGCTTCTTCTGAATTTTCAGCTCAACGATCGGTTTCTACTCACCTTGATCTTGCTGGGGCAGCCGGAACTCAGAAGCAAAGTAGAAGCGCTCAAACAGTTGGCCCAACGGGTTGTGATCCGGTATCACCTCATGCCGTTCAGCATTGACGAGACGGGTGAGTATGTCGACTTCCGGATGCGGGCGGCGGGAGCCGCGCGAGTGGTGTTTTCGCCCGAAGCCGTCCATGCCGTCTATGATGCAAGCGGGGGCGTCCCTCGGAAAGTGAATACCATCGCCGATCTCGCGCTTCTGATCGGATTCATGGAACGGTGCAAGCAGGTGGGAGCTGAAGTCGTGAAAAAAGCGTTTGTGGAAACCCAGTAATTCGTCATGGCGCGTCTGAACGAACTCGTGCGGAGTCAAGGAGTTCCTCAAGGGAAGGGGAGCAGTCCGCCGCCCCAAGGGGATCAGTCGAGCGCCGTCTCCTTCAAGAAGATGGAGGAGAACGTGACGCAGGTTTCCGCGGAGCAGCAGGCCCAGGTGGCACTCGAGGCTGACCAGTGGCTGGTCCGTGCCGAAACGGAATTGACCGCGATCGTGAGCGCTGTTCGTCGGACCCAGGCATTTTTACTCACGGGGGTCACGCAGATAGTGAACGGCTTTGTCGATTCCCTCGCGCATTGCGATCGTCTTCTTATCAAAGCCATCTCCGGGGGACGCGGCGGCTTGGTGATCTCGAACTTGATCAATACCGCCATCATCGCGATCAAAGTCGGGATGGGGCTGCGGTACTCCCGAGAAGATCTCGCACGTTTGGGGCTTGCGGCGATCCTGCATGATGTTGGGATGTGCCTGATTCCGGAAAACATTGTGAACAAACAGGGTCCGCTGAGCCCTGAAGAGTGGAATAGCGTCGAACGACATCCGGAACTGGGTGCGCAGGCAATTCGGCGGCTTGGCGCCGAGGCTGAATGGATCGCAGAGCTCGTCCTGCAAGAGCACGAGCGATTTGAAGGACAAGGTTACCCGCGCCAGCTCAAGGGCGAAGAGATTCACGAATATGCCCAGATCATCGGCCTGGCCGATACGTTTGAAGCCCTGCTGCATGTCCGCCCGTATCGCAAGCAGTTTCTTCCGCACGAGGCCATCCGCGAACTGGTCACGAAAGAGAGGGGAGCCTTTTCCACCAGGGTGCTAAAAAGCCTGATCCAACAGTTCTCGGTGTTTCCGTTAGGGACTCGTGTGCGGCTGAATTCAGGAGAGGCCGCCGAGGTCGTGGAGCTGAATCAGAAATATCCGCTCCGTCCGATCGTCAAGGTGTACATGGATTCTGGCCAGGTCGCACTCAGCCAGCCACGCACGCTGGATCTCAGCAAAACGTCGTTAGTGCATATCACTGAAGTCGTCCAGGACGATCGGCAAATATGATGAGAATGCGCATGTTCAGCAACGCTTCGATATGCCGCCTTTCCTCGGCTGCTCGCGTGATCGGATTGACCTGTGTGGTAGTTGCGTCGCTGAGCCTGTCTTCGGGATGTACGTCGGTTCCCTATGCGCCGGCTGACGAATCTCCCTATGCCCGTCCGATCAAGCCTGAGGATCTTTATGTGGAAGAGTCCGAGCAAGGCCCTCCGAAGATCGAGCCGGGGGACAGCTTGGAGGTGGTCGTGAGGCGGGGCGCAGGCGAGGAGCGTTCCCTTGTCACGGTCCGGGACAATGGGCGGGTGTATGTGGGATCGCTCGATGTGGAAGTCAAGAATCTGACGGTGTCTGAGGCCGAGGCTCGCATCACCGAACAGGCGGCGACGATCATCCGTAATCCCCGCGTCGAGGTGTCGATCAAACAGAAGAAGGTCGAAAAGCATAAGATGAGGGTCTTTTTGCTCGGAGGAGGCGTCGGTGTCGCAGGAGCTGGTGCTTTTTATGCAACCACACAGGCGAAGTATGCCGAACTCGACCGGAAGACGACAGTAGGGCAGTTGGTCGCGCAGTTGGGTTACAGCGAGTATGCCGTGCTGGACGAGATTCGGGTGATCCGGGGCGATGCCCGGAAACCGGAAGTCGTGCCGGTGGACGTCAAGCGGCTCTACCAGTACGGCGATCGCAGTCGCGATGTCGTGTTGAAAGACAACGATATCGTATTTGTCCCGCGCGAGCGGATCGGAGACTGGAATTCGTTCTTGCTCAAGATCAATCCGACGCTGACCCTTCTGCTCGGGACTACAACCATGAGCCCCGAAGCGCTTACGAAATTTCTGCAGAACAACAACATCCAGCCTGTTCAAACCCCGACCATTACGGTACCTGTCAGGTAGGTTCCACGTATGGCCCAGTACGAATTGAACTTGCGCGACTACTGGATGGTTGTGCGCAAGCGCAGGTGGATTATCATCTCCACGATCGTTCTGGTTGCCGTCAGTGCGTTGGCGGTAACCGAGTTTACGGTGTCTGAGAAGATGTATGAAGCCTCCGCGCGGGTCAAATTTGACCGCTCCACGACGCTCCCCGGGCTGATGGCTGATCTGATTACCGTTTCCGAGGGTAACAATATTTCCACTCAAACGGAAGTGATACGGGGGGTTCCGGTGCTCCTGCGGGTGGCCAGGGACCTCGGGCGGGTCGGGCCGGACGTGGACTATAAGGAAGCCCGCCGTTCGCCGGAGATTCTTGCCAAAGTCTACGCGCTGAAGGAGCACGTGGCGGTGGCCCAAGAAGGCACAACGAACATTCTCAAAATCACGGCCGCCGCAGGGGATGCGGAACTTGCCGCGCGGTTGGCCAATGCGGTGGCCGAGGCCTATCGAAACGAGAACATCAGCAGCCGTAACCGGCAGGTGGACGACGCGAGGCTGTTCGTGGAAGAGCAGCTGAAAGCCGTTGAAGAAAAGTACCGGCAATCGGAACAGGCGCTGCTCCAATTCAAGGAGCGGGAGGGCAACGTTTTTCTCACCGAAGAGGCGCGTGAAGCCCTGATGACTTACAGTCGCCTGGAAGCCGAAAGAGAAAAGCTGGCCCAGATCAGGCATGAGGCGACAAACCAGCTCAAACTTTTGAAATCGAATGAAGCATTGCCGGAGTCCGGACCGCCGGTGCGCATCTTTTCCGACGATGTCCAAGCCCTGATCGCGAAACTGAGCCAGAAGATGGTGGACCTTACCACGGAACGCGCCACTCTCTTGATCAACTATACCCCCAAGCATCCACAAGTACTCGAGCTCGACGGCCGCATCCAGAGCGTCAGGCAGGAAATGATCAAGGAACTGGACGCCAAGCTGCAGACGTTCAGCGAGCGGGAGAACGCGATTCGGGAGTCCATCGGACGTTACAAGGAGCGGTACATTAATTTGCCGAAGGCCGCTTTGGAGTTGGCCAGTCTGGAACGCGATGTGAAGGTCAACGGCGACCTGTACGCCGCCCTCAAGCAGAAGCATCAGGAGTTCCTGGTCCGTGGGGCCGAGCGCATCGAAGAAGTCTCGATCATCGAGCCGGCCTTGCCGCCGGGCGCGCCCAAGAACGCTCCCAAGGGCGAGATCAATTTTGCGCTGGGCGCACTCATCGGGATGTTCCTCGGGGTCGTTCTTGCATTCGTGAGGGAATCGTTCGACACCTCCATCGGCACGATCGAGGATGTTGAAGAATTCCTGAAGGTCCCGGTCTTGGGAGTCATTCCGCAGGTGGACGAGAAGGAGGTCGAGAAAACGATCAGGAAGGTCTTTCCGGAGACGATCGATCGGGAAGCGCTCTCCCTGCTGTCGCGTATCTCGCCGCTGTTCGATCTCAAGGGAATCGTTGCGGAGGGTTACCGGTCTCTGAAGGTCAATCTCCAATTTGCATGCATCAACCGGACCGTCAAGAGTCTGGCGTTCGCCAGCGCCGGCTTAGGCGAGGGCAAGACCACAACAGTCCTCAATCTGGCCATTACGATTGCTCAGGACGGACGCCGGGTCTTACTGGTGGATGCGGACCTGAGAAAGCCTGCTATCCACAGCCGGCTCGGCATCAGAAGGGAACCAGGGCTGAGTGACGTCCTGATGGGCACCGCCAAGTGGCAGGACGTGGTTCAGACCGCCACTGATCTCATGCTCGGCAAACTCGGCTTCGATCAGATCTTGAGCGCGCCAGGCGTGGACAACTTGAGCGTGATCACCAGCGGGCTGCTGCCCCCGAACCCGTCGGAGTTCTTCAATTCCCAACGCTTTGCGGACCTAATGGATGCGCTCGAGGAGAGTTATGACCTGGTGATTCTCGATTGTCCGCCGATTCTGCCGGTCGCCGATGCCGTTCTGATCGGGCCGAGAGTGGACGGCGTGGTGCTGGTCTACCAGGTCGGCAGAGTCGGGCGGACCCCGCTGCAGCGGGCGAAGTCACTCCTCGACAATGCGCATGCGAGCCTGATCGGCGTCGTGCTGAGCAACGTCAGCGCCGAGTATTCTCCCGATTACTACCACGAGCATTACTACAAATACTCTTCCTGAGAGGCGCCGCTTTCCCTGAGATGCCCTCTCGCCCCAGGCAGCACCGCCACTTTTCGTAGGGGAGACCATCCGATGCGGTCCAAAGGGTTCGAGGTCTTGATTCCTTTGGCCTTTGCGATTCCCCTCGGCCTGGTCATTGGCCTGACCCGGCCGGAACTCAGCCTGCTGATCCTCCTGGGAGGATTAGTTTTGCTGGTGGCGTTCCTTTCCACTACCGCCAGCCTGTACCTCTTGGTCTTCTCCATGCTGCTCGGACCTGAGTTTTTGGTCGGAGAGTTGGGAAGCGGGGCGACGGCAGGACGCGGGATCACCCTCCGTTTCGATGATTTCCTTCTGCTTGTTGTCGGATTCGCCTGGTTGACCAAGGTGGCCATACACAAAGAGAGAGCGCCGTTCTTCAAGACCCCTTTGAACGCTCCGATCATTCTCTACATCGCGGCGTCCGTGCTTGCGACCCTCATCGGGGTGATAGCGGGACGTGTGAATCCCAAGGTTGGTTTTTTCTTTCTCCTGAAATATTACGAGTATGTGTTTTTGTATTTCATGGTCGTCAACGCCGTGTCGAGTCAGAAGCAGGCCCAAAGGCTTGTGGTGGCGAGTCTCGTGACCTGTTTCCTTGTCTCGTTGTACGCTGTGGCGCAGATTCCCAGTGGTGCGCGAGCGTCAGCTCCTTTTGAAGGAGAGACCGGCGAGCCGAATACGTTAGGCGGCTATTTGGTGTTCATGCTCTCAATCGGAACTGGGCTGTTACTTACAAAAGGGTCTGTCCCCGGCAAGATCCCACTCTTGGTTTTGATGGGGGTCGGCAGCCTTGGCTTGATGGCAACACTCTCGCGCGCGTCGTTCCTGGCGGTCGGGGTAGTTGTCATTGCGATAGCGGGGTTTCTTGGGCGACGGAAGCCATTGCTGCTCCCGCTGTTGCTGATCGGGGTTCTGGCATCTCCGTGGTGGCTTCCTGGTGCTGTGAAGGAGCGTATCGTGTTTACGTTCACCCAGGAGCAGCTGGAAGGCCAGATTCATCTGGGGGGGTTGAGGGTAGATACTTCTACGTCCGAACGCCTCCGCTCGTGGCAACAGTCGCTGCAACTCTTTCCGCGGTACCCCCTATGGGGCACTGGTGTCACGGGGGGGCCTTTTATGGATGCGATGTACCCGCGGGTTCTGACTGAGGCAGGTTTGTTAGGGCTGGTTGCCTTTTTATTCCTTCTCTGGTCAATTTTCCGTACCGGCTTGACCGCCTTTCACCAGGCACCTGATCCGTATTCTCGCGGGGTGGCGTTGGGATTCCTCCTGGGTTTTCTGGGGCTCCTGGTACATGCCGTCGGCTCCAACACATTTCTCATTGTGCGTATCATGGAACCGTTTTGGCTTTACGCGGCCCTGATCGTCAAGAGCCTTTTATTGGTTCAGCGCAATCAGTCGGCGGAGGATGAGGCGAGAGTCCCCGTGACTCCTGATGGCGGGATAGGGGAGGGACAGCACAGACCGCCCGCCCGTCTGTCGGGCTGGATCAGGCCTCGAACATGAAGGACAACGGTTCTCGCCTGGATCGTACATTGCCCGTCACTCGGTAATGGGTCGCGGATGCATCAGAGAAGATTATTCCACAACATCGGCGCGCTGGTTTTTGCACAAGGGATCACCAAAGTCCTCAACTTTGCGGTCTCGCTTGCCCTTGTTCGCTATTTAGGGGTCGAAGAACTAGGGCGGTATTCCTACATCATTGCGTACGCCTTTCCGTTCGGGGCTCTTGCGGACTTCGGATTGGCGGCGTATAGCATCCGCGAAATCAGCCGTAATCCCGATCGTGCCTCGGAGGTCCTGGCCATACTCCGGCGGGCGGTGCTCTTGCTAGGAGGAGTAACGGGGATCACCATGGTTGGGCTGGCGGTACTGACCAAGCACGATGCCCTCACGACGGTATGCATTGTCGTCGTGGCCCTTATGAACCTTGCCTCGGCTGCGACCACTCCATTTGTGGTCAGCATGACAGCCCGCGAGGATCTCCATCTTGTGTCGGTCTATCGGGTGGCCGCCGCGGCCCTGGGGGTCGTCGCAACATTGGCTGTCTTGTTCTGGGGCGGTAGCGTCTTCGCGCTTTTCGCGGTAGCTGCCGGAGTGAACATCGCCATGTGGTTTGTTGGACGCATGCTTGCGGGAGTGTCTATTCCCTCCGTGCACGTTCCGCTAGCAGCCGTTCGGACCATGATTGGCCGGGCGGCACCGTTTGGGTTCTTGTTGCTTGGGTTTGCCCTCTACTATCGGATTGATATGATCATGCTCCGCTGGCTCCGGGACGAAAGCGCGGTCGGACTGTACTCGGCAGCCTACCGGTTTTTGGATGCCGTCATCTTGCTGGCCGCGACACTCGGGGGACCATTTTATCCGCGTTTGTCGAACATGATGGAACGGGATCGCGATGGCGTGCGGGATATCCTTGAAAACACCTGGAAGCCTACGTTGGCTCTTGGCTTGCCCGTTGCCATTGGCACGTTTTTCGTGGCCCAGCCCTTGACCGTTATGTTGTTCGGCCATGAGTTTGTAGATGCCGGGCCTCTACTCCAGATTCTCATCTGGGGAAGTCTCCCGATTCTCTTGATCAATATCCCCTCCCATGCCCTCAATGCTGCCGACCGTGTGTGGACTCTGGCGGGAGTATTCGGCCTGAGCGCGCTTGTCAACGTTCTTGTCAATTTTTTTCTCATTCCCAGGTGGGGAGCGGTGGGAGCGAGCATCGCCACTGTCCTGTGTGAATGGCTGATCTTACTGCTTGTGATCTTGCTGGTTCATCGCGAATTTAAGGTCCCTTTTTCCCTTCAAGGGCTCTGGCGGTATTTCCTTGCGGCTGCGGGGATGGCCATTGTCTTGGGACTCACGAGTGGTTCAGGGCTCGTTATTGAGTTATCGGCAGGCATCATGACTTACGCCGGATGCTTGCTGCTTCTCGGCTATTTGCGGAGTGCGGACATGCTGGCGGTGAGGCGGTTGCTGGCTCAATGAGGCCATCCGGTGATCCTGCCATGACAGAGCCCCTTTCACCAGAAATGTTACGGCGGTACTACCATATTGGATGGGAACGGCGGTGGCTGTCCCGTCTTAATGAGGATGGGGTTCCAGGAGACGCCGGATATAAGTTGCGACTCAGACGAACGCTTGATCTCGTTCAGGCCCCTGGGAACCGGCCGTTCCGCGTGCTCGACGCCGGTTGCGGGGTCGGGATTTACGCCGTTCACCTGCTCCGGCGATTTCCACACGCTAAACTCCTCGGCATTGACTTGTCCCCGCTACAGCTGGCGGCTGCCGCCGACTTGGCGAAGCAATTTCATGTGTCAGACCGTGCGGAGTTTCAAGCCAGGGATTTGACCAGCCCCACCTTGGAAACCGATCTGGAGGGAGGGTGGAATGTCATTTTGATTCCGGAAGTGCTTGAGCATCTGCCACGTCCGGCGCCCGTCCTCAGAATACTTCGCAATCTGCTGGCCCCCGGCGGGCAAATGATCATATCCGTTCCGCAATGGACTCCGGACGATCCCGGTGAACCGTGGATCTATCACCGGGTTCTGACGGGTGGCCCGCATTTCGATAATATTGAATCCCGTGATCGCACGGCTCTTCCCAAAGGCGAAGTGTATACCTACTATCACCGGCATTACCGGGCGAATGAGATGGAAGCCCTTGTAGGTGAAGCGGGTCTGGAAGTCCGGCGCCTCCAAACCGTATTCTGGCAGCGTCCTGCCAAGCTGACCGCATGGCATTGGAAGGTGATGGATTACCTGCTCCGGCGCACAGCATGGGGCTGGCTGGATCGGGCACTACAAACCATGGGTGGATCGGAATGGGCCCACAACCTTCTATGGGATTGCCGGGAGCCGGGACGGTCGTGATGGCGGGGCCGATCAAGCATGAGCCGGTCGCTCGCTTTGACCAGGTCTGGCAGGATTATGCCGCGCGAGGGATGAAGGCCGAACGGGTCGCACAGCATGTTGCTGGCCGGGAGCGGTTTCTGGCGTTTCTTGAAGGTTACGTGCGGTCTGCGGATCCGCCGCGCGTAGTGGAAATCGGCTGTGGATCTGCGATCGACTTATGCCTGCTTCGATATCGGGTCCCTCATATTCTGGCAGTCGGTCTTGATCTTTCTGGTGAAGGGCTCAGGGTCGCCGCGGACTCGGCTGCTCATCTGCAGGTCCCTCTCCGACTGTGTCAAGGGGATACGTTTGCACTTCCTTTTCGCTCAGGCAGTGTCGGGGTCATCTTCAGCCAAGGAGTGATGGAGCATTTCCATGATCCCTATCCTGTCCTTGCAGAGCAGGTACGGGTTCTCGCTGAAGGGGGTGTGCTGGTAGCCAGTGTGCCCCAAACCTTCACCGGATACACGTTTCACAAGCACCGTGCCATCCGGGCCGGAACCTGGCCATGGGGCTGGGAGGACCAATATTCCAGCCCCCGTCTTCGGCGGTTAGGAGAACGCCTCGGTTTACATGTCGAACGGGTCTTTGGATACCAGTATTGGCTTTCTTGGGGAGAACCGGCATGGGTCCTCCGGGACCTTATCGGAAAGGTTGAGAGACGCGCTCCGGCTTGGCTACAGCGTTGGATAAGTCCGATTGCTGCCTTTTACGACCGTGGATGGAATTGGCTGGAGGAGCATTTCGGCCACCTCTTTCTCCAAAACGTGGTGGCCGTCTTCCGCGTTCCCAGGAAACGCGAATGAGGATTCTTCACTTGACAGAATTTTATGTTGGAGTTGGCGGCCTTGAGCGTGGCTTACATATGATCTGTGATGCTCTGGAGGCCGCGGGCCATATCAGCAGCGTGGCCTTTGGTGTCCTCCGCGGAGACGAACCGCGATCTCACAGGGCGGTCTATCACATCCCGGGTCTGGTCGGGCCGGTAACCACTGACACACTCAACGACCTGAGAGAGGTTCTGGAGAAGGAACAATCGGACGTCCTCATCATTCACGAGATGTTGGATCCTGACATCCTCGATTGGGCCACCATGCAGCGGCCTTCAATTCGTTTCGTCTGGGGGTTTAAGTTGATCTGCCCTGGTGGGCGGCGAATGTGGCAAGGGCCTGGTCAAGTCTGTCCGCGTGCGGTCGGATACATGTGCCAGGCGGTCGCGTACCGGGAGCGGTGCATGCCCCGCGATCCGCGCGTGGGCGTGCCGCTGATCTCGCGCACGCTCAAACTGGCGGCCATTCATCGCGAACGGAGTGAGATCGTCGTGCCCAGCGAGTTCATGCGTGGACTATTGCTCAATGAGGGTTTCATAGCCAGTCGGGTCCACAAGATTCCGCTGTTTACCGTCCTCCCATCGGCGGAGATGTTGCAACCGTCACGGGAACCACACATGATCTTCTGCGCGGCCCGCTTGACGCCTGAGAAGGGAATCCATCTCCTCCTGGGGGCCATCAAAGACTTGCCGAAGGCTAGGCTGGTGGTGGCTGGCGAGGGACCCGAGCGCGTCCGTCTCGAAACGGTGGCTGGCGAATATGGCCTTCTCGATCGAGTGACCTTCGCAGGGTGGCTGGATCCGGTGGCCGTCGCTTCATCCATCGATCGGGCCGGTATCGTGGTTGTGCCTTCTGTATGGCCTGAGCCTTTCGGGCTTGTCGGCATTGAAGCGATGGCCCATGCGCGTCCGGTGGTGGCCTTCGACGTAGGGGGAATCAGAGAATGGCTGAGTCACGAAGAGACAGGGTTGCTTGCCCCGCCGGCCGATGTGGACGCCATGCACGCATCCTTGTTGCGGCTTCTCAACGATCCTGACCGGGCATCTCAGATGGGGCGGAACGGACGAGCAGTGGCGGAAGAGCGCTTCACGGCGAGCACGTACCTTAAAGCACTCCTGCCTGTCCTCTCTTCCGCAGTGACCGGCCGCGCCGTGACTAGGACATAGACAGGGCACCATCATGGTAGAAACGCTAAACCAGTCGTATGCCGATCCATTACAAGAAACGTTACTTTCTTCTATGGGCTGGCGTCTCGGAATCACCTTTAGCGTCGTGGCCCTCCTGTACCTTGACCCGATACCACAGTCCATGGCGTTAAATAGCCTCGATCTTGCCACCTCATTGGTCGATCATGGCAGTCTCGAGCTGGATGAGTACCGCGGAGTTGATGTCGCCGTCCGGGATGGCCGGATATTCTCAGGAATGCCACCAGGTGCCGCTTTCGTGGCTGCGTTAGTCTATGGACTGACACACTCGCTCTTTCACCTCGTCCCGTCCGACCTCACGCTGCCCGTCCTCTATGTGTTGTGCACTGTGCTGGTTGACATCCCCGCTGGAGCGATCACGGTCTATCTCGTGTACCGTATGGCCGTTCGCTGGGGGGCGAGCGTGCGGAACGCCTCTCTCACCGCGGGCCTTCTGGCCTTCGGCACGATGCATTTGGGCTATGCCACGGGCTTTTATAAAAAGACTCTGGCCGCCGCCTGTTTGATGGGAGCCTTTACGCTGCTGATGTCGATCCAAGGATCTCGGCATGGCGTTTCACGTGCCAGTCTAGCTGGCCTTCTATGCGGCTTGGCTATCGGGCTGGATTATCCTTCGGCGCTCATCGTCGCAGTGCTGGCTGGATCTTTCCTATGGCTCCGGCCAGAGGTGAAGGCCGTTGCCGGATTTTGCACGGGCGCGGCGATGACGCTTCTGCCGGTTCTTCTCTATCACCACGCGGCGTTCGGCTCGCCCTGGCTCACCGCCTATCGTTTCCGAACAGACCTTACGGCTAATGCGCTTGGATGGCCACAGCCAGGACCATTTATCTTTCTTCTTGTAACCTTCATAGCGGCTTCACCGTGTTTGATGTGGTCGGCGATGGGATGGTGGCGAGCGTTCAAGAAACAGGATAGGCGCGTGGAGATGGTCGTAATCGCCGGTATTGTTATGGTGATGCTAGTTTTCTTCTCGGGCTGGGCGACCGTCTATCCGCATGAGGCCAGCTTTGCAAGCCGTCTGCTTCTGCCGGTGCTTCCCTTCGCAGTCCTGCCGATGGCGTTCGGTTTGCCTGCCGATCTGAAAGGATGGCCGCTGGTGGTGATCGGCTGGTCTGTGGCTGCGACCTTCCTGGCGACGCAAGCCTCGATGATTCCATCAGGCACCATCCCTCCGCTCTATGCGCTCAAAGTGCTCGGCACGTCCTGGGGAACCGGACCGCTGTTCAGCGAGACGTTGGCGGGCTGGCTCAATCTTCCCACGCTCCATGTGATGATCGTCAAGGGGATGGCGACCACGAGTGCCCTCCTTCAACCGGAAAATCGCGATCTGTTCGTGAAGTTTTTGTTGGGTCAGCTTCTGATCAAGATCGTCAGCCTGACCGTGACCGTCGTGATGGGATATCTGCTCTGGCGATTCATCTGGCGGCCGGTGCTGAGCAGCCAGCATTGGAGCACCGTGCGGGGCGTATTTCAAAATAGTAAAGAGGCCATCTAGGCAGATGCATATCGCCTTAGTGACGGCGCATTATCCTCCGGCGACTGTTCCCTGCGGGGTCGGGGATTATACACGTTGCCTGCGAGGGGCCCTCGAAGCTCTCGGACACCAGTGTCTGGTCGTCACTTCAACGAGCAGCCGCAGCGGTGAAAAGAATGTCTATCCGCTGGCGCACGATTGGGGTATCACGGACAGTTTGGCGGTCTGGCGATTGCTCCGTCGCGAACAACCGGACGCGATCTTTTTGCAGTATACGCCCGAGCATTACGGCTACGGCGTGACGTTCAAAGTGCTGCCGTTGTTGGTCCGGTGGACCCAACGAAAGACGGTACTGGTGACGACATTCCATACCCTCGTGGGAGGGAAGTGGATCGCCAAACCCTATGCGGCGCTGCTTGCCGCCGGAAGCCGCGGCGTGATCAGCATCCATGGTGAGCTCACCGAGCTGTTTCGGTGTCGTCTGTCGAGGTGGGCTGGCAAATTACGGGAGATCCCGATCGGCGCGAATATCCCGGCACCCGCGATAGAGCGAATGCCGGCCAGACAGCATCTTCGCCGGCGGCTTGGTCTGAATGGTGAGGCGCACGTCCTCGGCACATTCGGGTTCCCGGCGCCAGGGAAGGGTCTGGAAACCTTGATTCACGCATTGCGCTCTCTCAATGACTCCACCGCGGCGCATCTCCTCTGTATCGGAGAGACTCGTGAGGGCGATCGCTCCTACCGCGCCGAGCTGAAGGTCTTAGCGCAACGGTTCGGGGTTGCAGATCGAATACACTGGGTAGGCGGCTTGACCGCCCAGGAGGTAGCGGATCTGCTCGCGGGTGCCGATGCCTATGTGGTCCCGTATGATGAGGGGGCGAGTCTTCGGAGGGGGACACTCATGGCGGGGTTTCGCATCGGTATTCCGATCATCACTACAATGCCTCGCTATCCGGATCCAGCTCTGAAAGTCAGCGAGACGGTTCTGGCCGTACCTCCGCGAGCGCCCGACGCCTTGGCCGACTGCATCCGAGATTGTTTTGCCGATGCGAACCTCCGGGATCGGCTCCGGCGAGGCATGGAGGCCATAGGGAGCCGGTTCGATTGGCCGACCATTGCTGCGGCTCACGTTGAATTTGTCCAGGATCTGAAGAAGCAGAAGGGCTAATGGCGTGATCGTTGCTGTGAAACAAGTTGCGCACTGGTTGCACGGGCTTCTGGCGTATGTAATTTGGAGAATGGTGGGACTCTGCGTTTCGAGTCGGCAGGTCGTGCCGGGCCATGACACTGGACGGGTATGTGTGCTCCAGATGAATGCGCTGGGGGATGTGTTGATGGTCACCCCGCTGTTGCGGGCACTGATCGACGCGCTGGGTCCAGGGCGCGTGGACGTGGTCGTGCGGGAGCACGCCGTGCCGCTGCTTGAGAACTTCCCGGGATTGGGCGAGCGTATCCCGCTCGCACGCCCTCTCCGCTGGCGCGATCCCGAAAGTATTTTCGCATTCTTCAGGCTGGCGAAGAAACTGCGGACGCGTCGGTATCGGACAGTTTTCGATGGCTCACGTCTGATGCAATCGGCTTGGCTGACCTATCTCTCGCATGCGAGCAGGGGGATCGGATTCCGACTGCCTCGCAATCTCGGGCCCTTTACTCTCGAAGGACTTGGGTATCTGTATACCGATGAGGTGCGCGTCGACCCGAATGCTCACATGATCCGGCAAAACCTGGCCCTGCTCGCGCCGCTTGGCATTGCACCGGCATCGGAACGTATTCAGTTCGCGCCTACAGCGGCACACGCGGGCGCGGCGCGGGCATGGTTGTCGGCGCAGGGTGTGAAGCCCGACCAGCCGTATGTCGTGCTGCACCCGGGGGCGAAATGGCCCCCCAAACGATGGCCTATCGAGCGATTCAGAGAGGTGGCTGAGCGGCTGCAGCGTTCTGGCCTGGTGGTGATTCTCGTGGGCGATAAAACCGACGAGTGTATCTTACGGGCCATCGCCACGGGGCTTGTTCCATCTCCTCTGGTATCGGCCGGCAAGCTGGATCTTGGAGCAGTCGGCGCGCTGATCCGACAGGCCCGCCTGTTCCTCGGCAATGACAGTGGTCTTATGCACATGGCTTCGGCTGTCAGGACGCCCGTAGTGGCGATGTTTGGTCCGACATTGCCTCATCGTACGGGCCCGCTTGATGCTCCGGGGTGCGCCATTATGAAGCCGATCGAATGCCGCCCGTGCCGTCTGTACTATACCCGTGACCGGTGCGAGCGCGGACACAACTACTGTATGGACCTGATCGAGGTTGAAGACGTGTGGTCCGCCGCAACATCCATGTTGCAGCAGAAAGAACGCGCGTGATTCCTGTCCTCTATCTCCACGAGCACGGAGAGATCAGCGGAGGGGAGAACAGCCTGCTGATTCTCTGGGAGCGCCTCGACCGGTCGCGCTTTCAGCCAATCCTTGCCGCTCCGTGTCCGAGCCCGTTTGCGGATCGGGCTCGCAGCTTGGGAGTGGACGTGCGCGCCATGTCCTTTCCCCGACTGCGGGGCATGATGGGCCTTGCGGGGACGAACATCATCCTGGGAATCCGCCGTCTTGTTCGGGATGAAAAGGTTCGGATCATACATGGCAATACTCCTCGGACGAACCTGTTGGGAAGTCTGGCCGTACTCGGCACGGGATGTCGGGTTGTGTGGCACGAGCGGACGTTACCGGAAGCTGAATGGGACGTAGATCGCTGGCTCCGATTCTTGCCGGACCGGATCATCTGTAATTCAGCTGCGGTGGAGGAACGCTTCCGCGGGGAAGGCAAGGCTGTTGTGATACTCAATGGAGTTCCCCTGGACCGTTTCCGACCGAGAGAGGGCAGCGCGGTCCTGCGTGGCGCATTAGGCATCGGCACGAGTGACGTGCTTGTCGGCATCGTCGGAAATTTTACCCCCGTGAAAGGGCATGACATCTTTATTCACGCGGCGTCCTGTCTTGCGACGCGCGGCAGGACCATTCGATTTTGGATCGTCGGCGGGGAGACGTTTGCCGGTAACCAAGGGCGCGGGGCGACCTTGCGGGCACTGGTCAACGATCTCGGTCTGGAGAAATGCGTGCAGTTCTTGGATCATCGCGACGACATGTCTGCAGTCATGGATGCCCTGGACATCTTGGCCGTTCCTTCATATATGGAAGCCTGCAGTCGTGCCATTCTTGAGGCCATGGCAGCCGGCAAACCGGTAGTGGCGACGAATGTCGGAGGAAATCCGGAGTTGGTCAAAGACAGTGAGACGGGAGTACTGGTTGCCCCACGCGATGCCGATGCGCTTGCCGAGGCCATCATGCGGTTGGCGGAGGACCCGCATCTGCGTCGCCGGATGGGCGCGGCGGCACGAACGAGGGCGGAATCAGATTTCTCCGCAGTGCGACAGGTGGGGCAGACGCAAGCGCTCTACGAAGACGTATTGGGCAGTGCTTGATATGGATAAATGTTGTCTCTGCGGCGGGACGCAATGGAAGGTCGTGGAAGAAGTTCCGCCAATTTCTGTGGTGCACTGCTCCTGTGGGCTCGTTTTTGTCACGCCGCAGCCGCCCCGGCAGACGCTCGAGCGCGCGTACGAGGAGGCCTACTACCGCCCCTGGGAGAAGCAAGTCGCGCTTCGCTCGAAGATTTGGCAACAGCGGCTCGCGCGAGTGGAGACCTTCGTGTCACCGCCCGGTCGTTTGCTGGACGTTGGATGCGGGACTGGCGCGTTCCTCGAGGTGGCGGAGGAGCGAGGATGGGACGTGACCGGAACGGAGTTCTCCGCATACGCGGTCAAGGCAGCGGAAGCACGCCGGTTCAGAGTGTTCAAGGGCGAGGTTTGGGAAGCCAAGTTTCCCGCGGAGGCGTTCGATGTCGTCACGTGCTGGCATGTCATCGAGCATGTGGCTGATCCCAAACGGGTGATGGAGGAAATATACCGTGTTCTTCGGCCTGGAGGCCTGCTTTTTCTTGCGACGCCGAATGTGGCCGACCATATCTTCCGTGCCGCCTATATCATTGCGCGTCGCCGTCGACCGGTGTTCTATGAGCCGGACGAACGCGAAGTGCATTTATTCAACTTTTCAGAGCAAACCCTCCGCGCCCTCGCGACGGCAGTACATTTTCAGGTGGTCGAGGTGGGATTCGATCGGGGCGCCGCGGCAGAACGGGGGAAACGAGCGGTCAACGAGTTGGCGTATCTCTGGTACCGGCTCACCGGGATCAACTGGGGAATGGCGCTCGAACTTGTCTGCCGCAGGCCCGATCGCCGATCGTGAACGGACGGTGCGAATGATCATCGCGGTTGATATCCGGGAATGGCGACCAGGGCAGTATACCGGGATAGGCCGGTTTCTGGAGGAGTTCCTTCGTGCCGCCGCGGCTGCCAGACCACGTGACCGATTTTTGTTGCTAGGAGATGCTGTGTGCGAGATCCGGGTGCATTCGGAGAATATTGAAGTTGTCCGGATTCCCGAGCGTTGGACTCTGTGGTGGGATCAGGTCGCGCTTCCTATGGCCCTCGCACATGCGAGGGCTGACGTCTTCTATTCCCCCTACATAAAGGTCGCCCTCTTTTCAAAAGTTCCCGTCGTCAGTACGATTCATGATCTGACCTTTCTCCTGCTTGACGAGTATAATCGCAGGCTGCTGGACAGAGTTGTGAATGGCCTCTTCCGCCTGTTCTGCTGGTTCGTCGTCAGACGGGTTGCCGCGATCGTGGTTGATTCGACGACTTCTGCCCGCGATGTCCAACGGTTGCTTGCTCCGGATCCGGCCAAGGTGCGCGTCATCCCGCTTGCAACGACCGCCATCTTTCATCCCGAGCCGGACCATCGCGCCGATATCGATGTGTGGAAGCGCTACGGTCTCGACCATGGATATGTCTTATACGTGGGCGGATTCAGTCCCCACAAGAACGTGCCGAATCTCGTTCGTGCCCACACCGCCTTGCCTGAATCTCTGCGTATCAAGCACCCTCTTGTCTTGGTTGGCGGACCGGTTCCGCGGGAACTACAGCGTCTTCTTCGTTCGTCGAATGCGGCGTTTGGGATACGGGCCGTCGGGAGCGTGCCTGACGCGGATCTCCCGGGTCTCTACAGGGGCGCCGCTCTTTTTGCGTTTCCTTCCCGATACGAAGGTTTCGGGTTACCGGTTCTGGAAGCCATGGCCTGTGGCGTTCCCGTCCTTTGCTCTACAGCACCCGCCCTTCTGGAACTTACCGGGGGGGCTGCGCGTCACATCGATCCAGATGACCGGGACGGGTGGGAACGCGCGCTGGCGAGTTTGCTCGAAGATGCCGGCCAACGAGAAAAGCTGGCAGCGCAAGGCCTTGCCCGGTCTGCCTTGTACAATCCGCATCGAATGGCCAATGAAATACTGAAAGTTTTGGATGAGGTAAAGTGATGCAAGTCATGACCCCTGGTGAGAATGTCAGGAATCTAAACCCTGTTGTCACCTCTGACGATCCTGGGGAGAGATGGGATATTTTCATGGCGGGCCATCCTGATGGCCACCTGATGCAATCTCGAGCCTGGGCCCGGGTCAAGGCGGACACCGGCTGGACCCCGTTATTCCTTCGTCTGGAGGATGATGGGAGAATCCGTGCGGCTGCCCTCATTTTGCGGCGAAAGATTCCGGGAACCACGCTCAGCCTGCTCTACATTCCGCAAGGACCGGTGCTGGAGTGGGATGACCTGGTTCTTGTTGAGATGTTTGCCGTCGCGCTGCGACAGGTTGCTGGTGACCAGCGCGCCTTTCTGGTCCAGGCTGATCCAGCTATTCCGGCGGATCGGACGGAGGTCCATGACGCGCTCACGCGGATGGGATTCCAACGAGAGCAGAAGCACGGGCTCTTTCGTGTCTCACAGCCGATTCACGTGATGCGCATCCCGATGGATCGATACGACGGGCCCCAGGGCTTACTCCATGCGTTGCCGCACAAGACCCGATACAACATCAGCCTGGCGGAGCGGAGAGGGGTGATCGTCACACCGCGGATCGACCGAGAAGCGTTCCGGATCTTTCATCACCTGCTCTGGGAAGCCGGGCAGAAGAAGGGTTTTCCCGTCCGAGGTGACCGGTTCCATGAGGCCATCTGGCGCCATTGTATCCAGACTGGATTAGGGGAGTACCTTTTTGCCACGCACCAAGGTCGCATGCTCGCTGCCATTCAAGTCATACGGTTCGGGCGGACCGCTTGGTACATGTATGGGGCATTGACCGGAGAGGAGCACAATCTCATGGCAACGTATCTGCTTCAGTGGACGGGCCTGAGCCGGTCCTGGGAGGCAGGATGCCGCTGCTATGACATGCGTGGGGTACACTCGGCGACTCCGCAGCCGGAGGATCCGGAGTATGGCGTCTATGAATTCAAACGGAAGTTTAACGCCGAATTGGTGAGTTTCGTCGGTGAATACGATTTGGTGATCAAGCCGTGGGCCTATGACTTCTGGCGCTGGTTGGAATATAGGGTTCAGCAGCCAGCGAGGTGGGCATTCCGGCTCTATCAGAATCTGGGAAGCAAGCGGTGAAGAGGCTGGACATCAAGGCATCGATCCGCCTGAAATATGAAGACCCGGCCGAGGTGTCGGCGTACACAACTCTTGCCGAAGAGGGGCTTGCAAAATTTGAAGCAGCGTTGGTCCAGCAATCGTTTACCCCGGGGCAGCGGGTGTTGGATGTCGGCTGCGGGGGCGGCCGCGAAGCGGTCCCCATGTCATGTCTCGGGTTTCGAGTCATCGGGATGGATTTCATTCCTGCCATGGTCCAGGCTGCACGAACGTACGCGGTATCGAAGGGACAGAAGATAACCTTTCTTGTCGGGGATCTCACCATGCTCCCATTCCGTGAGGCGACCTTCGACGGCGTGGCAATGTTGGAGCAGGTGATCGCGTTCATTCCGGGGAGGGATAGGCGGGTTGACGCACTTCGGTCAGCCTGGAAGGCGCTTCGGCCGGGCGGGGTGCTGACCATGACGACGCACAACCGAGACTGTCACTGGAAGTTCCGTCTCTATTTTGCCTGGGCGAATCGAGTTCGGCGACTGGCCCGTCAATTGGGATATGACGGCGGGCTGGACGACAATGACCGGTGGAGTGTCCGGATCAGTCGGGCACGCTCGCGTCCCAAGGTCTTCTTCCATATGTACGATCGCGATGAAGCCATCGCAGATCTGCATGCGGCGGGGTTCGAGGTTCTCAACGCCAGGACCCGTGCCGAATATGAGACTGATCGAGACGATCCGGCCTTCAGGGTTCGTGATTATCTCCTGGGGTTCATCGCCAGACGACCCTGTTGATCCGGTGGAGAGGAGAGATTGTGTCCCAGAGTAGATGGCGGAAGAGACTGAGGTTCCTGGGGTTAGCATTACTGCTCTGCGCAGTGGGTGTTGTGATTGCCCTGACGCTGAGCCGATTCTTCAATGCTTTTTATTCGAACATCCCCCTGGGCTATGAACCGAAGGACAGTTCACGAGGAAAAACACTGGAACAGAGCCCGACCGAGAAGACCGGACAGTGACGGAAAGACGCTGCATATGAATATCGTGCTGGTGGCCGAAGTCTCCATCGTGCAGGTCATTGGCGGCGCCGAAAGGGTTCTGCGCGAGCAGGCGCTGGGGCTTGCCTCCCGCGGTCATGCCGTGCGGGTCCTGACGCGCATGCGCACGGACGACGATACGATGTTTCAGAAAGTCGGAGAGATTGCAGAAACGCGGTATGCAGTCGATCGATGCAATGCCATACGTTTTTTTCTCTCTTCCCTGCACAATGCGAAGCAGGCCTGGAAGTTGTTGATCGGCCGCCATCTGCCTGATGTGATTGTGATTCACCAATCCTTGCCGGGGTTGGCCCTTGGCGTTTCTACTGCGCCCATCATCTATGTCTGTCTTTCATTGGCGCATGAGGAATTCGAGTCCCGGAACAAGCCATCAACCGGCTTGATGGGACGAACCGCACACGCCATCTCGTCTCTTGTGCGACGGTGGACGGAGCGTGCCGTCATCCGGCGGGCCAGGCGGATCGTCGTGCTAAGCGACTTTATGCGGCGACGAGTCATCGACTATCATGGCGTCTCAGCCGATCGGATCGACTTGATTCCAGGCGGAGTTGACACGGCAATCTTCTCCCCGACTTCAGACCGCCGAGCAGTCCGGTCCGCCCTGGGTTTAACGGAACAGGAATTCGTCCTGTTCACGGTCCGCAATTTGGTGCCGCGCATGGGGCTGGCCGAGCTCATTCAGGCGATGGCACGGCTGCGCGGAGACATTCCAGGACTTCGGTTATTGATCGGAGGAAGCGGGGTGCTTCGATCCGAACTGGAGGGCCGGGTGAAGGCTCTTGGGCTCGATGACTGTGTGCGGTTCCTCGGATTTGTTCCGGAAGCGCTGCTGCCCGATTACTACCGTGCCGCTGACTTGTTCGTGTTGCCGACCGCCGAACTCGAAGGCTTTGGGCTCGTCACGGTCGAAGCGCTGGCCTCGGGGACGCCCGTGTTGGGGACCTCGGTCGGCGCGACCGACGAGATCTTGGACAAACTCGACTCTTCTCTCCTGGCAGCGGGGACCGATGCGGAGTCGCTGGCCGCCGGCATTGCCGCGCTGTACCGCCGGTTCATGGCTGATCCGGCGGCGCGCGCGCGGCTTTCCACGGAAGGACGGGCCCTTGTGTTGCGCGATTACACATGGGCACGTCACTGCGAGCAGCTCGAGGCGGTTCTGGCAGAGGCGCGCGGTCTTCACGCGGAATCCTTTCGGTAATGCCCGATCGCGCTCCGCAGGACCCCCGGCGTACTGTCGTCCATATCATCACGCAGTTCGATACGGGGGGCTCCGCGATGGATACCTTCCGCACGGTGCTGGGGCATGACCGCCATCGGTTTCGAGCGTGCCTGGTGTATGGCCAGCCGGAAGTCTTGACGGCGACGGAGGCGGCACAGGTCGACGCTGCCCTGAAGGAACTCCGTCAGGCCGGCGTCTCGTTGTTCAACGTGCCGACGCTGGTGCGTGAGATCAGGCCGCTCTCGGATGCATGGGCGACCGTCACGCTCTGGCGATTCTTGCGGCGGGAGCGGCCGAGCATCGTCCATACGCATACCTCCAAAGCTGGCGCAGTCGGCCGCATCGCCGCCTGGCTTGCCCATGTACCGGTGGTGATTCATACGCCGCATGGCCATGTCTTCTACGGGTATTACGGACGGATAAAGAGCAGACTGTTGTGTCTGGCAGAACGACTGTTGGCGAAGATTACCGACCGGATCGTCACCCTCACGGAACGGGGCGCGCAGGAGCATGCGCAGTATGGCATCGCCAGACGAGAGAAATTTGAGACGGTTCCAAGTGGTATCGCGCTCACGGCATTTCAATCGGTTCATGTGGATCCGGTCGTGAAGCGGAAGGAACTGGGACTCCCGCCAGAGGGCCCCATCGTTGGAACCGTCGGGCGGCTGGTGCCGGTCAAGGGACATTCGTGGCTGCTCAAATCCGTACCGCTCGTGCTGGCTCAAGTCCCGCAGGCCTGTTTCGTCTTGATCGGCGAGGGTCCTTTGGCTGAGCGCCTCCGGCAATTAGCCGAGGAACTGGCCATCAGCCGGCGAGTGATGTTCCTGGGGGCGAGACAGGATATTCCAGAGTGTCTGGCGGCGTTGGACTTATTTGTGCTCCCTTCGCTCAACGAAGGTATGGGCCTCGCGCTGATTGAAGCGATGGCGATGGGCTTGCCAGTAGTGGCCACGCGTGTCGGCGGGATTCCGGACATTGTTCGGGAGGGGGAGACCGGCCTGCTGGTGCCGCCCGGCGACGAAAAGGCCTTGGCCCTCGCGATGCTGAGCCTGCTGCGGGATCCTGACCGGCGACGGGCGTATGGGCAAGCCGCCAAGCGGCTGGTGGATGAGCGGTTTGATGCCGCATCCACGGTGCGCGAGGTTGAACAACTGTATGAGACGGTCTGGCGGGAGAAGCAGTGACCGTGCGTGTCGCGATCCATCAATCCCAATATTTGCCCTGGTTGGGCTATCTTGATAAACTGGATCGCGCGGATGTGTTTGTGCTGTTGGACACCGTCCAGTTTAAGAAACACGAATGGCAGAATCGTAACCGGATCAGGACGGCGCAGGGATGGCAATACCTGACGGTGCCGGTTCTGCACGAGTTTCCTCAGCGGCTGGATCGGGTCCGGATCAACAACCGGACCGACTGGCGGCGAAAGCATCTGCAGGCGCTGGACATCCATTATCGAAAGGCGCCGCACTATGATCGGTATGTACCGCAGTTCCGGGAACTCTATGCCGGGGACTGGGACTTGTTGGCTCCGCTCAACGGCGCCATCCTCGGTCTGTTGGCCGAGGTCTGGGGGATCAGGACGAAAGTGCTCTCCGCCGACCAGTTCGCGGCTCGGGAGGAACCGACGGGTCGGCTGGTGGACTTGTGTAAGGCAGTGGGTGCTGATTGTTATCTGGCGGGAGCCGGCGGGCGCGATTACATGAACCTTCAGGAATTCAACGCGGCCGGGATTACCGTGGACTTCCAGGATTTTTCGCACCCAGAGTATGCCCAGGTCTACTCACCGTTTATGCCGGGGATGTCGGCCGTTGATCTGTTATTCAATTGCGGGCGGGAGGGAATCGACCTGTTACGGACCGTAAGGAGGCTGTGATGAATATTTTGGCCCTGAGCGCGCACCCGGACGATCTCGAAATCGGCTGTGGGGGAACCTTGCTCAAGTACGCGAAGGCCGGCCATCGCGTCTACCTCATGGTGTTGACGGATGGATCGCGAGGCGGCGATGCGGCTGCGCGTCGAACCGAGCAGCTTGCATCCGGCAAGATCCTCGGTGCCCAGGAAGTCTTCTGGGGCGGATACCACGATACGGAGCTACCGGTCAGCAGAGACGCGATCCAGCAGATTGAAGACGTCGTGAAAAAGGTCGATCCGGCCTTCATTTTCGTCAATTACACCGATGATACCCATCAGGACCACCGACATTTAGCCTCGTGTACCCTGACCGCCACGCGCTACACGCGGAACGTCCTCTTCTATGAAACCCCCACGACCCAGAATTTTTCTCCCACGGTCTACGTCGACATTGATGGTCTGTTGGAGGACAAGGTCCGTGCCTTGCAGGCGCATGCGTCACAAGTCGAAAAGACCAACATCGAAAGTCTCAGCATCCTCGAAGTTGCGCGCGCCTCGGCGCATTTCAGGGGTCTACAGGGGAGAGTCCGATCCGCCGAGGCATTCGTCCCGCTGAGGCTGTTCATCAATGTAGAGTCCGACCTCGCGTGAGCGAGCCGATCATCCCCCATTCCCGCCCTTCGCTTGGAGAGACCGAGGCCCAAGCCGTGGCCGAGGTCATCCGTTCCGGGTGGCTTGCCCAGGGGGACAAGGTGGCGGCTTTTGAAGATGTCATCGCAAAGGTGACCGGGCAAGCCCACGGCGCTGCGGTGAGTTCTGGTACGGCGGCACTCTACCTTGCGCTCATGGCGTTGGGCATCGGATCGCGTGATGAGGTGATTATTCCGTCGTATGCCTGCGCGGCGTTGTTGCAGGCAGTTCGCCAGGCCGGCGCAAGACCTGTCCCGGTGGATATCGACGCGGCGACGTACAATCTCTCTCCCACCGCCACAGCCCGCGCGATCACCCCTCGGACCAAGGCGGTGATCGTGGTACACTCATTCGGACTTCCCGCGGATGCGGCTGCTCTGAAGGGGAACGGGATCCCACTTATTGAAGACTGTGCGCAGACGCTCGGTGTCTCGGTAGGCGGAGCCCCGGTCGGTTCAGTCGGAGACCTGACGGTATGCTCGTTCTATGCCACGAAGATGATCACGACCGGTGAGGGCGGTATGGTCCTAGGCCGTCAGGACTCGCTGCTGACACGGATCCGCGCGCTCCGGCAATACGACGAGCACGATGACCCCGAACAGGCGTTCAATTACAAGATGACGGATGTACAGGCGGCCCTCGGCTTGTGCCAAGCGGCCCGCTTGAAGACTTTCCTGGGCAGGCGGTGCGCGATCGCGGCTCGGTACGCCGAGGCGGTTCGTGAAGCAGGAGGAACTCCTCCAGTGGTGCCGAGTGGAGGAACGCATGGGTATTTCCGCTTCGTCGTACAGCTTTCCCGCTCGGTCGCGCCGGTGTTGAAACAGGCCGACGCGCTCGGCATTGCGTGCCGCCGGCCGGTCTACAAGCCCATCCACCGGTATCTTGGACTTTCCGGCTTTCCGGAATCGGATGCGGCCTGGGAACGGACTTTCTCCATCCCGATCTACCCGGCGCTCTCCGACGACGAGGTCGGCCGAGTCGTCACTGCCATTCCGGCCATGCTGTCGGGTTAGATAGCCGATGGACAAGGAAACTTCCCACATCGTGTCCCCTTCTCTCGTTGGACGGCTCGTCCCTCTTGCGGCCGGCTTGTGCGCGGGAAGTTTGCTGCTCCCGCCCGTGCAGATGCAATTTTACGCCGCCGGGTTCCGCTGGCTCTATGTCCTATTGGTGGCGTATACGGTCGCCGCCGGACTGACACCGCTCATCCGAGAAATGGCATTCCGAATCGGTGCGGTCGATCACCCGTCTCCCCGCAAGATCCATCAGACCACCACACCCTTGTTGGGTGGGGTTGCCGTCTATTTCGCCTTTTTGATCGCCGTCCTGGCCAATACCGCTGGGATGGCGGACCCCGTAATCGTCACCGAGGGCATGCTGGGAATTTTGACGGGGGGGACATTGCTTTTTCTTGTGGGCATCAAGGACGATATCCGTGAGATTCCGGCTTTCACCAAGCTGGCGGTTCAAATTGTTGCGGCCGGGATCGTCATCTGGTCTGGTAGGCTGCTGACGTTGTTTCCGCATGGGTTGTGGGGAGATACGCTCAATGTGCTCTTGACGGTGCTGTGGATCGTCGGGATCACCAACGCCTTCAATTTTTTGGACGGTATGGATGGATTGGCGACGGGACTGGCCGTGATCCTGGCCTTCTTCCTGGGAGTGGTGGCGTTCCGGACTAATCAGCCCGCGTTGGGATGGGTCGCAGTCGCCCTCATTGGAGCGGGTCTTGGGTTTCTTCCCTATAATTTCAAGCCGAGGGCGCCGGCCACGATTTTCCTGGGTGATGCGGGAAGCACGTTTCTTGGTTTCACCTTGGCCTGCTTAGCGGTAAAGGGGAATTGGGCTGATGGGAGGCCAATCGTCTCAGTGAGCACGCCGATCTTGATTTTCGGCGTCCTCATCTACGATATGATTCATACATCGGTGGAGCGGATGTATCTTGGGAAAGTCAGGACGGTCAAGGAATTCCTGGAGTATGTGGGCAAGGACCACTTGCATCATCGGCTGGAACGGGCCTTGGGTAGCCGCAAGGAGGCCGTGCTGATGATTTTTCTTTTGAGTATTGCATTAGGACTGGCCGGGGTCGTTCTGCGAAACGCCCGCACGACCGATGCCCTGTTCCTGCTGTTGCAGGCGACGATTATCGTGGTGGTGGTGTCAATTCTGGAACGTCGCGGTCGCGCGTCATGAGTCTTCCGAACCATCCACGTGTCATTTTCTTTGACGCCGCCGACACGCTTTTTCATGTCAAGGGCTCGGTTGGCGAGGTGTATCTCACGTTCGCGCGCAAGTACGGCGTCACGATCGGGCATGAGACCCTCCAGCAGGCGTTTGCGAAAGCATTCGCCGACGCCCCGCCGCCGGTGTTTGCCGTGAGCGACCCGCAGGAGATCAAGTCATGCGAGCGCCTCTGGTGGTTTGATGTGGTGCATCATGTCTTCTATCGCGTCGGGATGTTTGAAGGGTTCGATGACTATTTCGACGAAGTGTTCGCCTACTTTGCTCGGCCGGATGCGTGGGAGCTGTACCCCGACACCCTGTCGACGCTCACTGCGCTGGAGGCGCACGGCCTCGAGCTGGGCATTGTCTCGAACTTCGACTCGCGCCTGTATGAAATCCTG
>Ga0070706_100001321_pt1 | contig 26375 bp, 36 predicted proteins | sample KBSK5501metaG_FD_65476 | JGI IMG/M metagenome (GOLD analysis project Ga0070706, IMG submission 65476) | Corn, switchgrass and miscanthus rhizosphere microbial communities from Kellogg Biological Station, Michigan, USA - KBS K5-50-1 metaG | ecosystem: Host-associated > Plants > Roots >... | reverse complement strand
GCTGCACGAATGGCTCGTGCCGATGGTCAGCCTCGAGCCCGACGCCGACCCGCGCACCGCGATCGAGGCCTACATCCGCGCGAAGATGGCGATGTCGGCCGCCCACCCGGACGCGTCGCGCGTGTTCGCGAACGAGCTGCTGCACGGCGCGCCCGTACTCGGCGAGCTGATACGCACCGAGCTGCGCGGCGTCGTGCGCAAGCGCGCCGCCGTGATCGACGGTTGGGTCGCGGCCGGCAAGATGGCGCCGGTCGACGCGACCCATCTCTTCTTCACGATCTGGGCCGCAACGCAGACCTACGCCGACTTCGACGTGCAGGTGCGCGCGGTGCTCGGCCGCACGAAGCTGACCGCGCGCGACCATGCGCGGGCGACCGAGCATGTCGTGTCGTTGGTACTGCGGGGTTGCGGGTTGGGTTGAGATCGGGCGCGGCGAGCTTGGCGCCGCGACTTACGGCAGACGCGGATTGAACGTCGAATCGCGGCTGGGCGGCGGGCAGTTCGCCGGTGTCGACCAGCGTCCGCATCATGCGTCGCGAGCCAACGAGGATTCATCACTCGTCCGCTGGCGAACGGCGAACTACCGCGGCTCGCCTGCAGGTGCTTCGCGTGGCTCTCATCGCGGCCGGGAGGCCGAGTTTCGTTCTGGCGCTTGTGCCAAGTGGAGCGTTGGCTCGCAAGTTGGAAGAGTTCGCTTGGCCCTCGGTGGTTCAGCTCGTTCGGCTGTTGGGCGCGGGGCTCGTGCCAGCGAGGTTCGCGAACGCATTGCCTTGGGGCCGTGAGTGCGTAGTGCAGCGCATTTGTCCGTGGCTCGCGAAGGGCTCGCGTGGCAAACTGGCGCTCGTGGCACGCAATCAGGCTCTGCTCCATCAGCCGCCTCGTATCTTCATGACGCCGAGCCAGCGTCGATGAAGAATACGGGCGTTGACCAGGCCGGTCGGGATGACGCCGGTGCCGCCTAGGGTCGAAGGCAACTTCAAGCCCGTGGGTTAGATAGGTGCTCCCGACCGTTTCTTCGCTCAACAAGACCGAACGGTAACTTGGGCCAGCGGCCGGGCCTGCGCGTGTTGGCTGCCAAGCCCGCATACGAGGAAGGTCCGATGCGATGAACGGAAGCACTGGCCGGTGGGTTGGCATCGACGTGGCTAAGAGCAAGCTCGATGTGGCCTTGCTCGACGAGCGCGGCAAGGTCAAGAGTCATGTATTCGCCAACGACGCCAAGGGTCACGCGGCGTTGATCGCTTGGCTGCACCAGCGCGGGGGCTCGCCAGAGCTCGTTCGCGTGTGCATGGAAGCCACTGGTTGCTACAGCGAGGCGGTGGCCATCGCACTGGTAGACGCTGGGTGGAGCGTCAGCGTGGTGAATCCGGCACGCATCAAGGGCTTTGCGCAAGGCGAGCTGCTGCGCAACAAGACTGACCAGGCCGACGCTGCGTTGCTAGCGCGCTTCGGCTTGGCCTTGCAGCCTGAGCCGTGGGTGGCCCCGCCACTGGAGCTGCGCCAGCTGCGCGCCCTGGTTGAGCGGCTGCAAAGCCTCAAGGAGATGCATCAGCAAGAGGCCAATCGGCTCGAGGCAGCGATGAACCAGGCCGGCATGCGCGAGTCCATCGAGGGCCACATGCAATGGCTGCAAGACAGCATCCGCAAGCTCGAACGCCAGATCAACGATCACATAGACGGACATCCGGGGCTGCGTGAGGATGCCAAGCTGATCACCAGCATCCCTGGGGTGGGCAACACCACGGCGGCCAAGGTGATGGCCTACCTGGGCGATGTGCGGCGCTTCAGGAACGCAAAGGCTCTGGCCGCGTTCATCGGCGTGACGCCACGTCTGAAGCTCTCAGGCAGCTCGGTGCGCGGGCGCAGCATGATCAGTCGCAGCGGGCATGCGGCGATCCGTCACTCGCTGTACATGCCCGCGCTGGTGGCGCTCAAGCACAACCCCATCATCAAGACCTTCGGCGCTCGCTTGAAGGCAAATGGCCTCGCCCCCAAAGCGGTGGTCGCCGCCAGCATGCACAAGCTCGTGCATCTGATCTATGGCATCCTGAAGTCCGGCACACCGTTCAACCCCAACTTCATGGCGGCACGCCTTGACATTCAAGACGGTATCTAACCCTTTCCATGCTTCAGATTGATGACTTCGAGCACCACCAAGTTTGGGGCGCAAGCTCGGTTCGCGAAGGAGGCGGTGTCCATTAGCGGCGCGAGCACTGAGTTCGTGCGCATTGGAGACGAGGGAACGAAGACCACGTTCAGGTTCTGCCCGAACTGCGGAGCTACCGTGTACTACACGATGTCTGGCATGGGTGACGCAGTGGCAATCCCAGTGGGTGCCTTCGCGGATCCGTCGTTCCCAGCACCAACCTTCTCGGTGTACGAAGAGCGAATGCACAGCTGGGTTCACATGCCTGGCGGAATCGAGCGCATGGCATGAGCCACGCGACGCCTCGCGGACACGCCGGCGCACTGGCTTCGGCTCCAATGGGGCGCAGAATACTCGCGTCGGTGATGCTGTTCTTCTTGGTGCCGTCCCTTGCGCCACACCGGGTCGCCATCGGTCCTTCTATGAGCCTGGCGACGGTCCCCACGCTTCCTCGATGCAAAAGGAACACTGAATGAACTCGGTCAAAGTGATAGGGATCGTCCTGATCGTGGGCGGCGTCCTGGCGCTGTTGTACGGGGGGTTCAGCTACACCAAGAGCACTGAGCAAGTGAAACTCGGGCCAATCGAGCTGTCGGTGAGGGAGAAAAAGACCGTCAACGTACCCGTATGGGCCGGGGTCAGCGCCATCGTGGTTGGCGGTGCGTTGTTGCTATTCGGGAGCAGGAAGGGCTAGCCACAGAATGCCATCCAACGGGCTACTCCATCGCCCGCCCCTCGTGTCAAACATCAGAGCGCATGGTCAGCTTCGACATTGGCGGTCACAGGTTTCATCTTCGAGCGGCGGCCGTGATCATCGAGGACGGGTATGCGTTGCTGCACCGTTTGTCGGGCGATCCGATATGGGCTCTGCCTGGCGGGCGAGTCGAGCCGGGCGAGGCTGCCGCATCGGCGGTCGTCCGCGAAATGCTCGAAGAGACTGACGAACAACTCGAGTGCGGCGAGCTTCTCTTTGTCGCCGAGAACTTCTTCGAGCACGACGGCACGCCGCAGCACGAACTCGGCCTGTACTTTCGTTCGGTTCTCCGGCCTGAGTCACGCCTGCGCGACAAGGCCGTCTCACACAGCGGCACGGAAGGCGGCAGGCCACTCGAGTTTCGCTGGTTTGAGCTCACGGAGCTCGACCGGGTCAATCTTCATCCAGCCTTTCTCCGTGGCTCGCTTGCTGCGCCGGCCGCCGCGGTTCGTCACGTTGTCCAGCGCGGGTGAGAGTTCGCGCCAACCGCTCATTCGTCGTCAAGCGCCTCCAATGACTGAGCCCATCCTGATCGATCTCCCGGCGTCGATTGAAACCGAGCGGCTGCTCATGCGTCCGCCGCGAACGGGGGACGGGACGATGCTCCACCTGGCGGTCGTCGAGTCGCTTACGGAGCTGCGCCGCTTTCTCGCGTCGCTGCCCTGGGTCGCCGCGGAACAGACCGTCGAATCAGCGGAGGTCTACTGTCGCAATGCCCAAGCGAACTTCCTGGCTCGGAAGGATCTGCCGTTTCTGTTGTTCGAGAAGACGACCGGGCAGATCGTCGGAGCCGCCGGACTGCACCGAACGGTGTGGGCGACGCCGAAGACTGAAATCGGCTACTGGGGTCGCGTATCCAGAGCAGGCAATGGCTTCATCAGCGAGGCTGTGGCGGCGCTCACGGCCTACGCCTTTGCCAATCTCCATGCCGTGCGAGTCGAAATCATCACCGATGCGGAAAACGATGCGTCGCGTCGGGTGGCGGAACGCTGCCAATTCGTCTTGGAGGGTACTCTGCGCAACGAACGCCGCGCGCCGGATGGCAGTCTGCGAAGTACCTGCCTCTATGCACGCCTTGCACCGGCGTCGTAGCCGTCGCCGGCGCGAAGTTGGCGCCCACCGGCGCCACTTCAAGGAGCGGGCCTCACCAACCGCAGCGGGAAGCGCGCCTCGCCCATGTTGCCGTACACCTTGCCGTTGGCGAAGCTCACGAGCCATGCATTGAGGTTGTCGTCGGTACCGGGCCGCGAGGCCCAGAATTGCAGCGCGGGCGTTTGCGGAAACGCGGCGTTGTCGATCAGGGGTTTTTTCTTCTTGGGCGTTCGATCGACGAGCGACGCCAGCTCCGTGCGGGTCGGGATGCTCCAAGGCTGGCCGCTGCCCTTGGACAGACCGGCTGCGTGGCGTTTCGCCTCGGCGTACCTGAATTTCATCACCTTGCCCGCGCAGGCCTTGCCATCCCAGTGCGTGCCTTCGATACAGCGCCGCCAGACCAGCTTCGTGCTCGTGTCGGTGACTTCGGCGCCATCGGCCGAGACCGTGAACCGGCCCTGCGCATCGGCGCCCGCAGCGGCGGCAAGACCCACCAGGAGCGCGACAGCTGATCGCCCGAGGCCAAAATTCGGTTGCAGGGTTCGCATGCGATCTCCTCCTCCGATTGAGTGCCAAGGCCGGTTCGACGCCGCCCGCCCACGCAGGGTTGCAAGCCTACACGAAGGTTTCATCTTTGACGAGTTCGGCAACGCGCGACGTGCCCGGGCGGAATGCGCAACGAAGCAAGCTGCATGCAGAACGGGCAAGCGTGCCGGGTCAGCGCTACCATGACGCCTCACAGCCCCCGAAGGAGGTCGACATGAGCCAATGGCGCAAACAGACCGCGGACGCCGTCTACACGCCCGAGGAGACCACGGCGAGGCTCGCCGAAGAGCTGCCGAAGTGGTACTTCGAAGACGGCTGGATTCGGCGCAAGTTCAAGACCAGCGGATGGAAGGGCACGCTGATGGTGGTCAACACCGTCGGCCATCTGGCCGAAGCGGCCTGGCACCACCCGGACCTGACGGTTTCCTACGCGTTCGTCACGGTCAAGCTGATGAACCATGCGGCCAAGGGCATCACCGACAAGGACTTCGAGCTCGCCAAGAAGATCGAAGAGGTCGTGATGTGGCAACCCGGCGCCGTTGCCGGTTCTGCGCTCGAAGGCACGCCGGATGATCCGCGCTTCAAGTACGTGAAGTACGACTGACGGCTGACGACTGATCGCTCATGGGCAATCAAGAAGTAGGCGATCAAGAAAGCGCAAGCCCATGATTCGCCTGCGCGAAATCGATCACCTCGTCCTGCGTGTCGTCGATCTGGACCGCGTGCTTCGCTTCTACTGCGATGTGCTCGGGTGCACGATCGAGCGGCGCCAGGACGCCATCGGCCTGGTTCAGCTGCGCGCCGGCCGCTCGCTGGTCGACCTCGTGCCTGTCGGCGGGCAGCTGGGCAGGGCCGGCGGCGCGGCACCGGGCAAGGAAGGACGCAATCTCGATCACTTCTGCTTTCGTGTCGAGCCCTTCGATGAAGCGGCCATCCGCCGCCAGCTCGCGGCGCACGACATCGAAGCGGGGCCGGTCGCCACGCGCAACGGAGCGGAAGGGGAAGGTCCTTCGATCTACATCGCCGACCCGGAAGGCAACGTTGTCGAGCTCAAAGGACCACCTGGTGGCTGACCCCGCCGACAACTGGCAACTCGGGAATCCTGACGAGCGGTACGCGGCGATACCCGACTCGTTCCATCGCGGAGAACGACATGCCGAAGATCGAGCAACGCATCGCTGCACTCGGGCTCGCTCTGCCCGGGCCGATCAAGCCGCCTCCCGGCGTTATTCTGCCGTTCCAGTTCGTCAGGGTCGTCGGAACGCGCGCATTCATCTCGGGCCATGGCCCGCAGAACGTGGACGGCTCGATCGCCGAGCCGCTCGGCAAGCTCGGACGAAACCTGACGGTCGAACAAGGCTACGCAGCGGCTCGCCTCACCGGCCTGTCGATTCTCGGCAGCCTGCAGCGAGCGCTCGGCGACCTCGATCGCATCACGAACTGGATTCGCGTCTTCGGCATGGTGAACTCCGGGCCCGGTTTCAACAAGCAACCCAGCGTCATCAACGGCTTCTCGGACCTGATCCTCGAGCTGTGGGGCGCGCAAGCGGGGGCTCATTCGCGCAGCGCCGTCGGCATGGCCGAGCTACCGTTTGACATGCCTGTCGAGATTGAAGGCGAAGTCGAAATCCGAGCGCAGGCGTAAGCTCGAATGCATGAATCCACAGCCCAAAGTCCAAGGCCTGCGGCCGGACCGCGAGGTCATGACGCGGCAGCGGCTCCCCTACTTCGTCGGCATCTCGGGCCACACGGTCAACTCCTCGGGCTTGTCGATGCACCTCGTCGTCATCCCGCCGGGAGCACGTGCCGAGCCGCATGTGCACGTGGGCTACGAAACCGGCATCTATGTGCTCGAGGGAACGGTCTGCACGCGATGGGGGCCTGCGCTCGAGCATGAAGTCGTCAGCCGGGCAGGCGACTTTCTGTTCGTCCCGCCCGGCGTTCCCCATGAGGCGATCAACCTCAGCGCAACGGAGCCGGCTCGCGCGGTCGTGGCCCGAAATCATCCTGCGGAGCAGGACCTGGTCGAGCCGTTTGTCCCGGAGTCCGCCGCAAAGCCGCGTGACGACCAGCCATGAGACTCGTGGCGACGCCCCGCTCTTGCATCGCCGGCATTCTCGTCGGCGGCGTCGCCGCGGGCATCCTCGACATCGTCTATGCGTTCGTGCTCACCGGCCTGCGCGGCGGCACGCCGCTGCGTGTTCTCCAATCGGTCGCGAGCGGTGTTCTGGGATCGTCGGCCTACCAGGGCAGCGGCGCCGCCACGGGTACGTTGGGCCTGACCTTGCACATCGGCATCACCATCGTCGCGGCGGCCGTGTACTACGTTGCCGCAAGGCGATCCACGCTCATGCGGGATCACTATCTCGCTGCCGGCGCGTTGTTCGGAGCGCTCGTTTACCTGTTCATGAATTTCGTGGTCTTGCCGCTGTCGGCGGTCCCCTTCGAGACTCTGCGCACGCCGGCTGCCATGTTGCAGGGGTTCGTGTCGCATGCGCTTCTGGTCGGCATTCCAATCGCGTGGAGCTTGCACCGCTTCAGCTTCGAGGCGCGACCGCTGATCGTCAAACGCTAGGCGCCCGACAAAGGACCGCCGTCGTATCCTCATGGTCTGATCGACAGACTCCGCAGACATCACCATCCTCATGAGCACCGACAACCTCCGCATCTCCCTGGTCTTCCCCACCGACGATCAGGCCTGGGTTCGCCGCAGCGGCATCGTCGTGCCCGAGTTCTGGGCCGGCCACTCGGTCGCACCCGCGCTCGGCGACGTGCTGCGCATCGGCGAGCGGCAGTTCATCATCCAGGCGCGCGTCTGGGAGCACGACGGCGCGACGCCGCTGTTGCGCCTGTTCCTCGGCAGCGGCCACGCGCAAACCGACACGAGCTTCGGCTGACGGGTGCGCCACCGGCGCGCCCTGACCATCATGCAATTCCACCGCGGCAGACTCATCGATCACGTCCATCTTCGCGTGGCCGATCTCGACGCGAGCAAGCGCTTCTACAAGGCGGCGCTCGAGGCGGTCGGCCTTGCGCACACGCTGTCCGAAGGCCCGGATCACTTCAGCGCCGACGAGCTCTGGGTCGACCGCGCGACTGGTCCGGTCTCGCAGGTGCATCTCGCGTTCCAGGCGGCCGATCGCGCGCAGGTCGATCGCTTCCACGCCGCGGCGCTGGCCGCCGGCGGGCGCGACAACGGTGCGCCCGGCGAGCGCCCGTATCACCCGGGGTACTACGGCGCGTTCGTGTTCGATCCGGACGGCAACAACGTCGAGGCCGTATTCCATGGCCCGAGCCGCAAGTCCGCCGAATCGGTCGTCGTGACGCCGGTTGCGTGAAATGAAGCCCCTCGTCGCGTTCACCACCGTCGCCGACCTCGACACGGCGCGCCGCCTCGCCCGCACGATCGTCGAGCGCAAGCTCGCCGCCTGCGCGCAGCTTTCGACCATCGAGAGCTTCTACGTCTGGGACGGCGCGCTGCGGCAGTCGCCCGAAGTGCGCATCGTGTTCAAGACCACCGAGGCCGCCTGGCCGGCGCTCGAGCGCGCGATCGTCGAGCTGCATCCGTACGAGCTGCCTGCCGTGCATGCCGTCGAGGTCGCGGCGATCCATGCGCCTTACGCGGCGTGGATCGAGGCCTGTACGCAGCCTTAGCAGCCTTTGGGTCCACGTCTGTGCCGGTCATCCAGGTCAAGGTCAAGCCGAACTCGCGCGCCAGCCTGTTCGCGGCAGCGGCTGACGGCACGTGGCTCGCGCAGCTCAAGTCCCCGCCCATCGACGGCAAGGCCAACGCGGAGCTGATCGCGCTTGTCGCGCGGCACTTCGATTGCGCGAAATCGGCGGTGACGATCAAGAGCGGTGCATCGGGTCGCATCAAGCGGGTGAGCATCGACACCGAATGAAACGCTGCGCCACGGCGCGCCTGTCCGCGCGCACAATGTGCGGCTCCCGAGAACAGACAGGAGCGAGACATCATGGCCGTGCGGGTGGTCAGGCTGGGCAGCGCAAGGGCCGCGGGCGAAGGCACCCGCATCGGGACGGTGCGGCGCCCGCCGCGCGGCGTGCCGAAGGCCGCGTTCGCATCGCAGAATTGGTACGACGTCTGGCTGCCCAACCTCGCGCCCAGCGTCGAGACGATGAAGCTCGCGCAGCAGGCGACGACCCCGGCGGAGTGGGCCGCGTTCGCGAAGAAATACCGCACCGAGATGGCCAGTCCCGAGCACAGCCACGTGCTGGACTTGCTCGCGACGCTGTCGCAGCACACGGACTTCTCGGTCGGCTGTTATTGCGAGGACGAAGCGCAGTGCCACCGCTCGATCCTGCGCGCGCTGCTCGCCGAACGGGGCGCGGCCTTCGCGACATCTTCGCGACATGAATGACCGAGCGACCCCGCGAGTGGTCGAGCGAGCGGTGGACGCCGGCCGCAGCCCGGCGCCGATGAAGCTGACGACCCGCCCGCTGACGCCCGAACGCTGGCCCGACCTCGAGGCCGTGTTCAACGCGAAGGGCTGCTCGGTCGCGCGCGGCTGCTGGTGCATGTACTACCGCGTCAGCGGCTCGGAGTGGGAGGCGCCGGCCAACGGATCGACGCGCGCGCGGGCCCATCGCGCGGCGTTTCGCGCGGTCGTCGACAGCGCCGCCGAGCCGCCGGGGCTGATCGGCTATCACGGCAAGGTGCCGGTCGGCTGGGTCGCCTTCGGCCCGCGCGAGGACTACCCGAAGCTGCAGCGCTCGCCGGTGATGAAGCCGGTCGACGACCGCCCGGTCTGGTCCATCACCTGCTTCGTCGTGCCGTCGATCTACCGCGGCCAGGGCGTCGCGAGCGCGCTGCTGGCCGCGGCCGTCGCCTACGCGGGCCGGCGCGGCGTGCAGCTGCTGGAGGGCTACCCGGTCGACAAGGCCGAGCGCTCCAGCGACGACTCGATGTGGTTCGGCAGCAAATCGATGTTCGACGCGGCCGGCTTCGAGGAGGTCGCACGGCGCAAGCCGACGCGGCCCATCGTCCGCATCCGGCCGTTACCGTGAGGCGCCGGCCAACGCCTGCCACGCCGTCGCGAAGCGGTGCGCCGCCGCGCTGACAGCGCCGGCATCGTCGCCCGGCTTGTACAGCGCCGAGCCCAGCCCGAACCCGTTCGCACCGGCAGCGCGATACGGCGCCATCGCCTCGGGCGTGATGCCGCCCACCGGCAGCACCCAGGTCTCGGCACTCAGCACCGCGCGCAGCGCCTTCACGCCGGCAGGCGGGATCAGCTCCGCGGGGAACAGTTTGAGCCCCGCGGCGCCGGCCGCGAGCGCGGCGAACGCTTCGGTCGGCGTCAGCACGCCGGGCAGGCAGACCATGCCGAGCTGCACCGCCGCGCGCACGACATCGGCATCGACGTTCGGCGCGACGACGAGCTGCCCGCCCGCCGCGTGCACGTCGCGCACCTGCGCGCGCGTCAGCACGGTGCCGGCGCCGACCAGCGCATCGGGATGTTGCGCCGCGAGCGCCGCGATGCTCGCGAGCGGCTGCGGCGAATTCAGCGGCACCTCGATCATCGCGAAGCCGGCTTCTATGAGCGCGGCGCCGATCGGCAAGGCATCGCGGGTCGGCAGGCCGCGCAGGATGGCGACGAGCGGCAGGCGGCGCATCGCCGCGTCGAGTTTGGCTTGGGAGGTCATCAGTGATTGTCTCTGGGCACGAACGACCCGCGCTTGCCGACGAGGAAGTCGAGGTCGACCCCTTCGTCGGCCTGCAGCACGTGGTCGACATACAGCTTCCAGTAGCCGCTCGAAAGCGGCGGCTGTGGCGCCACCCACGCGGCGCGGCGACGCTCGAGCTCCTCGTCGTCGACATGCAGGTGCAGCCGCCGCTTCGGCACGTCGAGCTCGATCAGGTCGCCGTTCCTCACCAGCGCGAGCGGCCCTCCGGCCGCCGCTTCGGGCGCGGTGTGCAGCACGACGGTGCCGTACGCGGTGCCGCTCATGCGCGCATCGCTGATGCGGACCATGTCGGTGATGCCCTTGCGTAGGATCTTCGGCGGCAGCGGCATGTTGCCGACCTCGGCCATGCCGGGGTAGCCGCGCGGGCCGCAGTTCTTCAGCACGAGCACGCAGGTCTCGTCGACGTCGAGGTTCTCGTCGTCGATGCGCGCATGGAAGTCCTCGATGTTCTCGAACACGACGGCACGGCCGGTGTGGGTCATCAGCGCCGGCGTCGCGGCGCTCGGCTTGATCACCGCGCCGCGCGGCGCGAGGTTGCCGCGCAGCACCGCGATGCCGGCCTTCTCCTTGAACGGCTTGGCGAGCGACTGGATCACCTCGGGGTTGTCGTTGCGCGCATCGGCGATGTTCTCGCGCACGGTCTTGCCGCTCGCGGTGACGATGTCCAGGTGCAGGTGCTGCGCGATCTCCTTCATCACGGCGGGCAGCCCGCCGGCATAGCAGAAGTCTTCCATCAGGTGCTTGCCCGACGGCTGCAGGTTCACGAGGCACGGCAGCTCGCTGCCGAGCTGGTCGAAGTCGTCGATCGAGAGCTTCACGCCGAGGCGCCCGGCGATCGCCGGCAGGTGGATCAGCGCGTTGGTCGAGCCGCCGATCGCCGCAAGCACCTTGATCGCGTTCTCGAACGCTTCGCGGGTGATGACTTTCGAGAGCGTCTGGTCCTCGTGCACCATCTCGACGATGCGCCGCCCGGCCTGGCGCGCGATCACGTTGCGCCGCCCGTCGACGGCCGGGTACGCCGCGTTGCCCGGCAGCCCGACGCCCAGCGCCTCGACCATGCTCGCCATCGTGCTCGCGGTGCCCATCGTCATGCAGTGGCCGTGGCTGCGGTGCATGCAGCTCTCGGCCTCGAAGAAGTCGGCGAGCTTCAGCGTCCCGGCGCGCACCTGCTCGCTCATGCTCCATACGCCGGTGCCCGAGCCGAGCTCCTGGCCGCGCCACTTGCCGTTCAGCATCGGCCCGCCGCTGACGCCTATCGTCGGCAGGTCGACGCTGGCCGCGCCCATCAGCAGCGACGGCGTCGTCTTGTCGCAGCCCATCAGCAGCACGACACCGTCGATCGGGTTGCCGCGGATGCTCTCTTCGACGTCCATCGACGCGAGGTTGCGGTACAGCATCGCGGTCGGCCGCAGCAGCGTCTCGCCCAGCGACATCACCGGGAACTCGAGCGGAAAGCCGCCGGCCTCGTAGACGCCGATCTTCACTTGCTCGGCGAGCGTGCGGAAGTGCGAGTTGCACGGCGTCAACTCGCTGAAGGTGTTGCAGATGCCGATCACCGGGCGGCCGTCGAACTGGTCGTGCGGAACGCCCTTGCCCTTGACCCAGCTGCGGTAGTTGAAGCCGTCGCGGTCCTGGCGGCCGAACCATTGCTGACTGCGCAGCTCCTCGGGCTTCTTGCGTTTCGGCGTGGCGCTCATCTCTGTCTGCTCGCTTTCCCGGAATTCCGCGGAATGTCCTTGAATGAATGTCGCCTGGATATTATCGTCATACGATTGACCGCGCCTGCGGTACAACCCCAAGGAGAGCATGCCTGTGTCCGATATCGATGTCCTCGCCGTTGCCAAGCTGTCGCCGTTCTTCGCCGAGCCGCTCGGTGCGCAGTACCGGGTGCACGACCGTCTGCACGAGACCGATCCGCAGGCCTTTGCGGCGCTTGCGCCGCGCATCCGCGCGATCGCCGCGAGCGGCGAATCGAAGGTCGGCGCCGAGCTGATCGCGAAGCTGCCGGCGCTGGAGATCATCTCGGTGATGGGCGTGGGCTACGACGGCATCGACGTCGCTGCCGCGAAGGCGCGCGGCGTCGTCGTGACCCACACCCCCGGCGTGCTGAACGACGACGTGGCCGACCTCGCGCTGGCGCTGATGCTCGCGGTCGCCCGCGCGATTCCACAGGCCGACCGCTACGTGCGCGACGGCCGCTGGGAGGCGAGCGGGCCGATGCCGCTCGCCCGCAAGCTCTCGGGCGCGCGGCTCGGCCTCGTCGGCATGGGCCGCATCGGCCAGGCGATCGCGCAGCGCGCGCTCGCGTTCCGCATGGAGGTGGCCTACACCGCGCGCAGCGAGAAGGACGATCTGCCGTACACGTTCCACGCCACGCCGCAAGCGCTCGCGGCCGAGTCCGACTTCCTGGTCGTGATCACGCCCGGCGGCGCGGCCACGCGCAAGCTGATCGACGCATCGGTGTTCGAGGCGCTCGGACCCAAAGGCTGCGTGATCAACGTCGCGCGCGGCTCGGTGATCGACGAGACCGCGCTGATCGATGCGCTCGAGCGCGGCGTGATCGCCGGCGCCGGGCTCGACGTGTTCGAGGACGAGCCGCGCGTTCCCGCCCGCCTGAAGGCCCTGCCCAACGTCGTGCTGACGCCGCACATCGGCAGCGCGACGAACGAAACGCGCCGCGCGATGGCCGAGCTCGCGTTCGCGAACCTGCACGCCAAGCTCGCCGGCAAGCCGCTGCTGACACCGGTGCCCGAGTGCCGTTGACCGCGTCGAACGATCCGGGAAAGTCCGGGGACCGCATCGACTCAATCATCATACGATAGCGCCGCCGCCGATCGGCGAGATGCCGCGGCCACGAAAACTGCCTGTCACAGGAGACACACCCATGCACTTCCGCAAACTCTTGGCCCTCTCGATCGCGAGCGCCGCGCTGCTCGGCAGCACGACCGCGATGGCGCAGGAAAAGCTCACCGTCTGGTGGGTCAAGGGCTTCTACAAGGCCGAAGACGATGCGCTGTTCGCGGCGATCAAGAAGTTCGAGGACAAGCACAAGAACGTCAAGATCGAGCTGTCGCAGTACCCCGTGCAGGACATGATCCCGAAGACCGTCTCGGCGCTCGACTCGGGCAGCCCGCCCGACGTGGCATACGCCGACGTCTACGACTTCCAGGTCACCGCGAAGTGGGCCTTCGACGGCAAGCTCGAAGACATCACGAGCGTGATCGACCCGATCCGCGCGCGCTTTGCGCCGAACACGATCGAGACGACCTTCCTCTACAACAACGAGAACAAGTCGCGCGCGTACTACGCGTTCCCGATCAAGCAGCAGACCATGCACATCCAGTACTGGAAGGACATGCTCGCTGACGCCGGCTTCAAGCCGTCCGACATCCCGACCACGTGGAAGGAGTACTGGAGCTTCTGGTGCGACAAGGTCCAGCCCGCGTATCGCCAGAAGACCGGCCAGCGCGGCTTCGGCATCGGCCAGCCGATGGGCGTGGACTCGAGCGACTCGTTCTACTCGTTCCTCACGTTCATGGACGCGTACAACGTCAAGCTCGTCAACGACAGCGGCAAGCTGCTGGTCGACGACCCCGCCGTCAAGCAAGGGCTGGTCAACGCGCTGACCGACTACACCGCGCCGTACACCAAGGGCTGCGTGCCGCCGTCGGCGACGAGCTGGAAGGACCCGGACAACAACGTCGCGTTCCACAACAAGACGACCGTGATGACGCACAACGCGACGATCTCGATCGCCGCGAAGTGGCTGGACGACATGAACAACGCGACGCTGACCGAAGCGCAGCGCGCGACCGCGAAGAAGAACTACACCGAGCTGATCGCCACCGCGGGCTTTCCGAACAAGCCCGACGGCAGCAAGATGGTCTACCGCGCCGCGGTGAAGACCGGCGTGATCTTCAAGGAGGCGAAGAACAAGGCCGCAGCCAAGCAGTTCGTGTCGTTCCTGCTCGAAGAAGCGAACCTGACGCCGTACGTCGAAGGCTCGCTCGGCCGCTGGTTCCCCGTGACCAAGGCCGCCCAGGAGAGCGCGTTCTGGAAGGCGGACCCGCATCGCCTGTCGGTCTACAACCAGTTCAAGGCCGGCACGGTGACCTTCGAATTCACGAAGAACTACAAGTTCACGGTGCTGAACAACGAGAACGTCTGGGCCAAGGCGATGAACCGCATCATCAACGAGAAGGTGCCGGTGGACAAAGCCACCGACGAGTTGATCGCGCGCATCAAGGCGGTCGCGGCTCAGTGACGAGCGCACAGTAGACGATTGCAGCGAGGCACCGAGCGATGGCCGCCGCCACCCTTCCGACCAGCGCCGCGCCGGCGGCGCAGCGCAAGCCCGACCGCTGGCAGTTCTGGGGCCGCGCGCTGGTGCTGCCCTACCTGCTGATCTTCCTGGTCTTCGTGCTCTACCCGGTGGGCTACGGCCTGTGGCTCGCGCGCCATCCGGCGAGCTACGTGAGGCTGGTCGAGGACCCGATCTTCCTGCGCTCGGTCGGCAACACGCTGGTCTTCATCGTCGTCGCGATCAACCTGAAGATGGCGGTGGCGCTGCTGCTGTCCGGCTTCTTCGTACAGTCGCGCTGGTGGATCAAGATCCTGTCGGTGCTGTTCATCCTGCCGTGGGCGGTGCCGTCGATCCCGACCATCCTGTCGGTGCGCTTCATGCTGAACCCCGAATGGGGCGTGATCAACACGTTGATCTTCTCGCTGACCGGGCGCGACGGCCCGAACTGGCTCAACGAGCCGTGGCTCGCGCTCAGCTTCTCGATGGTGATGCACGTATGGAAGTCGCTGCCGTTCTGGACGCTGATCCTGATCGCCGGCCGGCTCGCGATCCCCGCCGAGCAGTACGAGGCCGCCTCGGTCGACGGCGCGACGAACCTGCAGAAGTTCCGCTTCATCACATGGCCGGCGATGCGCACGCTCTACCTGACGTCGACGATCCTGTCGATGATCTGGACGCTGGGCGACTTCAACAGCGTGTACCTGCTGACCGGCGGCGGCCCGGCGGACCTGACGCACGTGCTCGCGACGCTGGGCATCCGCTACCTGCGGCTCGACCAGGTCGACCTCGCGATGGCGTCCATCGTCGTCGCCATGCCGCTCGTCCTGCCCCTCGTCTACTTCATGATGAAGCGGCTGTCGAAATGAAGCTGAAGCTCAAGACCGTCACCACCGAAGCCAAGCTGCTGCTGATCGGCATCCCGGTGTTCCTGTGGACCATCATCCCGGTCTACCACCTGTTCCTGTTCGCGATCTCGTCGAAGGACTCGGCGACTTCCGGCCGGCTCTGGCCCAAGGACCCGACGCTGCAGAACTTCGGCATCGTCTTCAAGCAGGAGCACTTCTACCTGCACCACTTCTGGCTGCAGCTCTGGAACTCGCTGCTGATCGCGGTGTCGGTCGGCGCGATCACGCTGTTCGTCGCGACCTCGGCGGCGTTCGCGATCAGCCGGCTGAAGGTGCGCGGCGGGCGCACGGTGATGAACATGGCGCTGTTCACCTACTTCATCCCGGCCGCGTTCCTCGCGGTGCCGATGTACAAGACCATGGGCAACTACGGGCTGCTCAACAGCCAGTGGGCGCTGATCCTCGCGATGGTGACGATCGCGTCGCCCTACTGCATCTGGGTGCTGAAGCAGGCGTCCGACAAGCTGCCGTTCGAGCTCGACGAGGCCGCGCGCATGGACGGCGCCTCGCCGCTGCAGCTGTTTCGCCTCGTCTATCTGCCGCTGATGGTGCCGTCTCTGGTCGCGGTCGGCACCTACTCGCTGCTGCTCGCGTGGAACGAGTACCTGTATGCGTTCCTGCTGCTGTCCAACGACCGCAGCGTGACGCTCGCGGTTGCGCTCGGCAACTTCCTCGCGGCCGACGATTCGCCGTGGGAGCTGCTGATGGCAACCGGTCTGATCTACGCGCTGCCACCGGCGGCGATCTACTACGCATTCAAGCGCTACATGGTGGGCGGGCTGACCGCCGGCGCCGTGAAGAGCTGAGGGAACACACCAACATGGCAACGGTCGGCTTCAGCAACGTCCAGAAGACCTACGGCGGCAAGGTCAAGGTCATCCACGGCATCTCGTTCGACATCGCAGACGGCGAGTTCGTCGTGCTGGTCGGCCCGTCGGGCTGCGGCAAGTCGACGCTGCTGCGCATGCTCGCCGGGCTCGAGGACATCACCGGCGGCGAGATCCTGATCGACAACAAGGTGGTCAACGACCTCGAGTCGAAGGACCGCGACATCGCGATGGTGTTCCAGAGCTATGCGCTGTACCCGCACATGACGGTGCGCGAGAACATGGCGTTCAGCCTGCGCCTGCGCAACGCCGAGAAGGCGCTGACCGATGAACGCGTCGCGAACGCCGCGAAGATCCTGAACCTCGACGCGCTGCTCGACCGCCACCCGCGCGAGCTCTCCGGCGGGCAACGCCAGCGCGTCGCGATGGGCCGCGCGATCGTGCGCGACCCCAAGGTCTTCCTGTTCGACGAGCCGCTATCGAACCTAGACGCGAAGCTGCGCGTCGCGATGCGCGCCGAGATCAAGGCGCTGCACCAGCGGCTGAAGACGACGACTGTCTACGTCACGCACGACCAGATCGAGGCGATGACGATGGCCGACCGCATCGTCGTGATGCACGACGGCATCATCGAGCAGATCGGCACGCCGCTGGAGCTGTTCGACAAGCCGCGCAACCTGTTCGTCGCGCAGTTCATCGGTTCACCGGCGATGAACGTCGTGCCCGGCACACTGCGCCGCACCAATGGCGCTGCGCAAGTCGAGGCGGTTGGCGCACGCTGGCCGGCGCCGGCCTCGGCCGCCGGCAGCGACGGCCAGCCCGTGCACTACGGCGTGCGGCCGACCGACCTGCGCCTGGCCGCGAACGGCAACATCCCCGCGACGGTCGTCGTCGTCGAGCCCACCGGGGCGGAGACCGAGATGCTGGTCAAGGTCGGCCTCGACGGCGCCGCGCACGAGTTCGTGATCGTGATGCACGGCCGCACCGAGGCGCAGCCCGGCGACACGGTGCACCTCGAGCTCGACGCCGCGAGCGCGCACCTGTTCGACACCGGGTCCGGCAAGCGGCTGAACTGACGACGGTGCAGCACGACGTGAACAGCAGCGGGACACGGCAGCAACAGGTGGTGGTGATGGGCGTCAGCGGCAGCGGCAAGAGCACGGTCGGCGCATTGCTGGCCGGCGCGCTGGGCGCCGAATTCGTCGAAGGCGATGCGCTGCACCCGCCGGAAAACGTCGCGAAGATGCGCGCCGGCACGCCGCTGACCGACGTCGACCGCGAAGGCTGGCTGCAGGCGATCGCGGCGCAGCTCGGCGTGGCGCACGCGGCGGACCGCGGCCTCGTCGTCTCGTGCTCGGCGCTGAAGCGCGCGTACCGCGACACGCTGCGCATGAGCGCACCTGAGCTGCGGCTCGTCTACCTGCATGGGGACTTCGATCTGCTCGGCGCCCGCATGGCCGCGCGCGCCGGCCACTACATGCCGGCCTCGCTGCTCGCCAGCCAGTTCGCAGCGCTCGAGCCGCCGCAGGCCGACGAGCAGGCGATTCAGCTCGACTGCCGGCACGATCCCGCGACGCTCGCGCAGGAAGCGCTCGCCTGCCTGATGAGCACATGAACACGAATCCACCCCCACCCCCGTTGCGGGCATCCCAGGGCATCACATGATCGACGCCACCACCTTCCGCCTCGATGGCCGCCTCGCGCTGGTCACCGGCTCATCGGCCGGCATCGGCCTCGCACTTGCCCGCGCGCTCGGCCAGGCCGGCGCCACGCTCGTGCTGAACGGTCGCGACCCGGCGCGCCTCGCCGCCGCCGAGCAGGCGCTGCGCGCCGAAGGCCTGAGCGTGCATGCGCGCAGCTTCGACGTGACGCAGGCCGCCGAGGTCGACGCCGCGGTCGACGCGATCGAACGCGAACTCGGCGCGATCGAGATTCTGGTCAACAACGCCGGCATGCAGCGCCGCGCGCCGTTCGAGCAGTTCAGCGGCGACGACTGGCACGCGCTGATGCAGACCAACGTCGACAGCGTGTTCCACGTCGGCCAGGCGGTCGCACGCAAGATGATCCCGCGCCGCCGCGGCCGCATCATCAACGTGTGCTCGGTGCAAAGCGAGCTCGGCCGCCCGAACATCGCGCCGTATGCGGCGAGCAAGGGCGCGGTGAAGATGCTGACCAAGGGCATGGCGATCGACCTCGGCCCGCACGGCATCAACGTCAACGGTCTCGGGCCCGGCTACTTCAAGACCGAGCTGACCGAGAAGCTGGTCGCCGACCCGCAGTTCAGCGCCTGGCTGATCGGCCGCACGCCGAGCCGGCGCTGGGGCGACGTGGAGGACCTGGGGGGCGCGGCCGTGTTCCTCGCGAGCGACGCGGCACGCTTCGTGAATGGCCACATCCTCTATGTCGACGGCGGCGTCACCGCGACGCTTTGACGACAACGACGATGACCACCTTCACGCAAGTCACGCTGTACACCGACCTCGCCGACGCGCGTGCCCGCTTCCGCGAAGAACAGCTCGCGCTGACCGAAGGCACGCCGCAGGCCCGGCTCTCGCCGCTGCGCGCGAGCGGCGGCTACCAGCTGCGTGAAAGTCCCGTCGGCTTTCGCAGCCAGTTCCATTGCACGGTCACGCCGCAGTGGGTGTTCATCCTGCGCGGCGTGATGGAGATCGGCCTGCAGGACGGCAGCTCGCGCCGCTTCGGCCCCGGCGAGCACTTCTACTCCGCCGACACGCTGCCCGAAGGCGCGACCTTCGACGCGGCCGTGCACGGCCACTGGAGCCGCCAGGTCGGCAACGAGCCGCTCGTGACGCTCTTCGTGCGAGGCTGACGTGCCGGCACGCAAGCGCGCGCAGAACGCCCGTCGGGGCGGCAGCGCCCCTGTTCCTGCGGCGAAGAATTTCCACGGGCGCACGCTCGATCACCTGGGCGAAGCGATCGTCGCCGGGCGCTACCCCGCCGGCACGGCGATCCCGCCTGAGCCGCTGCTGTGCGAGGAGTTCGGCGTCAGCCGCACGGTGATCCGCGAAGCGGTCAAGTCGCTGGTCGCGAAGGGGCTGCTCGTCACCGGGCCCAAGGTCGGCACGCGTGTGCTTGCGGAGGAACAGTGGAACTGGTTCGACGCCGACGTCGTCGCCTGGCAGTCGCGCATCGGCCTGACGCGCGAGTTCCTGCGCGACCTGCAGGAGATGCGGCGGCTGATCGAACCGGCCGCAGTGCGCCTCGCGGCCGAGCGTGCGACGGCCGCCGAGATCGCCGAGATCGAGGCCGCCTACGCCGGCATGAAGGACGCGATCGAGCACGGCGGCGACTACATCTCGAACGACCTGCGCTTCCACCAGGGCCTGCTGCGTGCCTGCGGCAACCGCATGATGGTGCAGATGAGCAAGGCGCTGGGCGCGCTGCTGCGCACCAGCTTCGAGATCTCGACGACGCTGTCCGATGGCCCGGCCGGCTCGCTGCCGCTGCACCGCGCGGTGCTCGACGCGGTGATCGAGCACTCGCCGATCAAGGCCGAGATCGCGAGCAGCCTGCTGATCGACGGCGCGCGAAAGGACATCGACAGGGTGCTCGCGTCGCGCCGCAAGCTGCCGTCGCTGACGGCGCCGGCGAAGCGGCTGAAGGCGCAGGCGGCGGAGAAGTAGGGCGAGAGACCCGCTCGACGCTTGCCCGTTCGGGCTCGCCTGCCCGTTCGGGCTCACCTGTCCGTTCAGGCTCACCTGCCCGTTCGGGCTCACCTGCCCGTTCAGGCTCACTTGCCCGTTCGGGCTCACCTGCCCGTTCAGGCTCACTTGCCCGTTCGGGCTCACCTGCCCGTTCACGCTCGCTTGCCCGTTCGGGCCCACTTGCCCGTTCGGGCTCGCTTGCCCGTTCGGGCTGAGGTATCGAAGCCCTTGCGACAGCGCTTCGATACCTCAGCGCGAACGGAGCGGTGGGACGCTACTCCATCACCGTGTGCAGCGAGCGTGCCGACAGCCGCGTCACGTCCAGCGGCTTGCCGTCGTGATCGGCCAGCTCGCTGATGCCGAACACGCTGCCGGAGAAATGCACGTCCAGCTTGGTGATGCGGTAGCCGGCGCGGCGCAGCTTCAGGCAGCCCCGCCGCACGCGGCGAAACGCGCGCTGGCGCTGGATGTAGGCGCCGATCGTCAGCGCCACCCAGAACGCCGCGAGCGCCAGCATCGGCCACAACGAGGTCGGCTCGATATGTGCCCAGCCGCGCGGCCACAGCAGCATCGGCAGTGCGAGCAGCGCGAGGGCGGAGCCGATCGCCAGCCCGATCGCGAGCTTGACCAGGTTCGAGTGCGCGCGCTCGTAAGTGGCGTGGTCTTCGTTGATGTCGTCGAGCTCGAGCTGGAGAAGCTTGCTTTCCATGGCGGCACCTCCGGACTCTCCATTCTGGCGAACCGCGGCGCTCCGGCGCTGCCCCTCGATCAAGGGGAGTGTGTCAGCCCGTCACCGCGCGCCGGCGGCCTCATCGAACGCCGCGAGCACCTGCGCGACGTTCTCGCCGATCTCGGCGACGGCGTATCCGCCTTCGAGAATGAACACAGTGGGCAGCCCGAGCGCCGCGAGCTCCCGGCCGAGCCGCCGGTACTCCGGCGCGTCCAGCTGGAACGTCGAGATCGGATCGCCGGCGTACGTGTCGACGCCCAGCGAAACCACCAGCGCGCCCGGCCGGTGTCCGCGGATCCGCGCGCATGCGCGCGCGAGCGCCTCGAACCAACGTTCGTTCGAGCTGCCGGCGGGTAACGGATAGTTGCCGTTGTAGCCGTCGCCGGCGCCGCGCCCGGTCTCGTCGGCATGCCCCAGGTAGAACGGGTACTCGGTCGCCGGGTCGCCGTGGATCGACAGGAACAGCACGTCGGCGCGCTCGTAGAAGATCGCCTGCGTGCCGTTGCCGTGGTGGTAGTCGACGTCGAGCACCGCGACCCGCGCGACGCCGGCGTCGACGAATGCCTGCGCCGCGACCGCCGCGTTGTTGACGAAGCAGTAGCCGCCGAGGAAGTCGGGGCCGGCGTGATGCCCCGGCGGCCGCGACAGCGCGAAGGCGGCGCGCTCGCCGCCGTGCACCAGCGCCTGCGCCGTCAACGCGATGTCCGCGCCGAGGCACGCGGCCTCCCAGGTGCCGGACGTCAGCGGCGTGCCGCTGTCGAACGAAAACAGGCCCAGCTGCGCGACGACGTTGCGCGGCTCGACGTCGTCACGAAATCCGCGGATCGGCCAGACCGCCGGCAGCGCATCGCGCGTTTGCCCGAGCGCGCTCCACTCGCGCCACGCGCGCTCGAGAAAGCGCAGGTAGCGCGGCGCATGCACCCGCTCGAGCGGCGCGAGCCCGAAGCTGCGCGGCTCGACCACCGGGCCGATGCGCTGCGAGCGCAGCGCCGCGAGCACGAAGTCGGCACGCTCGGGTTTCTCGAAACACGGCACGAGCTCGCCGCGGTAGATCTCGAACTCGCCGCGGTGCACGCGGTGGCGGTCGCTGTAGACGATCTTCATCGCGGCAACACGTCTGCCATGTCGCACAGGATCGCGACGCCACCGCGACCCGCCTGCGGCTCAATCCCGAATCCGAACGCGTTGCTCATCGATGATCCACAACCGACCGGCGGCTTGTTCGGTAGCGGTCAACCGGATACCGGCCAGCGCCGCGATCGCATCGAATGTCTGTTGATCAGGTCGAAGCACCCAGATCCCTCGGTGCCTTCCGGGCGGAAATGCGCGGATGTCCGAAAAGTCCAGATCCAACGTCACGAGGATTCGGTCTTCGGCGATGCACGCGGCAAGAATGGCGGCATCGTCAGCCCCGCCGAGCCCTTCGGAAACCGCCGTCTCGACGTCGAAGCCGCGCTCTCGCAGCGCCGCTGCCGCGCGCTCGGGCAGGTTCTCGTCGAGCTTGAACCGCAGCGTCACACGCAGCTACGCGGGGATCGGGACGATACGCTCACGCGCCAGGTCTGCAGCGTAGCCGATGGCTGCCAGCACGTGCTCGGGCCGCAGCGTCGGATATTCGGCCAGGACCGCCGCGGTCGATTCGCCTGCTGCAAGGTTGTCCAGCACGACCGACACGGGGATGCGCGTGCCGCGAAAACATACGGCCCCGTGCATCACCTGCACGTCGGAAGCGATGTACGGCATCCAGTCCATGTCGATTTCTGCCCCACTGCATGTGGATGTCGGGCATCTTACGCTCGCGCGTTCACTCCTTGACGGACCCCGTCATGCCCGACACGTAGTACTCGACGAAGAACGAATAGATGAACGCCACCGGCAGCGAGCCGAACAGCGCGCCGGCCATCAGCGAGCCCCAGTGGTACACGTCGCCCTCGACCAGCTCGGTGACGACGCCCACCGGAATCGTCTTGACCTCCGACGAAGACACGAACGTCAGCGCATAGATGAACTCGTTCCACGACAGCGTGAACGCGAAGATGCCGGCCGAGATCAGCCCCGGCACCGCGAGCGGCAGGATGATCTTGGTCAGGATCTGCCAGCGCGACGCGCCGTCGATCAGCGCGCATTCCTCGAGCTCGAACGGGATCGAGCGGAAGTAGCCCATCAGGAGCCACGTGCAGAACGGGATCAGAAAGGTCGGGTAGGTCAGGATCAGCGCCCAGCGCGTGTCGAACAGGCCGAGCTCGAACACGACCGCCGCGAGCGGAATGAACAAGATCGACGGCGGCACCAGGTACGCGAGGAAGATGCCGAGCCCGACGTGCTTCGCCCCCGAGAAGCGCAGCCGCTCGATCGCATACGCCGCGAACACCGACGCGGCGAGCGACGCGAAGGTCGAGACCACCGAGACGACGACCGTGTTCCACATCCACTCGGGATACGAGGTGTCGAACAGCAGCTTCTTCACGTGCGCGAGCGTCGGCGCGTGGATCCAGAACGGATTGCCTTCGCGCGACAGCAGCTCGTTGTTCGGCTTGAACGCGGTGATGCCCATCCAGTAGAACGGGAACAGCAGCACGAACAGGAACACCGCGAGCGGCAGGTAGACGGTGACGAGCTTGCGCGGCGTCGACTCGAGGTACGACATGCCGACCGTGTCGACCAGATTCTGCGGGCCGGCCGTGGAGGCGCTGCTCATTTGTCGCTCCCTCCCTGCTGCCATGCGCGGCGCTGCAGGCCGAAGTAGCTGAACATGATCGCCGCGAGCAGGAACGGCACCATCGCGATCGAGATGGCCGCGCCTTCGCCGAGCGCGCCGCCCGAGATCGCGCGCTGGAACGACAGCGTCGCCATCAGGTGCGTCGCATTCAGCGGGCCGCCGCGCGTGATCACGTAGATCAGCTGGAAATCGGTGAACGTGAACAGCACCGAGAAGGTCATCACGACCGCGATGATCGGCGTCAGCAGCGGCAGCGTGACGTGGCGGAACTGCTGCCACGGCGACGCGCCGTCGATCGCCGAGGCTTCGTAGTACGACGGCGAGATCGTCTGCAGGCCGGCGAGCAGCGTGATCGCGACGAACGGCACGCCGCGCCAGACGTTCGCGGCGATCGTCGAGAAGCGCGCGTTCCACGGCTCACCGAGGAAGTCGATGTAGCGGTCGATCAGCCCGAGCCGGGTCAGCACCCAGCTGATCACCGAGAACTGCGCGTCGTACAGCCACCAGAACGCGATCGCCGAAAGCGCCGTCGGCACGATGTAGGGCAGGAGGATCACCGCGCGGAAGAAGGTCTTGAAGCGCAGGTTGCGGTTCAAGAGGATCGCGAGCCACAGCCCGAGAAAGAACTTCACGATGCTCGCGACCGCCGTGTAGAAGAGCGTGTTGAACAGGGCGAGGCGGGTCACGCTGTCGTTCCACAGGAACTCGTAGTTCTCCAGGCCGATCCACACGCCGCTGCGGCCGACCTTGGCGTCGGTGAAGCCGAGCCAGGTGCCCAGGCCGAGCGGATAGGTCAGGAAGACCAGCAGCAGCACGGCGGCCGGCAGCATGAAGATCAAGCCGAGCGCGTTGCGGCTGTTTTGGAGTTTTTCGAGCATCGTCGACTTCCCGTTGGCCCTCACCCCAACCCTCTCCCCCGACGGGAGAGGGAGCAAAGTCAAACCCGGTAATAACGCTCGGCGCGCTTCTGGGCCCGCTCGGCCGCTTCCTTCGGCGTCTTCTGGCCACTCGCCGCTTCGGCGACCATGTTGGCCACGATGAAGTCCGCACCGGCACCCGCCGATGCGTAGCCGAGCTTGCCGGCGTAGCCGGTCGGCCGCATGTGCTTCACGCTGTCGCGGTATGGCGTGTTCTTCGGGTCCACCGTCCACACCGCACTCTTCTCGTAGCCGGCGAGCGGCTGCGCGATGTAGCCGCCGGCGGCCGAGAGCCACGGGTCGAACTGTTCCCACTCCATCATGAAGCGCAGGAACTCCTTGGCCGCCTGCGGGTACTTCGTGTACTTCATGACCATCTGGTTGAAGAACAGGTGCGACTCGGTCGGCACACCCACCGGCCCGATCGGGAACGACGCGTGGTTGATGTCGGCCGCCATCTCCTTGACCTTCGGGTCCTGCGAATTCTTCGCGGCGTAGTAGATCGAGATGCCGTTGTTCGTGACGCTGATCTGCCCGTCGAGGAACGCCTTGTTGTTGTTCGGGTCCAGCCACGACAGTGTGCCCGGCACGAAGGTCGCGTACATCTCCTTGCCGAATTCGAGTGCCTTGATGGTTTCGGGGCTGTCGATCACCACCTTGTTGTCCTTGTCGACAAGCTTGCCGCCGAACGACCAGACCAGCCAGTTGGTCCACAGGCTGTCGCCGGTCGCGTTGCCGAGCGCGAAGCCGCCCGGCGTGCCCTTGTCCTTCAGCGCACGCAGCATCTTCAGGAATTCGTCGTTGGTCTTCGGGAACGCATCGAAGCCGGCCGCCTTCAGGTGGCTCTGGCGGTAGACCATCATCGAGCCGGCCGCGCCGAGCGCGAGGCCCAGCCACTTCTTGCCGTCGGGGCGCAGGTAAGCCTCGCAGGCCGGGTACCAGCCGCCGTATTTCTTGCCCAGGTACTCGGCGAGGTCGGTCACGTCGAGCAGCTTTTCGGGGTACAGGTTCGCGTCGTCGTTGGTCGACAGGATGATGTCGGGGCCAGCCCCGGTATTGGCGGCGACCGCGGCCTTCGGGCGCACGTCTTCCCAGCCTTCGTTGTCGACCCGCACCTCGATGCCGGTCTTCTCGGTGAACTTGGCGACGTTCTTCATGTACTGGTCGATGTCGCCCTGCACGAAGCGGCTCCAGCGCAGCACGCGCAGCTTCGCGCCCTTCTCGGGCTTGAACGCGATGGTCTGCGCCTGCGCGGACGTTGCGAAGAGCGCGCTGCCCGCGCCGATCGCGGCGGCGACGCCGGCCGAGCCTTCGAGGAACTTGCGGCGGTTGAACTCACTCATCGTCTGTCTCCTTGATGCTGTTGTCTGTCGTCTTGTCGAGGAAATCGTCGTGCGTCGGCGTGCGCACGCTTCAGGCGGCGAGGCGTTGCCCGGTTCCCGCGTCGAACAGGTGCGCGCGCTTGACATCGGGCTGCAGGTTGATCGTCGTGCCGGGGGCGAAGTCATGGCGCTCGCGGAACACGGCGGAGAGCTCGACGCCGTCGTGCCGGCACGCGACGAACGTGTCCATGCCGGTCGGCTCGAGCACGACCACCTGCGAGGGGATGCCGCCCGAGTCGACCAGCAGCAGGTGCTCGGGCCGCGTGCCGAGCACGACCGGCTGGCCGTCGACGCCGCCGGCGCTGGCCGGCGCGGCCACCTTCGTGCCGTCGCCGAGCTCCACGTGCGCGCCGTCGGCGCGGCGCCGCAGCGTGCCGGGCAGGAAGTTCATCGCCGGCGAGCCGATGAAACCGGCGACGAACTGGTTCGCCGGGTGGTCGTAGAGCTCGAGCGGGCTGCCGGTCTGCTCGATGCGGCCGTCGCGCATCACGACGATCTTGTCGCCCATCGTCATCGCCTCGATCTGGTCGTGCGTGACGTAGATCGACGTGGTCTTGAGCCGCTGGTGCAGTTCCTTGATCTCGCTGCGCATCGCGACGCGCAGCTTGGCGTCGAGGTTCGACAGCGGCTCGTCGAACAGGAACACCTGCGGATCGCGCACGATCGCGCGCCCCATCGCGACGCGC
>Ga0070706_100001319_pt1 | contig 26385 bp, 25 predicted proteins | sample KBSK5501metaG_FD_65476 | JGI IMG/M metagenome (GOLD analysis project Ga0070706, IMG submission 65476) | Corn, switchgrass and miscanthus rhizosphere microbial communities from Kellogg Biological Station, Michigan, USA - KBS K5-50-1 metaG | ecosystem: Host-associated > Plants > Roots >... | reverse complement strand
CGTCCACATCAATAATTTTGAAAAGCTCCTCGCGCAGAGCGGCGTCACCGTATTGAAGTTCTTCCTGCACATTTCGAAAAATGAACAGCGAAAGCGGCTCGAGGCAAGGCTCCGTGATCCCGAAAAGCAGTGGAAGTTCAATTCCGGTGACCTGGAGGAGCGCAAGCTCTGGTCGAAGTACCAGGCCGCGTATGAAACAGGCATTGCAGCGACCAGTACTGAATACGCGCCCTGGTACGTGGTGCCCGCCAATCGCAAGTGGTACCGCAATCTTGTCGTTGCGACCACCGTTGTGGCCGCGCTGGAAAAGATGAAGCTGAAACGCGTGCCCGCGCGAGGCGGAATAGACCTGGCAAAGATTAAGATTGAATAACGTTCATCATTGTCTGCCGAAAGAGAGTGGTTCCGGTCATGATCGTATCCCCTCCCTCATCCTGGTACCGTGCATTGTTTATCGAGGCGTGAGATTCCCGGCAGCAGTCGCTTGATATTCGAATCCCCGGCGCGTGAGGATAATGTCTCCGTGCCGGCTCAACGCATCGACGCTTAGGAAAACCTGATTCCAGGTGAGCTCCGGCAGCCGAGCGATGATCTGCTCAAACGTCAATGGCGTACTCGTCGAGCGAAGAACCGCAAGAATCAAACTGTCTGAACGACGCATCGTATCCATCATGAGAGCCTCCTTTGGGCCGGTCTTTCTCTATGCATGTGAGTTTGAGTCCGTTCTGGCTGGATTCTTCAGGGTATAGCCGAGTCCGTTCAATGTCTGGAGGTAGCGCGGCCGCGCAGGATCGGTCTCGATCTTTTTCCGGATCGCATGGATGTGGACGTCAAAATTGTGCTCGAGCACGAAGCAATCTTCTCCCCACAGGAAGGTCAGCAGTTGGTCTCGGGAAAACACCCGACCAGGCTCCTGGGCCAGCCGCTGGAGGATCATGAATTCCATCATGGTGAGAGGTACGGGGATTTGCCTGATTGTGACCGTACAGCGCTGGGGATCAATGGCAAGATCGCCGACCAGGTGGAGGTTCCGGTTTTCCTGCGCCATGCATTGCTGCCGCCGGAATACGGCGTGAATCCGGGCCATCAATTCCCTGGTGCTGAACGGCTTCGCGACATAATCGTCCGCGCCGAGATTCAGGCCGGCAACCCGCTCTTCCTCTTCGGCTCGCGCAGAAACCATAATGATCGGAATACGGCGTGTCTGGATATCAGCTCGCAGCCGCCGGCAGATTTCCCATCCATCCAACGTCGGCAGCATGAGATCTAAGAGGATCAAGGACGGCAGCAGTCGTTGCGCTTCCCGAAGACCGGCAGAGCCATCATGCGCGACGACCGGGATGAAACGCTCCATCGCGAGGGCGGTACTCAAGAGCTGGGCAATGTCGCGATCGTCCTCAATCACCAGAATGGTGTCCACAATGGTCCTCCTTTGCTATGCCAGACCTTACCCCAGGTGTATTCCATCAGATTCAACACCGTGTAAAATCTGTGTAAATTTAAACGCTTCGGGCCGTGTCATGCCTCAACTCCTGGAGAACATGAGTCTTAAGGAATGGGCTGCCCTTTATTGGGAATAATCCTCAGAGAAAGTTCCCCAAAAGTTCCCCGATATGGTATGATCTACACGAGCCACGTTGACTATTTTGTTCCTCGCGCACTTCCTCCTTTCTGATCCCGCGCGATCAATCTCTTAGCCTTCGCTGCTCTGGCACGGAAAAGTCCAACCATTCTATTATCGACGAGGTGCCGGATGAAGAAGGGCCTGTTAAGAATTATCGGGCTTTCAAAAGAGCTCGATATTACAAAAAGCTTCCTGGTGCATCTCGTCCAATTCGGGACCAGGCGGCCCCACATCTGCGTATCCGAATATGACCTTGCCAACTGCCTTACGGATCTCGGCATTCTCAAAACAGAGGTAGTCCGGCTGGTAGACACTGCAAAGATATCGGGGGCAGCAAAAACCGGGGAAATCTGGTTCTCCCCGCGGCAGGTCCATAAATACTGGTCTGCACCCAAGGCGTCCACCCACTAACGGAACGACTAAGGAGAACTCCATGATTCCAGAAGAACAAATTGCCAAGATGACGAAGGCGATCAATCAAGCCATCAAAATCATGGGGGACCGCTTCGGATCGACAGAAGGCGATGTCACCAGGGCTATTCAAGGCTTGAAGGAGTCTATGCAAAAAGAGGCTCTTACCGCTGCTCTACCGAAGGCTTAGACGCTCCGATTTTCGGAGAGTTCACTGACTCTCTCTGCTCATTCTCCCTTAGCGATCTGACTCGCTCCTAGGCCTCAGGCATCTCTAGAAAATACTGCCGGCGTGACTGTATACTCACCATCAAAACGCAGTGCAGCCAAGACTGCACTGCTACCGAACCAAACTCCTCTCATTTGCCAGGTGCCCTATTGTCGCTTCTTATGATGACCATCTCGGTGGCGTTTCGAGTCCTCAGCCGAAATCGTCTCCGTTCCGCTCTCACTATGCTCGGCATCATCATCGGCGTCGGCGCGGTGATCGCGATGATCAGTATCGGCGAGGGCGCCAAGGCGGCGGTCCGGGCGCAGCTTGCCACCTTTGGGACTAATGTCGTCATGATCCTGCCCGGCTCTATGACCACTAGCGGCGTCCGCAGTGGACACGGCGGCATGATCACCTTGACCGTTGCGGATATGATCGAGTTGGGCAAATTGCCGAACGTCGCGGAGACAAGCTGGACAAAGCGTGATGCAGCCCAAGTCGTCCAGGAAAACAAAAATTGGTTCACGTCCATCGGTGCGGTCACCCCCTCCTACATGGTGATCCGTGACTGGTCCATCGCGAGAGGGGATTTTTATACGCAAAATGATGAGGACACAGCAGCCAAAGTGGTCCTTCTCGGGAAGACAGTCGTGGACAACCTGTTTGATCCCGGCGAGGATCCGATCGGCGCCACGGTTCGCATCAAGAATATTCCGTTTAAGGTCGTGGGAACGTTGGCGCCAAAAGGATTCGACACACGCGGCAATGATCAGGACGATGTCGTCTTTCTTCCCTTCTCCACCGGGGAGCACAGACTCATCGGAACAAAGTTCCTCGGTTCCATCAATGCCGGTTTCCTTTCGGCCGACTCCCTGCAAGATATGACTCAGGTCACCTCGGACGCCAAGCGGCTCTTGCGTGTGCGCCATAAGCTGCGCCCGGATCAGGACGATGACTTCACCGTGCGCAATCAACTGGACATTGCTAAGGTCCAGGAAGGTACAGCCGATTCGATGACCATGATGCTGCTCGCTATTGCCTCGATCTCCCTATTGGTCGGCGGTATCGGTATCATGAACATTCTCCTGGTCTCGGTTACGGAGCGCACGCGGGAGATCGGCATCCGGATGGCTGTCGGCGCGAAGCGCTGGCATATCCTCTTGCAATTCCTCGTCGAAGCCGTGATCCTGAGCGCGATGGGAGGTCTGATCGGCATCGTCACCGGCATAGTCGGAGCGCAAACCGCTTCACGGTTTGCAGGGTGGCCGACTATTGTTTCACCCGAGAGTCTCGTCGTGGCCTTTGGCTTTTCGGCTTTAGTCGGAGTCTTCTTCGGCCTCTATCCCGCCAACAAGGCATCGAGGTTGAACCCCATCGACGCGCTGCGCTACGAGTAGCGACAGTCGGAAATCCTGCATACTAGCGGGTTCTGTTGCCGAACATCCCCGCCGTGCTCTGCAGCGCTCATTTACCCTTATCTAAGTCTTTCTGCAGTCGAGTGCATACTCGCTCTCTCTACTCTATATCCGCTGCCTCCGCGCGGCCAGGGGAAAAGGGCGCGTCCTGCCGCGCCCAGGGTGGGAGGGTGAGATGAGCCCCTGTTCGGCACCACCCGCAAGAATTGGGGGTGCCACACGGCTTGCCCAGCTTCATGAGTCTAAGTCATGGGAACCAAGTCAAACCCCTCTTCCGCCATCCCGCCGCCTTCCGGGTACGACGTCAAGAGTCGCGGCTCTTTTCAGCACTATTTACGAGAAACTTGCCCCGAAATAGTCATTTCGTATGCAGGGAAACATATGCAACAGAGATGTACGTCCGATAACAAATAGAGGGATTCTGGGGAGACCAATAGTGCCCAGGCGTGTGAGCACGGCTCTGCCAAATGGAGCAGGACCTGCCAATCGAGATCTGGTGAGAGGAGACTATGGAACGACGACTCAATACGCGAGTCGAGGACTACTTCTCTATTAGTTACAGAGTCATCACCCGCGAGGAGTATGACACGTTAGAGCGTGTCTATGGAACTACGCCCAGCAAAGAGTGGGGAGTGCCTGAACTGCGTATGCCGAGACCGGATCTGGCGGCCGCCCATGATCCGTTGACGGCTGTTATCACCGATCTTGTGAAGAAGGTCGATCGAATACTCGAGATTTTGAACCACAATAGAACCTCGGAAAATGCCAGCGGGCAGTCGTATGAAAAGGCCACCTGCATGGATTTGAGCGGCAGCGGGATGCGGCTGCGCGGCACTCGTCGCCTCAAGACAGGAGAGCTGCTCGAGATGTTCGTGCCGCTGCCGACGACGTCCGCAGCGACGGTGCGGCTCCTTGCGACAGTCGTTCGGAACACCGAGTCCGTCGACGAGGTCCTGGACACGGCCGTCAGTTTCAGCACAATTAATGATGAAGATCGCGAGCAGATCATCGCATACGTCTTCCAGCGCGAACGACAAATCCTGGCGGCGAATCGGGGCCTGAGTAAGTCGGAACTGTAACGTATGTCCAGCCTCATTGGAATCCTCAGTGGAGCCGCCCTCCTGTTCGTTGCCATCATTGAACAGGGCGGCGCGGGCGTATTTCTCAATCTTCATGCGCTCATGATCGTCTTTGGTGGGATCACCGCCGCGCTCATCATCAGTTACCCCCTTCCGACGGTGGTGCGGGTCTTTGGCGTTCTGCTGCAAATCTTCAGGCGGGAGATCGAATCGCCGGGGTGGGTCATCAGGCTCATGACGAAATTATCACACAAAGCGCGGCGCACGAGCCTGTTGAGCCTCGAAGAGGATCTCAAAATCATCCAGGACAAGACCTTGCGCGAGGGGATTCAAATGGTCGTGGACGGACATCCGCCGGAAATGATCCGAGAGATCCTTGAAATCGAGATGGCGGCGATGCGAGCGCGGCATCAGGACGGAGAACGAATTTTTCGCACCGCGTCACGGCTAGCTCCCGCATTCGGGCTTGTCGGCACGCTCATCGGACTCATCGCCATGCTGCGGGGACTCAGCGGCGCGGGGGCCGCAGATTCGGTCGGACCCGGGATGGCCGTGGCCATGGTGGCAACCTTTTACGGAGCCCTGTCCTCGAATCTGTTGTTTCAACCAATTGCCGAGAAGCTGCGTGCCCGATCTGAGGCCGAACTGCTCAGAAACCGCATGATCCTCGCGGGCATCCTGATGATTCAGTCTGGCACGCACCCCCGTCTCATCGAACTGAAGCTGAATGCCTACTTATCGCCTGACCAGCGTAATTATTCATAAAGGCGGAGGGTAATGCCGGATCCCAAAGATTCAGAATTCCAAGCGGACGAAGGGGAGAACGAAGAGACCTGGCTCTTGACGTATGTGGACATGGTTTCGCTGCTGCTAGCGCTGTTCGTCATTCTTTTCTCATTCTCCAGTCTTGATGCCAAAAAGTTTGAAGCGGCCCTCAATCAGATTCAGGCCTCGCTGGGCGGCCCGCTCAATGCGGGAGGATCCACAATCACCACTGCTGTGGTCCAGACGCCAGTTCCAAGCTCAACCCCAGCCGGCCCGCCGGCGCCGACTGCCAACCCCAGCATGACCCTAGCCCCTCCTGTGGTCATTTTTCGCAAGGACCAAGAAGGCTTGGAATCCTTGCAGCGCTCGCTCCAGGAATTGATTCAGGAGATGGGTCTCCAAGCCGATGTGGACATGGTGAGCGACAACCGCGGGGTCATCTTGGCGGCCAAAGGAGGAGTGCTGTTTGCTTCCGGTGAGGCAGAGCTTCGCCCTGAAGGCAAAAAGTTCCTCGACGGTCTGATCCCTTTGTTTACGCAAGTATCGCATAGGATTCTGATCGAGGGTCACACCGATGATGTGCCTATCACGACGAATCGGTTTCCCTCCAACTGGGAACTTTCGACGATGAGGGCGACCACAGTGCTGCGATACATGGTCGAGCACGGAGGCATCGCAGCGGCGCGCCTTTCGGCCGCGGGGTATGCGCACCACCGTCCCAGGATTGCTCCAACCGTTGAAAATCGCACCAAAAATCGCCGGGTTGAAATTGTCATTTTGCGCGAAGAAGACAATGGACGGAACTAACCGGCACTGACATCTTCTTCGGCCGTCCTTAACAGTTCCTAGAAAACATCCTGCCTCCCCTGTCGGGAAACTGGCAATCTCGATCATGTCAATCTATACTCCCGTCTTCGTTTGATTCAGAAGAGAGGTGACTATGGACGACCAACTGCAACGCCTTCAGCGCGTGTTGGAATTCATCCCGAAAGCGAGCGTCACCCGACGGGGGTTCGTGATGACCGCGCTCACCACCGGATTTGCTCTGGCCGTTCGGCCGATTTCCGCTCAGACCGTGACCACGGATGCCGACTCATTAACGGCGGGAGAGGTCAAGATCCCGACGAGCGATGGGAGCCTTCCGGCCTACCGGGCCATGCCGTCCCAAGGCGGCCCTTTCGCCACAGTACTCGTCGCCCAGGAGATCTTCGGCGTGCATGAGCACATCAAGGATGTGTGCCGCCGCCTTGCGAAACTGGGCTATTTGGCGGTCGCGCCTGAGCTCTATGCGCGGCAGGGCGATGTCTCTAAACTGTCCGATATCAACGAAATCCGGACGAAGGTTGTCGCAAAAGTCTCGGATGCGCAAGTGATGGCGGATCTCGATGCTACGGCTGATTGGGCCAAAGACTCAGGGTTTGGAAACATCCGGAAGCTGGGCATCACGGGATTCTGCTGGGGCGGACGGATCGTTTGGCTGTATGCGGCTCACAGCACGCAACTGAAAGCCGGCGTCGCCTGGTATGGTCGGCTCATCGGCGAGCATTCTAAGATGCAGCCCCAGCATCCCATTGATCTCGTTGGATCGTTGAAAGCGCCGGTGCTCGGTCTGTACGGCGGTGCCGATGAGGGCATTCCGCTCGAGACAATCGAGCAAATGAAACAAGCGTTGAAGGCAGCCGGCAATTCTTCTGAGATTATTGTTTATCCGGACACACCGCATGGTTTTCATGCCGACTACCGGCCCAGCTATCGAAGAGAACAGGCCCAGGATGGCTGGAAACGCCTGCAGGCATGGTTCAGGCAGCACGGCGTGGCGTAATAACACTTGCCAGTACTGTCTATTAATCCGCTCCCATCCGGTATCGTTTCCGACTGAAATGTATCCAACCCGATAACTTTCTCATTTTCGCCTGGCCCATTGTTTGCGCCCGTCCGTTAAGGAAGGCCTTTCTGTACGGTGAATCAAATACTTACCGGCATACCAATTTGAAGCTTGACGGCTGAGTGACGGCATAGTCTTTGCCTTTTATAGCTGTTGAAGAGCTTAGCAACCGGGGAGCAATGAGGGCACTATGAAACCGATCTTCGCCAAACTCTCAGCCATGATGGTCACCATCTGTGCAATAACTTTCATGACCCTGTCTGTCGTTCAAGCGGCGCCAGATTTCAGATGGTGCGATGGCATGTCCGACATGCTGCACAGTTTCCAGACCAGTTATCCTCATTCTAATTTCGAGCCCTACTTTCTCAAAGAAGCCAGCCTACGCGAGGCCACGGCGCGAGGAGATAGGAAAACCCTACGAGCGGAGATTAAAGACACGGTGAAGATGGTACGGACGTCTCATATCGACGAAGATGCGGCGATCGAGCTGGTCAATTACCTCTACGCGTGGCGCGCGACGCTCACGCCACCCGTCGAATACGCGCGTTCCAAATGAAGACGCACAAAGGATCCGCCGGGTTGCGGTAGCTCGCCTTTTTTCCACGTTAAAGATTCGTCGCTATCTCATCGACCAGCCGTAGTACCGATGGCTGGGCTCGGGCCCCTGCTCGAGGTAGGCCATCTTGATCTTGCCGATGTAATCCTGCGGAAATTCATTGCGCTTCGCATTAACGTCTACCCCGTACACCTTGGCACCATTCAGCCCAAAGATTTTTTCTTTTACCTCCCGCGTCAGTTTTGGATACCCGTGCTTTTCGACGAGCCGATCGGGGATGTCAAATCGACGGAAGGCTTCAATCTGCCACTGCGGCGAGCCGTACCAGATCGAGTCCGTCCCCCAAATGACGTGGTCATCCCCAAACGCCTGGAGAATTTGCCCCAGCCAATGCGCGCAGATTTCCGGATAGGTGCTGACGAGCTGTCCGAAGGAACTGCCGATCTCCATATAGATATTTGGGACAGCGGCTTCCTTCTGTTTCATCCGGCAGAATTCGGTGGTCCACGGAATGCCACCTGTCTTTTTGAACTCCCGGTCCGCCGTCTCCGCATCTTTCAGCGCGGCATGGTAGATGAGGAAACTGATATCCGGAAAATCCTTCGCGGCTTTGATCATGTCTCGCGGATGGTTGTAATCGGCCGCTGGTCCGAGCGGCAGGCCTTTGTGGACACAGACCCGGCGCAGACCCAGCTTTTGCGATTTTTCCAAAATGGGATACGCGATTTTTTCGTCGTCCATCCACCACCCATGCCCAAACCCTTTAGCGGGAAAACCGGTATAGAGTTTCAAGGCTTCAATTTTGAGAGTCTCCACCTGCATCGCGATCGAGTCCATCGCGGCGTCTGCGAGTTGGGGCGCCGTAAACCCATGCGCGAGCATCCGGCGCGAGGCTGTCAGGCGATTGATCTCGTCTCGAATGTGAGCCATTTCGCTTGGCGGTACGACGGCATCTTCAGGGAAGAGACCAGGCGGTGTGCTGAGAACGGCCACCGACGTCTCGCTGTCCAAATATACTTCTTTGACGTAATTCTGCCAGTCAAGATCGGCAATGGTGATCTTGTCGCTTTTCAGCTCAGGGTTCCAACCTCGTTCCTTGGCTTTACGACGCAAATTCACAAACGCCTCCTTGGGCAGCCGGCCGGTGCGCGTGGCTTGGTTCCCTGGATCGTAATGTGTGCTGACATAATGTGTCTGCACATCCAAAATAAAATACGGCGCCCCCTTTCGCTCCGCAAAAGCCGAAGGCTCGAACGCTTCCACCTCCAGCACATCGAAGAATTTTCCGAAGATACTGTTCATCGCCAGCAATGCCAGCGCCATCCCGCCACTGGTTTTGAGAAAATCCCGGCGGCTCATACCAAGCGCGCGGCTGAGAGGGCCGCTTTGCTCTTCAATCAGCCGCTCCACCCAAACCTGCTGTTGCGTTTGCGGCGGTGGCTGGAATTCTTCATTCGAGACAATCCGGCACGGCAGGGGGGAACGCGAGACACCTCCCTGTTGCATATCCATTGAGCGGCGGAACCGATACGGGTTCTGCTCCATAAAGATTCCTCCAAAGAAATGACTGATTCTAGTCGTAGCGCAGCCGCTGATAAGTGTCCAGACCGCAGAAGGTATAAGATTGGGAGTACTAAATGTACTGTAGCGCGACGCTGTATCCAGCACGATGACTGAAATTGTGATCTCCCCTAGAGAAGAGATATAGTTAGTTAGAGGCGACAGGCTGTTATCGTGGAGTCTAAAAGCTTGGGGGGTGGCGATGAACGAGACGATAAAGAATCCTATTGGCCATGCGATCATGCTGCAGGTCATGGGCTGGGTACTATTGGTTGCCGTGCTGTTGTCCTTTTCCGTACTTCATGCCAAGGCGGAAGACCCGGCATCTGCCGAGGCACAGGAACTCGTCAACAAGGCGCGCCTATCCTTTCAAAGCCTGCTCAGGGATCCCAATATGACGTGGTTTCGCGACCACCTGAAGGATGCCAAAGGCGTCCTCATCGTTCCACAACTGCTTAAAGCAGCCTTTTTCGTGGGCGGATCGGGCGGCAGTGGAATCTTACTGGCGCGCAATGCGAAAACGCGAGAATGGAGCGACCCCGCGTTCTACACACTGGGCAGTGGAAGTTTCGGGTTGCAATTCGGTGCCGAGGCATCGGAAGTAATCCTATTGGTTATGACCCCAAGAGGGGTGGAGGCGCTGCTCACTTCGACCCTCAAGCTCGGTGGCGATGTATCCGTTGCAATCGGGCCGGTGGGCGGTGGAGTACAGGGCGCGACTGCAAATCTCAGCGCCGATATCCTCTCGTTTGCACGCTCCAAGGGATTATTCGCGGGCATCTCGCTCGAGGGAGCAGTGGTCGCGGCGCGGGATGACTGGAACAACGCCTATTATGGCAAAGCGGTCCGCCCCTTGGACATTCTTATGAACCGCAGTGTGAGTAACAGTCATTCCGCTGAACTTCGTGCCACCGTAGGCAAAGCTGTGGACGGGAAGTAGCCACCATTCTCAGGCACATTGACAGAAGAGACGTTGAGTTATATCGTGCCGCCATCACCGGACCATCAAGGAAACGAGCTTGAAGATCCTCTCCTGGCAGCTACCCGCCGACTTTGCGGCGCTGGCAATCTTTCTCGTCGTGACAGTCCTGGTCTTTGGGGTGCGCCATCTCGCCTTCCGAGCTCTCCGCAAGTGGAGCAGCGGCGGGGCCACACCGGTGGAGGACATGGTTGTCCAGGCTCTACGCATGCCATCCATCATCTGGTGCGTCCTTATTGGCATGTACAGTGCGTTTGCTTCCGCGAGATTACCTGCGGAAGCGCGCTTGGTCATTTTAAGTGTGATGAATGTGCTGTTGGTCTTGTCGGTGACGGCGGCGGTCGCAAGTCTTTCTCGCGCCACGCTTGGCTACTCGCTTCAGAAGAACAATCTCGCCATCCCCGCGACCGGCCTATCGTTAGCCGTCGTCACGGTGGTGATCTGGATCGTCGGTGGTTTGGTCCTGTTGAGTGGGCTCGGCGTCTCGATCACCCCGATGCTCACCGCCCTCGGCGTCGGCGGCCTTGCGGTCGCGTTGGCCTTGCAGGAGACCTTGTCGAATTTCTTTGCCGGTGTGCACCTGTTGATGGAGAAATCGATTCGCGTTGGAGACCTTGTAAAGCTGGAATCGGGGCAGGAAGGCTACGTCGTGGATATCGGCTGGCGGACGACCCGAATCCGTATGCTTCCAAACAACATGGTCATCATCCCGAATAATAAGATCACCCAATCGATTCTAACGAATTACTATCTGCCCGACCCCACCATGGCGCTACTGATCCCGATCAGTGCTTCCTATGATGTCGATCCCGATCATGTTGAACGAGTCCTGGTCGAGGAAGCGACGAAGGCAATTGGCCAGATACCGGGACTATTAGCTGAGCCCGCGCCGTTTGTACGATTTATTCCTGGGTTTGGGAGCTCGTCTTTGGACTTTACTTTGATCTGCCAGGTGCGGGAGTTCACAGATCAGTATCTTGTGCAGCATGATCTTCGCAGGCGTATTTTCACGCGCTTCAAAGCCGAGGGCATCGAGATCCCTTACCCTCAACGCACCGTCCACGTCCGAAACAGTTCCAATAAGAACCCCTCAGCATCTCTTTAATCACGTCGCTGTCACCTCACCCAGCGCGCTACATCCTTCCCCACCCCCCAGCAGAAGGCTCACTGATCTTCCCTAGCGAACACCAGCTTGCACTGTCCTAGCAGTCAATCCGCGCATGGGCGTATCATAACGGCACGATGACCCGCAGAGACACTCGGGACTATGCGCTGCCCGTACTGATTGCGGCAACGGCGCTGCTCGCCAGCTCGGTCCTCTATACCGTGTGGCCGGAATGGCGTGGCCGCAATGAGCCCTTGCATTCCGCCATCGAAGCGCTTGGAGCTCTGGCCAGCGTTGGAATGGCGCGCGTCCTGTTTCAGCGCGGTGAGGGACCGCAGCGGACGAAATTTCAAGCCTTGGCTCTAGGCTTCTTGAGCATGGGACTGCTTCAGGCATTTCACGCCGTTTCGCCGATGGGCAATGGCTTTATCCTGACCAGAGGGGTCGCGAGCCTTATGGGTGGCTTGGGATTTGTCGCGGCCTGCCTGCCGGAAACCGACAGACGATGGGTGGCCCAAAAGGCAGTGTTTTGGTCTATTGCGGCCGGCTCGATCCTGTTGGGGGTGGCCTCCCTAGTCTTCCCCGAGAGCTTCCCCGAGATGCTCCGCAATGGGGAGTTTTCTCCAACCGCGGTCGCCCCCAAGGCCTTGGCGAGCCTGCTGTTCTTCGGAGCTTCTATACGGTTCTTCGTAGCCTCTCGCCGCTCTGGCGTCCCCGACGATTATCTCTTCGCCTGCCTTTCATTGTTGTTCGCTCTCGCAGAGCTGATGTTCAATTATTCCCGCGCCTGGGACTCTGTCTGGTGGTTTTGGCATCTGGTAATCCTCACCGCTTATCTCTGGGTCTTGGCCTATCTGAGCCACGACTATCTACAGACAATCTCGACCTTGCGCCTGGCATTAATGCATACCAAACGCGCCGAGGCGGCGTTACGGGTGAGCGAGCAAGAGCTGCGGGACGCCCTCGAAGATCGCGAGCGGATCGCCAGGGATCTGCATGACGGCATTATTCAGTCGATCTATGCGATCGGCCTAAGCCTTAACGCTTGCCGCAGGGTTATCGGCGGGCAGTCACCGCCGGCCGTCCAGCAACTCTCCGAAGCGATCGATGATCTCAATGTGGTGATCCGCGATGTCCGAAGATACATCGGGGGCCTCGAGCACCGGGTCTCGAGTCCTGAGGAATTCATCGATTCTCTCGACGCGATTGTTCGCATGATGGGCAGGGATCAGGCGCAAGGTTTTAAGCTCACCGTGGATGCGGAGGCTGCGCGACGCCTCAACTCGGTGCAAGCCCAGCATCTCCTCTATATTGCAAAGGAGGCCATGAGCAATAGCATGCGACACGCCCAGGCGAAGAACGGCACGATTTCCCTAAAGTTGCACAATAGCCATGTTCGCCTTCGCGTCGAAGACAACGGCATTGGCTTTAATCCTTCCGCGTTGCCGCATCAAGGTCAGGGAATGCGGAACATCGTTAAGCGCTCGCAAAAACTCGGCGCTGGCTGTGAGATCATTTCGGCCCCGGGCAAAGGAACACAGGTCATCGTGGATATTCCTGTAGAGGACAAAGATGCCCTGCCCTGAGCCCAAGAACATCCGTCTGCTGCTTGTGGATGACCACAAGGTCGTCCGGTCCGGGGTGAAAGCCCTGCTCAGCGGCACCGGGAACATCGACGTCGTTGGCGAGGCCGGCACAGCGGCCGACGCCGTATCTGTGGCGGCTCGGCTCAGGCCTGATCTTGTATTGATGGATGTGCGCCTCCCTGACGGTAGTGGCATTGACGCCTGTCGGGAGATCCGCACCGCGCGCCCGGAGACGCGCGTCCTGTTTCTCACGTCATTTGCCGATGACGATGCGGTCCTGGCTACGATCCTCGCCGGCGCGGACGGCTATCTGCTAAAGGAGATTGATGAGGATGGACTGATCCGCGCGATCGAGACGGTCGCCGCGGGGCGCTCGATTCTGGATCCATCCGTGACGCAGCGCGTGCTCACCCGCATCAAGGACCAAACGTCCACGGCCGGAGAGCTAAAGGGCGCAGACCTATCGCCACAAGAGCAAAAGGTGATCGCTCTCGTGGCCGAGGGCCAGACGAATAAAGAAATCGCGGTGGCCCTTGGCCTCAGCGACAAAACCGTCCGAAATTATCTGAGCAATATTTTCCAGAAACTACAAGTCAGCCGCCGTTCCCAGGCTGCAGCCCTCTACGTCCGCCGTACCAAGTAAGTCTACTAGGGACATCCGACCTTAGGCTCCAGGGACACATTTGGGGCGCGTTCGACACTACCGCTTCCTCAGCGGCGAGGATACCGTACGTGCATGGACAGTTTGCTCAACCAATAACGGGCCAAAGGAGGGTTCCATGTTTACAAAGAAGCTTCTGATCGCAATCGCCGCCGCTCTCTCACTCATCGCGCTTCCGCTCAGCGCCAGTTGGGCCGATGCGACAGCCGGCCAGGCCAAGCAGAAGGTGAAGGTGCTGTACCACGTCGACGGTAAGGACCCGGACGTCGCCAAGTACGCGCTCGCCTTGATCAACAAGCACATCGAGGCCGAAGGCGGGCCCGATAACATCGATGTTGAGCTGGTCGTACACGGACCGGCGCTCGAGCTGTTTGAGAAGGACAAGATGGATCCGGAGATGGCAAAACGCTTCCAGCAGGTCGTAGACAAGGGCGTTCACGCGGAGATGTGCCAGGTCTCCATGAAGCTGTACAACAAGACTCTGGACGATCTTGTGAAGGGCTTCGTGGCGACACTACACCCGGTCGCGGTGAAGCGCATCGCGGACCTGCAACAGCAGGGTTACCTCTACATCAAGCCATAATGGGAGAATTGACGATGGCACTGAATCACTTGCGAGCGGGTGCGGCTCTTCTGGCAGTCATGCTCGCGCTTTTTGCTCCTCTGGGGGTGCAGCGCATCGAGGCCGCGCCTTCAGCACCAGGCTTCGAGCTGATCACTCTAGGCGGTGAGACCTATAGCAAAGACTCGCTGAAGGGTCAGCCCGCGTTGCTGGTATTCTGGGCGCCATGGTGCAAAGTCTGCCAGAGGGAGCTACCGGTGCTGTCGCAATTCTCGATTAAGGACAAACCCGGGAAGCTCCGCATGATCTCGATCGGGTTCGCCGACCGGCGGGGGAACGTGGAAGCCTACGTCAAAGCGCACCCAGAGGCGTTTGGCTTCCCGACGGCGTTCGATGTCGACAACGACGTGGCACAGGCCTTCAAGGTCACCGCTACACCGACGCTGGTATTGGTCGACAGCATGGGAAACATCGTGCTGACACATCGAGGTGCCGGGCTTTTGCAAAACGTCCAGTTCCGTGAATTTCTGTCGACCCTGAAGGGATGAATGTATGCCGGGCGAGGATCTTCTCGCCCGGATACCCGCATGTGGCCGCATGAACACACTGCAGCATACGTCGCTCCTGGCTGCTTTCGCCGCCGGACTGCTCTCCTTCATCTCGCCCTGCGTGTTGCCCTTAGTGCCCTCATACCTGAGTTATGTAACCGGCCTGTCCTTTGATCAGTTGACGGATCAAACGGAACGGCAGCGGTTCCAAAAAACCATTCTGACCAATTCACTGTTGTTCATTGCCGGCTTTTCAGCCGTGTTCATCGCCTTCGGGGCTTCGGCCAGTCTTATCGGCGGGTGGCTGAGCGACTATCAATCGGCAATCCGCAAGATCGGCGGCCTTCTTATTATCGTATTCGGACTGTATCTGGCTGGTGTCATAAAGCTCGCTTTTTTAATGAGGGAAAAGCGATTTCATTGGACGCACCGGCCAGCGGGCTATTTGGGCTCCTGGTTGGTTGGCGCCGCTTTCGCGGCCGGCTGGACACCATGCGTAGGACCGGTTTTGGGTGCGATGCTGACATTCGCGAGCACCAGCGAGACGCTTTGGGACGGCGTCACACTGTTAGCCTTCTACTCGTTCGGCTTGGGTGTGCCGCTGTTTATTGCCGCGCTCGGACTGGACCGATTTCTTGGGTACATCAAAGGCATCCAACACTATCTCGGCATCGTGTCGTTCGCTAATGGCATCCTACTCATCGTCTTCGGCCTCGTCCTCTACACCAACAGCCTCGGGATTCTCACAGCGTTCTTCGAACAGCACGGCATCGGCTGGTATTTCGGCCTCGACGGCAATTCCTGACATCCTCCCTCCGGTTCCCTGACCTCTCGATAGGCGTACGCTTGTTGTCCCCCCGCCTATCCAGTTTCATGTCTTCCTCGTTGCTTAGCTTGACTTCGTCCCGTCGGGTTAGTACTGTCCAGCCGGCTTTGCAGCTTCGTCATCATCCACGGGCTTGGCCTATGAAATCCTTTCGTCCCTATATGGCCCTCGCCGGTAGTGTGATGGGCGCCCTTGTCATCGGGATCGCCGCCCGGTCCATCTGGCCTGACCAGATCTGGATCAATCAACCGCTTCACTCCTCAGTAGAGGCCCTTGGTGGGTTGGCGGCCATTGCGATGGCCTTTGTGCTGCTCGCTTCCAAGCGGGAGCAATCGGAACGAAAAGCACGGATCGTCGCGGTTGGTTTTCTCGGCATGGGCCTGCTGGAATGTTTCCACGCGGTCTCGCCACCCGGCGACGGTTTCGTCTTTCTCCGCAGCGTGGCGAGCTTGATCGGCGCCGTGACATTTGCGCTCACCTTGGCTCCTGAGACCATGACCGGCATTGGAGCATCGCCGTGGGTCCCGCGCATCATCGGTGGGGGCGCGATCTGCCTGGGGCTCTGGACTCTCAGCTTCCCCGAAAATGTTCCACAGATGACCGTGGAGGGTAAATTCGATCCTCAGGCCATCGCCCTGAATGCACTGGCCGCCACACTGTTTATTGTCAGCGCGATTGGATTTCTGGCTGACTTCCGGCGATCCCGTGAGTCATTAGCTTACCTCTTTGCCTGCCTGGGTCTGCTGTTCGGCATGGCGGAGATCATGTTTCTGCGCTCCGCACCTTGGGACAGCGGCTGGTGGTACTGGCACATCCTGCGCGTCATTGCGTACCTCCTCGTGTTGGGGTACGTGAGCCGCGGCTATGCGCTCATGGTCTCTGATCTCCGACAGTCTCTTGCGCAGACCCAACGGTCGGCACGGCGCCTGGCGGCGCAATATGAGGTCACACGAGTGCTGGCTGAATCCTCGACATTGCAAGACGCCGGACAGAGCATCCTCAAGGCCATTGGCGAGAGCCTGGACTGGGAAGTCGGAATCTTCTGGGGCGTGGATGAGCAGCAGGCGGTGCTGCGCGCAGTTAATCTCTGGCACGCCTCTGACGTGGAGGCCACCGGACTCGCAGTAGACAGCCTGCAGAGCACATTCGCGCCCGGCGTCGGCCTGCCCTGGCGTGTTTGGGCGTGTGCCGCGCCGGCCTGGATTCTCGACGTCGTTAAGGAGCCGGACTTTCCCCGTGCGCAGTTTGCCGCCAAAGCCGGCCTCCACGGGGCATTTGCATTTCCCATCCGGACCGGAGATCAGGTGTACGGCGTGATTGAATTTTTCAGCCGTGAAATTCGCGAGCCGGATCGTGATCTGCTCAATATGGTAGACGACATCGGCATCAAAATCGGCCAGTTCCTTCAGCGCGAGCAGACCGAAAAAACGCTACGCCAGACGGAAGCGAAACTGATCGAAGAGGCTAAACTGGCTGAGGTGGCGAGGCTGGTCGCCGACATCGGCCATGATCTTAAAAATCTCTTGACGCCGATCGTGCTGGGCGCAAGCCATGTGCAAGGCGAGCTCGAGGATTGCGAGAGGAAGCTGCCTCAGCTTGATCCGGAGCAGGCGCGCGCCATGCTGGTACAGAGCAAGGAAGTCCTCACGATGATCCGAATAGGCGCGCGGCGCATCCAGGACCGGGTACGGGAGATTGCAGACTCAGTCAAGGGATTGAGCAGCCCGCCGCAATTCAGCCAATGCCGCGTGGCTGATGTGGTCGCCGATGTGTTCGAAACGCTTCGCCTGCTCGCCGATCAGCAGGGTGTTGTACTACGAACCGAGCAACTGGACACGTTGCCGCCGATTATGGCCGATGAAACTCGGCTCTTTAACGCCCTGTATAACCTCATCAACAATGCGATTCCTGAAGTGCCGCGTGGCGGATCCGTCACCGTGCGCGGCCGCACGGATTCGGATGCCAAGTCCGTGACCCTGTCAGTCGCGGACACAGGACGGGGGATGCCTGCCGAAGTCCTGGAGAGTCTGTTTACGTATCAGGCGACCAGCCGCAAACACGGCGGCACCGGACTGGGCACGAAGATCGTGAAGGACGTGGTCGACGCGCACGGCGGGCACCTGACCGTTGAAAGTAAGGTCGGTGCGGGCACGACCTTCTCGCTCACCCTGCCCGTCGACGGTCCAGCCCTTTCCTTACCCGCCCGGCCTGCGTCTTCCGAGAAGCTGTCCAAGTAAAAATTTCTGCTGTTTGTCCGTTAAAATGTATCCGCGGAAAATGGTGACGGAGCGAACGGATGCCACGGACACACCCTGCCCTCGCTTTACTTGGTTCAAAAGACTTGGATATTATGGACGTACCTTTTTGCGTAATCAGGGAGCCGGACTGATGCGAATACCATCGTCATTAGCCATTTGTTTCTTTGCTGGACTCCTGACAATCGCAAGCTCTATCGCACCTGCGGCAGCGAAGGAAATCATCAAGGACGAAGCCGGCCGGGTCATCTATATCATCGATGACGACGGGATGGTGTCCATGTTCGAGAACAGCTCCACCGACATCACCCTCTCAGTGAAGCGGGGTATGCGGGAGAAAATGTATCCCACTCTTGATGAGATTACTCCCGCTCGTGTCCCGGCCGGCGCTTCCTCCATTCTGAAGCTTCATGGTCAAAACCTGGTCGGCGCGAAAATCTCGGTGGGCGTTCCGCAAATTGAGGTTGGTCTATATCTCAGCCACCCTCAAACTGTAGAGGTGCCGATCCGCATTCCAGCCGGGGTAGGTCCAGGCGATGTGGCTATAACTGTCACGACGCCTCTCGGCAGTGCGGTCAGCAGCTTCAAAGTCACGGGAGATGCAGTCCAAAGCCAGAGTTCGCCCAGCCAGAATGGCAATCTCACGGTCACTACCGAGGCCCCGGCCTCTTGTCCGGACGGGATGGTGGGTATTGCCGCAGAGCGAGGCGGATTCTGCATCGAAATCGATCGGACATTCAGCGGTGATTTGCGAGCGGCCGAAAAGACCTGCGCGATAGCGGGGAAACGCCTCTGCCATGCTTCGGAGTGGCACCAGGCCTGCGAGCAGTCTCAGAAAGGCCAGCCCGCATTGAAGAATATGATCGGAGACTGGGAATGGACTTCGTCTATCGGCACGACCCGCCCCCTCACCTCTGTGCTGGTCGGACAGGCGGATTGTGTGGCGGAGCGCAACTATCAACCCTGGAAAACGGAGGTGATCTCCGGCCGTTGCTGCAAATGAAACTTGGCCCTACCAAAGAATCTTTTTAGCGTTTGATTCCCCGCAGTCCTTCTTCAACAGACTCACCTGAAGTCTATTCTATTTGCCCAGAGGAATGGAGATCACGATCCCGCCCATTACATCATTCGGCTTAAAATCCCTCTTTGGACTGTTAGGGTGGACATTGTGGCACCCGATGCACGCCTGGGATACGGCTCTGTCCGCATAGATCGCGCGAAAATACCGATCCCCCTTGCGTGTGACGATTCCTGTGTATGCACGCTCCTGATTTGTCAGCACTTCAGTCAGGCCTGCTCTTTCGAATTCGTCCGCCGCGCTGTTCTGTTTGTTGATGGGCCAGAGACTGATCAGCCGGTAGTCAATCTTGGTGCCCGTTTTTGTCGCCAAGTCGGCGGCCTCCCTTAAAAACTGGGCCGGCAGCGGCAGCGTGTTCGTAACCCGCCAATTCTCAGTGGCGGTCACGACGCCTTTGGCTTGCAATCTCTCCACGACATGGATCGTATAGAAGGTTCGGTCGGCCTCGATCACAGCATGCACATAGTCCGCCACCGTTGCGGCGGGGATACTGCTGTTATCGCCGGCTTCCTTTGCCTGGGTGGGGATCCACCAATATCCAAGCATCATGCACATGCCCACCAGAATACCGGTCACCAGTGAGGAACGTGCGTTGCTCATATTGCCCCTCCTTGTACCCTCTTTTTTTGTGAACTCTCTCCCTCAGTCGGTTCTTATACCAATTTCATCCAAGTGCCTTAGCAAATCTGCCGGGTCTTGGTAGACTCGGTAAGCCCCTGCGCGAACCAACTCATCTTCTCCATAACCGCCTGAGAGCAGGCCAACACCCAAGGCCCAGGCACGGCGAGCAGCGAGCTGATCCCACACGCTGTCTCCGATGACAATACATTCTGAGATAGGACGGCCAAGTCGCTCCGCGGCTGCGATGAACAGGTCCGGATCGGGCTTGGCATGCGCCACTTGATCGCGAGTGACGATGGGCACCTCGGGACCGACATCGAGAACTTTCAGCGTGTGTTGCGCGGTCTCCATGTGGCCGCTCGTGGCAATCGCATGAGGGACTTTATTCTCGGCCAGATGCGCGAGCAGTTCGCGGGCGCCCGGTAGGGGGCGAACTTGTTGGACCAGCCGTTTATAGGCTTCCTTATGCGATCGTTGGATCCGCTGTGCCTCCTCGGCACTCACCTGACGCCCGGTCTCTCGAATGAGCGCATTCACGAAGAGCCCGCCGCTCATTCCGATTTGCCGGTGAATGCGCCAGACGGCCAGCTCGATGCCGGCCTGTTCGAATGCCTCCCGCCAGGCGAGCACATGCTCGTAGACGTTGTCCACAAGGGTTCCATCCAAATCGAACAGCAGCGCGCCCTGGCGAGCAGTGGTTCTAGTGTTCGTCATCTTCATCCGCATCTGCCATCTCGTCAGGTAACCCCTCTGCAGTCACCATAGCTTGATACTGCTGTGGCGACAATTTCGGCAACTGACGAACGAATGCAACGAGGCCCCATATTTTTTCCTGACTATGGGTGGGACCGAAAGCCGGCATGCCGGTCATACGTATACCGTGTTCGATACTCCAATATATCGCCGCATCACTGGTCTCTTGGATAGCTTTGGAATCGAGTCTCGGCGGTTTGGGATTCAAGCCTTTGCGAATGGGGGTAGCCTTGCGCCCGGGGGCACTATGGCACGTGATACACATTGTGTGATAGCTCCGGAATCCTGTCTTGATCAGCTGAGGGTCTGTCAGAGTGGGAGCCACGGGAATCGCAATCGCACGGACAGCGATCGAGCGATCCCGGACGATGGATATGAGCTGGAGTGTCAGTTTGCTATGCTTCTCAGTCGCTGCGACATTGAACACTCCCAACCATACAAACAGGAACAAACCCAGAACGAGCAGCACAAGCACGGTGGTGAACGTCTTCATGGCCGACATATTGGAGGCAGTTAGATATAAAGTCCTTCCCCCTTACGTATAGTCCAGAAAGCCCATGCTTCCCCTAGAATGTGTACTCATAGACGATATCGAACAACGGACGGACATCGAAGTCGCGCAGGCCGGTCATCGGCACCTGCACGCCAACCGCCGCGCTCCACTGGAGCCACTTCACGCGAATTTCCGGCGCGACGGTGCTTATGGTGTCGCCCTTCGCAGCTCCCGTTATATGGGTTTCACTGTTGAATTCAATCATGGGGGTGATCTGCAGGCGCGGGTCAGGCTGAAAGTAGCGACCGATCGCAATATCATATGCAAACGCGGCGTTCGTGTTGGACGTCTCCGTCGGCAGGACCAAGGCCAGCGACGTCTGGAGCACGACTTGATGCCAGTCCCATCCGCCTCGTACAAATGGCTCCCAGACCACTTCGCCTGCGCCCAATCCCCGACTCTTGCTGCCGGTCGGGAGAGTCACTTCTAGCCCTATCGTCGCCAACCATAATCGGACAGGGTCCCAGGCGATCACATGCCTTACAGAGAGAGAAGTATCTCCGAGCCCCGATTCGCTTCCTCCCGTTCCGGTCATCCATTGATATCGAGACGTCACTTCAATCCCCGTGCGGCCATTGACACGATATTCCAATTCTGCAAACAGCTCTGTCACCTTATGCCCGTTTCGGCCGAACCGTCCACCCAGAATCGCTTCCTGCTCCGGAAACGCTTTGCCGGTAATCAGCGCCCGAGGCAAATTCAATTCGCCGGGGACCCAATGGGGGTCCGTACACAACGTTTTGACGTAGCTTGCCACATCCGCAATTTGCTGATCCGATAGTGTACCTTCCCAGGCAGGCATCGCCGGCGAGAGTCTCGCCCACGGACCGCCATGCCGCACGACCCCTTCGACCATCTCGACAGGATCTTCTGACGTAATGCGGCAGTTCGTGAAGTCGGCGGGCGGGACAGGCAGCGAGGGAGCCAGGTAGCCGGTGCCTTTGGCATCGGTACCATGGCAGAGGAAGCACGACTGCTGAAAGACTACCTTCCCTCGAGTGGGGTCGCCAACAATCGCGGCGTAGGCAGCCGCGACCACCACAAGAGCGAGGCCGATGACTCCCAACGCAAGCGTTCTGCTTTTCGAGAGTCGCTTCCGCCTCATGTCCTTCTCCCCTGAGGTGCGACCCGTCCAACCCTCAGGAGAGGGAATCATAATAGTTTGCCATGTTCGAAGCTAGAACTGAGGTACGGAAATGGGAGAATTGGCCGAAGGGATCCTTCGGCGGGTATCGGGATGACTAGCGGGAATTTATTTGTTGACCGGCATGGCTTGGCCCTGAGCCATGTTATCGGGCGACCATCCGCCGCCCAAGGCTCTATAGAGCTGGACAATCGAGAAGAGATGGAGTCGGCGGGTTGCCGCGAGGGACAGCTCCGCGTCGAACAAACTGCGCTTGGCGGTGAGCACGTCCAGATAGTTGGAGAGGCCGCCGTTATAGCGCAGCTCGGCTAGATGTAACGCCGAGCGGAGAGCCGTCACTTGGGCTTCCTGCGCCCCGGCCTGCTCGCGAGCCTTGCGCACCGCGACGAGCGCATCCTCGACTTCCCGGAAGGCGACGATGACGGTCTTCTCGTATTGAGCCAGGACCTGCCTGGCCTGGGCTTCAACGGCTCGTTGTTCGAACCCCAAGATCTTGGCGTTGAACAGCGGTCCCGTCAGCCCAAATCCGGCGGCACCGAAATTTGTGCCGGATCCAAACCAACCCTGGAGCGCAGGGCTCGCCGTGCCCAAAAGTCCGGTCAGCGTGATTTGCGGAAACCGGTTGGCCTTGGCGACACCGATCCGGGCCGTTGCCGCGGCCAGTTGTTCCTCTGCCTGCAGGATGTCCGGGCGGCGCTGGAGCAGCTCTGAAGGGAGGCCGGCGGGTACTGTGAGCGGCATGACCTGCTCCGTAAGCAAACGCCCTCTGGTGATTTGATGGGGATTCCTGCCCAGCAGTACGCTCAGTTCGTTCTCCTTCTGAACCACCTGACGCTCCAAATCCGCCGTGCGCGCCGCGGCGTTCGCCCGCTCCGCATCGAACTGATCAAAATCCAGCTTTGGGGTTAGGCCCTGCCGGAGGCGGGCTCCCGCAATCTTTACCGAGTCCTCCCACGACTGGAGCGTACGCTTGGCGATGTCCAATTGCATGTCCAATTGCCGCAGATCGAAATAGGACTGTGCCACGCCGCTGACGAGCGACAGAATCACGGCTCGCCGGTTCTCTTCCTGTGCCAGCAGGTCACCGAGCGCCGCTTCGTTCGAGCGGCGAACCCGTCCCCAGATGTCCAGCTCCCAGTTCAGGTTCCCCTGCAAATAATAGCTCGTGAATGTGGGAAAGCCGGGGATGTTCACCACGTTCAACCGGCCGAGGGCGGGAGCGTTGGCATTCGCGGTGATTTGGGGAGCAAAGTCCATCCGGGCGATGTATAGGCGGGCTTGAAATTCGTCCACACTCGCGACGGCCACCTTGAGATCCTTGTTCTCGATGAGCGCGATGCGGACCAGCCGCTGGAGCTCTGCATCGCGAAGCAACTCCCACCATGGCAGATTGGCAATCGATTCTCCCTCTACCTCTGCCATGCGAAACGAATCCGGAGCCGGAACCTTCGGGCGTTTGTAATCCGGGCCCATTGCGCAGGCACTCAAAAGGATTAAGAGGAAGACGGCAGCCAGTTGCCGCATTCAACGCCCTCCTTCCACCTGGACTCGGCCGGGCTTAGCGCTCGGCTCCGGCGCTGGCTCGCGAGCACCAACGCGCGCGAGCTTTCGGACCAGCACAAAGAACAGGGGAATGAAAAAGATCGCCAGGAGAGTGGCAGCCAGCATGCCGCCGAATACTCCGGTGCCGATTGAATGGCGGCTGGCCGCTCCGGCACCCGTGGCAACCACCAAAGGCAGGACACCAAGAATGAACGCCATAGAGGTCATGATGATCGGACGGAAGCGAAGCTTCGCGGCTTCGATCGCCGCATCGGGCGGTGGCATCCCGGCCGCATACCGGTGATTGGCGAAGTCTACGAGCAGGATCGCGTTCTTGGCCGAGAGGCCGATCAGGGTGACCAGTCCGATTTGAAAATAGATATCGTTGGACATCCCTCGAAGCCACACGGCGGACAAGGCGCCGAACACGCCGAACGGTACCGCCAGGATCACGGCGAACGGCACCGTCCAACTCTCGTACTGGGCTGCCAGCACCAGAAACACCATGAGGATGCCAAACCCGAACGCCAGGACAGATTTACCGCCGACCTGGCGCTCCTGGTAGGAGAGAGCGCTATAGTCCAGGGCATAGCCTTTCGGTACTAAGACCTGCTGCGCCGTGCGCTCCAAAGCGTCCAAGGCTTGGCCGGAAGTGTACGCCGGGGCCGCGGCGCCCAAGACCAGCACTGTATTGAATCCGTTAAAATGCGTGACCGGATCCGGCCCGCTGACGTATTCGGTGGAGACCACCGTGTCCAGCGGAATCATGGTTGTCCCCTGGCTATTCACCGCGCGCACGTAGACCTTGGCAATGTCCTCCGGTCTCGAGCGGTACTGTTGCTCTGCCTCGGTCTGCACCCGATAGACTCGGCCGAACTTGACGAAGTCGTTGATGTAGAAGTTGCCGAAATAGGCCTGGAGGGTGTCGAAGATATCCGAGATGGGGACCCCTAACGCCTTGGCCCGCTCCCGGTTCACATGGGCGTACAACCGCGGCGAACTGACGCGAAACGTGGTGCCGATCGCCCCGATAGCTGGATCTTGCTTGGCCTTGGCGATGAACTCTTGGGCAATGGCCGAAAATTTATGAAAGTCTCCACCGCTGGGGTCTTGGATCTGAACGGAAAAGCCTCCCGTGGCGCCGAGCCCTCTGATTGGAGGTGCATTAAAGGCCAAAATCAGCGCGTCGGGGATCTTCGCAAACTCCCTGAAGGCAGCTCCGATGAGGGCCTGCGCCTGCTGACCCGGCTTTTTCCGTTCTTTCCAGTCCTTCAAAGGAATGAACATCGTTGCGGTATTCGACCCTCGCGTGTTGAACACGAAGTTCATGCCTGACAGGGAATCGGTGGAATGGATCACGGGAATGGAAAGAAAGTAATGCTCTACTCTGTCCAGGACCGCGTCGGTCCGCTGTTTGGATGCCCCGTCGGGCAATTGAATGACCGTGATGAAGTAGCCTTGGTCCTCGTCCGGCAGGAAGCTTTGTGGGATGCCCCTAAGCAGGAAGAAGGCGAGGAGGATCACGACCCCGAAGATCGCCATCGCCATTAGCGCGTGCTTGATGATCACGCCGGCGGTTGTGGTGTAGCGATCGCGGATCCAATCGAAGAACTTGTTGAAGTGGACGAAAAAGCCTAGGCGTTGTTGTTCCTGGGCCCCCGGCTTCAAGACGAGGGCGCACAGCGCCGGGCTGAGCGTGAGCGCGACAAACCCAGAAATGATGACGGCGATAGAAATCGTGATCGCAAACTGCTTATACAGCTGACCGGTAATCCCTCCCAGAAAGCCCACCGGCACGAACACGGAACAGAGGACCAGCACGATGGCGATCACCGGTGCGGTGACTTCATTCATGGCCCTCTTGGCGGCTTCCTTGGCCGAGCAACATTCTTCCGCCATGTGGCGCTCGCAGTTCTCCACGACGACGATCGCGTCATCCACGACGATCCCGATGGCCAGGATCATGCCGAAGAGCGTCAGGGTATTAATCGAAAACCCCAGGGCGGTCATGCCGGCGAAGGTGCCGATGAGAGACACCGGCACCGCGACCGCGGGAATCAGCGTGGTGCGCCAGCTCTGAAGAAAGAGATAGACGACCAGGATGACCAGGACCATGGCAATGGCCAGGGTCTTGACGACCTCTTCGATGGAGACCTCGATGAATCGGGTCGTGTCATAGGGAACGTCCCAATTCACGCCCGACGGGAAAGTCTTGGCTAGTTCCGTCATCTTGGCACGGATCCGTTTTTTGGTATCGAGAGCGTTGGCCCCGGGCGACAAAAAAGTCAAAAGGAATACGTTGGGCTTCGCGTTCTGCCGTCCTTCCTGGGCGTAGGACTGAGAACCCAGTTCGACCTTCGCGATGTCTTTCACGCGGATCATCGACCCGTTCGGAAGCGCTCTGACGATCAGCTCCTCGAATTCCTTCACGTCTGTCAGACGGCCCAACGTCATCACCGGAATCGTGAGCTCAGTTCCTTTGGGGGCCGGCTCCCGCCCGATCTGGCCGGCCGGAAAATCCCGATTCTGCTCGCGAACGATATTGGTGATGTCGGTGGGGGTCAGGTTCAGTTGCGCCATCCGGACAGGGTCCAGGATCAGCCGCATGGAGTAGTTCTGTGATCCAAACACATAGGCGTCCCCCACGCCGGGAAGCCGCTTGATGT
>Ga0070706_100001308_pt1 | contig 26512 bp, 14 predicted proteins | sample KBSK5501metaG_FD_65476 | JGI IMG/M metagenome (GOLD analysis project Ga0070706, IMG submission 65476) | Corn, switchgrass and miscanthus rhizosphere microbial communities from Kellogg Biological Station, Michigan, USA - KBS K5-50-1 metaG | ecosystem: Host-associated > Plants > Roots >... | reverse complement strand
ACGTCGAATGGTTGAGAAGCCGCGACGGATCGATGGACGAGGCTTTCTGGCGCGAACAGCTCCGAGATTTCGACGAACCGACCAGGCTGGAAGTTGGTCGAGTTAGCACTTCGGACGACAGACCGACATATGACGAATGCGCGATTGTGCTTTCAAAGGATTTGACGGCGGCATTGCAATCGTTTGCTCGAAAGCACCGTTTGACACCGTACACCCTGGTCGCAGGCGGGTGGGCGCTCTTGCTCAGCCGTTACAGCGGAACCGAGGATATCGTGTTCGGAACCACTGTCTCCACGCGACCGCTGGAGCTTGAGGGCATTGAATACACCGCCGGGCTTTTCATCAACACGCTGCCGGCGCGTGTGCGCACGGGCGACGACGTCTCGCTGATCGATTGGTTGAAGAAGCTGCAACTATCTGCGGCGGAGGTGCGAGAGTTTGAGCATACGGCCCTCGTTGATATTCAGCGTTGGAGCGAACTTCCTCCCGGGCAGGCGCTCTTTGAGAGTCTGATTGTTTTTGAAAACTATCCCGCCGATCGCTCGCCATGGGATTTAGGGCAGAAAGTCAGAGCCGTTCCGGAACCTTCGCAACTTTCGCGCACGAACTATCCTGTAGTGCTGCTGGCGATGCCCGGCAGCGAACTGCGTCTTCACATCGTCTTCCACGCGAACCGGTTTGAGCGCCAGGCAATCGAGCGCATGCTTTCGCATTTCCAAATCTTGCTCGAGGGCTTTACGTCTGCTGATGTCGATAGCAGGCTTTCCGATATCTCGCTGCTCACATCTTCCGAGCGCAATCAGATTCTCAATGAATGGAACAACACGAAGACCAATGACGAAACTGAGGTCACTGTTGCGCAGCTCATTGAGCAACAGACGGCAAAAACCCCGCAAGTGGTCGCAGTTCAGTTTGAGGACAATTCAATTAGTTATGACGACCTAAACGCGCGGGCAAATAAGTTGGCGCGTCATCTGCGGGCTCGCGGTGCTCGCCCGGAGACGCTGATTGCCATTTACCTCGAGAGATCCATCGACATGGTCATCGGCTTACTGGGAATTTTGAAATCCGGCGCTGCATATGTGCCGCTCGACCCGGCCTTTCCGAAAGAGCGTCTGGCTTTCATGCTCCAGGATTCCGACGCGAACTTGTTGTTGACTCAGCAAAGTCTGCGAACCGAGCTGGCTGAGATCGGAGCCCAGATTGTTTGCATCGACTCTGACTGGGATACGATTGACGCTCAGAGCGGCGAAAACGTTTCGCCTGCGGCGAGGAGCACAAACCTTGCGTATATCATTTACACGTCAGGTTCGACCGGAAAACCAAAAGGCGTGCAGATCGAGCATCGTGCGCTGGTCAATTTCCTTCACTCGATGCGACAAGAGCCGGGCCTGAGCAGCTCGGACGTGCTGCTCTCTGTCACGACGATTTCATTCGACATCGCCGGACTGGAAATTTATTTGCCGCTCGTTACCGGCGGTCGCCTGGTAATTGCGAGTCGAGAAGTCGCCTCCGATGGGTTACTTCTGAAAGATAAACTGGCCGAATCGGGCGCGACGGTGATGCAGGCAACACCGGCCACCTGGCAAATGCTGATTGACGCCGGTTGGAGTGGCGACGCACAACTAAGGAGCCTGGGTGGCGGCGAAGCCCTGTCGCGGGAACTGGCTAATGAGCTGCTGCCGCGGTGCGGCGAGTTGTGGAACATGTATGGGCCGACTGAGACTACCATCTGGTCCACGATCGAGAAAGTCACATCGTCAACCGGGGCTGTTTCAATTGGGCGGCCGATCGCTAACACGCAAATCTATCTACTCGACAGAAATCGTCAGCCGGTACCTATCGGAATCGCCGGAGAATTATGCATCGGTGGTGACGGCCTGGCGCGCGGCTACCTGAATCGCCCGGAGCTTACGGCAGAAAAATTCATTCCGAATCCTTTTATCGCGGGCGCGCTCATTTACCGGACCGGGGATTTGGCGCGGTATCTGCCGGACGGACGCATTGAGTGCCTCGGGCGCATCGATCATCAAGTCAAGGTCCGCGGCCATCGGGTAGAACCTGGCGAAATTGAATCGAGGTTGTTGGAACATGAAGCGGTGCACCGAAGCGTGGTCGTTGCCGCGGATGATTCAACGGGCGGAAAGCGCCTGGTGGCTTACGTCGTGGGGAATAGCGGACAGCTTTCTTCGACTGAGCTGGGCGTCTTTCTCAAGAAGAGCCTGCCGGATTACATGGTTCCCTCGGCCTTTGTCGTGTTGGAAGAACTTCCGCTTACGCCCAATGGCAAAGTCAATCGACGAGCCTTGCCAACGCCCGAAGCGAGCCTAACCTCTTCGGTTGATTATGAAGCACCGCGAAATCAGACGGAACGAACGCTGGCAGATATCTGGAGCGAGCTGCTCGGTGTGCCGCGCGTCAGCCGGAATGACAATTTTTTCGATCTCGGCGGGCACTCATTGCTCGCTACGCGCCTGGCTTCGCGCCTTCTGCAGCGGTTTCAAATTCAATTGCCGTTGCGTGCGCTTTTCGAATGCTCAACGCTGGAAACACTGGCCCGGCGAATCGACGATGAACGTACCAGTACCTCGCCGTCTTTGTCGCTGGAGATTCAACCGGTCACGCGCAATGGCTCCGCACCGCTGTCTTTCGGCCAGGAGGACTTTTGGTTTCTCAACGAACTGAATCCAAACACGTCGCTGTACAACATCTATCGCGCGGTGCGCTTGCAGGGGACACTCGATGCGGCGGCGCTTCAAAGCTCACTGGCTGAGGTGGTGGATCGCCATGAAGCGCTGCGTACGACTTTCGCGCCCCAGCCCGATTCGGTTGTTCAACTTATTGGCGACGGGTGCGAACTCGAATGGCGACTGATCGACCTGCGCGAACACTCGCAGGATGCCCGTGAAGCAGCAACCAGCGCGGCTTTGACTCAGCAAGCGCACATTCCATTCGATCTGGAGCGAGGACCGCTGTTGCGCGCAGTCCTCGTTCGTTTGACTGACGACGAGAACATTTTTCTGGTCGCGCTGCATCACATCGTCGTTGATGACTGGTCGATGTCAATCTTTTTCAACGAGCTGTGGACTCTCTATAACAGTTTGCTGACGGGGTCGAAGCCGGCGCTCGCGAACTTGACGGTCCAGTATGCCGATTTTGCCGTTTGGCAGCGCGATTGGTTGCAGAACGGTTTGCTCGATCAGCAATTGACTTACTGGAGGCGGCAACTTGCCGACATGCCGCCACCGCTTGAGTTGCCAACCGATAGACCTCGTTCCGCGTTACAAACTTGCAGTGGAAATCGCGAAGAGATTGTTTTGCCTCATGAGTTGATCGAGCAGCTGAACTCAATCGGTCGTTCAGAGGGTGCGACGCTGTTCATGACGTTGCTCGCGGCCTTTCAATTGTTGCTGGCGCGTTACATGGGTGCGGACGACATCGCCGTCGGGTCGCCAATTGCGGGTCGCAATCGCGCCGAAACCGAAGGCCTGATTGGTTTCTTCATCAATACGCTGGTGCTGCGTACCGACCTTTCTGGCAATCCTACGTTCAAGGAATTGTTAGGCCGGGTACGCGACGTTTGTCTTGGCGCGTTTGCGAATCAGGACGTGCCGTTTGGAAAGCTGGTTGAGGACTTACAGCCCGCGCGCACTGCCAATCACCCTCCACTTTTCGAAGTCCTGTTCGTATTTCAGAATGCACCAGCGGTTGCGGCTCACCCGCATGGAATCGTGCTAACTCCCGAAGACGTCCGTGAAGGTTTAGCGCCGCTCGATCTGACTATTGAGGTGCGCGAGACGAACGACGGAGCGCATTGTTGGTTCGAGTACAAGACGGAATTGTTTGACGCGGTCACGATTGCGCGCTTGGCTGAACGATTCCGATTGCTGCTCGAGTCGATTGCCGCCGATGCCGGTCAAAAGATTTCGACGCTGCAATTTCTTACCGCAACCGAACGGCAACAGCTTGTCGAACGGAACGATATAACCGCGGAGTATTCAAGCGGGCAATGCATCCATGAACTATTCGAGGGCCAGGTGGAACACACGCCATCAGCCGTCGCCGTTGTTCATGAAAAAGAGAAACTCACCTACCGCCAGCTAAATGAGCGCGCGAACCAGTTGGCGCATCACCTGCGAAGCCTCGGAGTCGGGCCTGAGACGCTGGTGGGAATTTGCGTTGAGCGTTCAATCGAAATGATTGTCGGGGTACTGGGAATTTTGAAAGCGGGTGGAGCTTACGTGCCACTGGATCCGGCCTATCCGCGCGAGCGGCTGCACCTGATGATCGATGATGCGAAGATTTCCGTGCTGCTTACGCAAAAACGGCTGGTTGATGCGTTGCCGCATATAAATGGAACGGTCCTTTGTCTTGACTTTGATTGGTCGCGGATTGCCGAAAACGCGCCGGAAAATCCCACGCGATTGACTCAAGCCAAGAACCTTGCTTACGTGATTTACACCTCAGGCTCGACGGGCCAGCCGAAGGGCGTAATGATCGAGCATTCATCCCTCGTCAATTATGTCGAGAGTGCGATAGTTGAATTCGGCCTCGGTCATGGCGATCGCGTCCTGCAATTTGCTTCATTGAGTTTCGACACCAGCGCCGAAGAGATTTTTCCATGTCTGACGCGCGGTGCAAAACTGATCCTGCGAACAGACGACATGCTCGGCTCGGTTGTTGCGTTTCTGCAGAAGTGCCGTGATTGGGCGATCACCATCCTCGATTTGCCTACGGCTTATTGGCATGAGTTGGTTGCGGCTATTGATGACGACGAGTTTGAGCTTCCACCATCGCTTCGTTTGGTGATTATCGGCGGCGAGCGGGCGCGACCCGAACGCCTGAAGCAGTGGCAGAAACACGTTGGCGGCGAAATCCGCCTGCTCAACACTTACGGGCCAACAGAAGCAACGATCGTGTCGACGATGTGGGAAGCGCCTGCGGATGCCTATCTCGATTCGGTAGAAGTTCCGATTGGGCGGCCCGTGCGAAATGCGCGCGCATACGTGCTCGATTCATTCATGCAGCCAGCGCCGTCCGGCATTGTCGGCGAGTTATACATCGCCGGAGCCGGATTGGCCCGCGGCTATCTTAATCAGGTGCAGCTGACGGCCGAAAAATTTGTTGACGATCCGTTCTCCAAGCCAGCCGGCGCCAGGATATACAAGACCGGCGACCTCGCGCGTCTTTTGCCGGACGGAAATATAGAATATGCGGGCCGCAACGACAATCAAGTAAAGATTCGCGGCTTTCGGATTGAACTCGGTGAGATCGAAGCAGTTCTGAACCAACATCCGTCGGTGCGTGAAAGCGCCGTCATTGCGCGCGAAGATTCTCCCGGCGACAAGCGAGTCATCGCGTACGTCATAAATTCAGCTTTGCAGAAAGCTGATGCGGCCGAACTCCGCCGCTTCCTTTCCGCGAAGCTGCCTGCGTTCATGCTGCCCTCGGCTTTGGTACTGCTCGAAAAGTTACCGCTCACGGTAAACGGCAAAATCGATCACGACGCGCTTCCCGGACCGGATGAGCTCGATAGACCAGGGGAAATGTTTGAGCCTCCGTCGACTCCGGTTGAAAGGACCCTGGCTGAGATTTGGACTGAAGTTCTTAAGATTCAACGAGTGGGCAAGGACGAGAATTTCTTTGAGTTAGGCGGCCACTCTTTACTCGCGACTCAGGTAATCTCGCGCGTGCGACGGGCGTTTGAAGTTGAATTACCTTTACGCAGCTTATTCGAAGCGCCCACACTTTCGGGCCTCGCCGCGATCATCGAGCCAAAATTACTAACGAAGCGAGGCGGTTCCGAGCCAACCATAAAACCTGTGGACCGCCGGCAAGACCTGCCGCTGTCATTTGCGCAGCAGCGGCTGTGGTTTATCGAACATTTGGCACCGGGCGAATCAGTTTACAACGTCAATCGCGCCATGCGGCTTCACGGCAGTCTGGACGTGCCGGCTTTGCAGAAGGCGCTGGACCAGATTGTCCATCGTCACGAAGCGCTGCGCACGAACTTCACTTCTCTTGATGGCGAACCGTTCCAAATTATCGGGCCAACCGGTTCGATCGAGCTGAACGTTACAGATCTTAGCGGTTTGGCGGAAGAACCACGTGAGATCGAAGCCGTTCGAATTCTTAAGGATGAAGCCGGGCGGCCTTTCAATCTGGCCCAGGACCGGCTTCTGCGCATGACATTGCTGCGGTGCAGCGATGATGAGCACCTGCTGCTCTTCACGCTTCATCACACCATCTGCGACGGCTGGTCAATGCAGGTGCTGATTGAAGAGTTGAGCGCTTTATATGCCGCGCATTCAAAGGTCGAATCTGCATCGCTTCCCGAGTTGCCGATTCAGTATGCCGACTTCGCTTACTGGCAGCGCGAGCTGCTCAAGGGAGAGGTGTTTGAAAAGCAGGTTGCCTACTGGAAACGCCAACTCGCCGGCGCTTCCACAGTCTTGACTTTACCGACTGATCGTCCGCGTCCGCGTGTCCAGACGTTTCGTGGCGCGCGCCAATCCCTGATGATTCCCCGAGAGATCACAGGGGCTCTGAGATCTCTAAGTCAGCGCGAAGGCGCAACGCTCTTTATGACGCTGCTGGCCGCATGGCAAACCCTGCTGCATCGGTACTCTGGTGAAAAAGACGTCGTAGTTGGCTCTCCGATTGCCGGCCGCAATTGCACCGAGACGGAAAACCTGATCGGGCTGTTCGTGAATGCACTCGCGCTGCGCACTGACCTTTCCGGCGATCCAACGTTCCTTGAACTACTCGGCCGAGTCAAAGAAGTCGCCCTCGGCGCTTATGCCCATCAGGAGTTGCCCTTTGAGAAGTTGGTCGAAGAGCTTCAGCCGGAACGCAATCTCAGCTACAACCCCATCTTCCAGGTAGTGTTCGCATTGCAAAATGGTTTGGGCCTGGATCTGCATTTAGAAGGGCTGAGCGTCCGTCCCGCTGAGATTGAAACGGTGACGGCTAAGTTCGATCTTACCCTTGACGTCATCGAAAAGGATGATGGACTCCTCTGTTCTTTGGAATACAACAGCGATCTTTTTGATGCTGGCCGAATCGCCCGGATGCTCAGTCATTTTCAAATCCTGCTCGCGGCTGTGGTCTCCAAGCCGGCGCAAACTCTTTCTTCATTCCCGCTCTTAACGGAAACCGAGCGCCACCAGTTGCTCGTTGAATGGAACGATACCCGAACGAATTACCCGCGCAACAAATGCGTGCATGAACTGTTTGAGGAACAGGCTGAACGGAATCCCGACGCGACCGCAGTTGTTTTTCATGAACAAGAGCTGACCTATGCCGACCTTAACCACCGCGCCAATCGAATAGCAAGTTATCTGCGAAGGCAGGGCATCGGTCCTGAGTCACTGGTCGGCATTTGCGTCGACCGTTCGCTGGAACTTGTGGTCGGATTGTTGGGAATCCTGAAAGCGGGCGCTGCATATGTGCCGCTCGACGCGGAATACCCGCGCGAACGGCTATCGTTCATGCTTGAAGACACGCGCGCCGCGCTGGTGTTGACGCAACAACACCTGTTGGCGCGCCTCCAGGAATCCAGGGCGACAAAGGTGTGCCTTGACAGCGAGTGGCAAACAATCGCAGCGGAGAGCGAAACCAATCACATATGCGGCGCAACTGCCGACGGTCTGGCTCACGTGATGTACACGTCAGGATCAACGGGCAAGCCGAAGGGCGTCGCGGTAACGCATCGCAACATCGTCCGCCTCGTCAGAGATACAAACTACGCAACCTTCGGCGCTGATGAAGTCTTTTTGCAATTTGCTCCAGTTTCCTTCGATGCGTCGACCTTTGAAATTTGGGGTGCCTTGCTCAATGGTGCGAAGCTCGCGATCATGTCGCCGGGCACGCCGTCGCTCGAAGAATTGGGCAGCGCGATCGCTCGATATGGAGTGACTACTTTATGGCTGACGTCGGGGCTATTTCACTTGATGGTTGACACTCGCGTCGCAGACTTGCAGAGGCTGCGCCAGCTATTAGCCGGCGGCGACGTGCTCTCGGTTGTTCATGTGAAAAAGTTTCTCGGACAAGCCGGAAGCTGTCGCCTGATTAATGGCTATGGCCCGACAGAGGGCACGACCTTCACTTGTTGCTATCCGATTCCCAAAGCTATTCCTGTCGGCGAGTCGATCCCGATCGGACGTCCGATAGCAAATTCCCAAGTCTATATTCTCGATGAGCATTTGCAGCCTTTGCCCGTGGGAGTGCCTGGATATCTCTATGTTGGTGGCGACGGCCTGGCGCGGGGTTACTTTAATCGACCGGAGTTGACACGCGAACGTTTCATCGCGAATCCGCTCGTTGATGATCCCGATGCGCGTTTATACAGGACCGGTGATCTGGCGCGATATCTGCCCGATGGCAACATTGAATTCCTCGGACGCTCCGATCAGCAGGTCAAGATTCGAGGCTTTCGCATCGAGCCCGGCGAAATCGAGAGCGTCTTGAACCAGCATGCCGCCGTGAAAGAATGCGTAGTCGTGGCGCGCGAAGATATTCCGGGTGACAAGCGGTTGGTGGCTTACGTGGTGACAGTTGCTGGCTCGGAAAAGAACATCGGCGCGCTACGCGAATACTTAAGCCAGAAACTTCCCGACTACATGACGCCATCGGCTTTCGTTTTCTTTTCGGAGCTTCCGCTGTCGCCGAACGGAAAAGTTGAGCGCAAGGCTCTTCCCGCTCCCGGAGACGAACGGCCAGAGCTGAAGAAGGATTTTGTCGCGCCGCGCGACGAGCTTGAGACTCGACTGGTGCAGATCTGGGAGAGTGTTCTGGCGGTGCATCCTGTCGGAGTTCGCGACAACTTCTTTGAGCTTGGTGGTCATTCGCTTTTGGCAGTGCGCCTGTTTGCGCAAATCGAAAGACTTTTCAATCGCAATCTTCCGCTGGCGATACTTTTTCAGGCTCCAACAATCGAAGGATTAACAAGTGTTCTGCGCCGAAACGAATCGGCCGCCCGTTGGTCGTCGCTCGTGGCTATTCAACCGGGCGGGCGCAAACAGCCCTTCTTCTGTGTTCACGCGGTCGGTGGCAACGTGCTCGAGTATCACGACCTTGCTCGCCATCTGGGGCCGGATCAGCCGTTCTACGCACTGCAATCCCAGGGGCTGGATGGAAAGCAAACTCCGCTGACTCGTATCGAGGAGATGGCGAGTTGTTACATAAGAGAGCTTAGCGGCGTTCAGCCACACGGCCCTTATTTGATTGGCGGGCGCTCGTTTGGGGGGATAGTCGCTTACGAAATGGCTTGCCAGCTTAGAGCCCTCGGCGAAGAAGTTAGTTTGCTGGCGCTGCTTGACACTTATCCGGTAGGTTACTTCAAGTTGGCTGAGCATTCAGGAGCGCTATCTCAAAGGGCTCTCCGCTTTGTCAGACGCATCAAAAAGCATTTGCTGAACCTGGGCCAACTGCCCGGCTCAGGGAAACTGTCATATATGTGGACTAAACTTCAGTATGTCCCGGCAAAGATTAAAGGCCGCGCATGGAGCAGCGTTTTCAAGATTTACGAAAAGCGCGCACGACCTTTGCCGCGTCTGCTGCGAAACATCGAGCAGATAAATTATGCCGCGGCACGAACCTACGCGCCGCAAATTTACCCTGGAAAGGTAACGCTCTTTCTCGCCAGCGGAGATTTGACGGGATCCTATGACTTGAGGGAAGGCTGGGAAGCCCTTGTAGGAAAAGGCGTTGAGATACATGAGATCGAAGGCGACCACATTAACATTATCAAAGAACCATTCGTGGGACGGCTGGCCGCGGAGTTGAAGACGTGCCTTGATAAAGCGCAAGTTGCATACTCCGAGCACCGTGAGCCCTCCTTATCGAATGTCGATGTCGCTGCCTGAATGCGAGCCGCGAAAGAATCAAATGCTCACGACGCATCAAAATACGATCCCGACGCAATCTTGGGCTTTGTCGGAATGGCGGACCCCACCCTCTCGGCCTATCGCTCGTCGTGGCGAGGTCCACGTCTGGCGCGTGTCGCTGATCGTCTCGCAGACTTCAAAGCTCGAAGCTATTCTTGACCGCGATGAACTCGCGCGCGCAGATCGCTTCAGCTTTCAAAAGGATCGCGACCGATTCATCGTAGCTCGTGGAGCACTGAGGACAATCCTGGCCGGTTACTTTCAAACACGGCCCGCCGCGTTGCGATTTTCGTATAGTTCATATGGAAAACCCACGGTGGGCGATGCTTTGGCAGCCGCTGCGCTCAGGTTTAACCTGTCGCATGCAAACGAGTTGGCGGTAGTGGCAGTGACTTGCGGCCGCGAGATTGGCATCGACATCGAGCACATCCGAGCGGAATTCGCCGCTGGTGAAATTGCTGAGAGATATTTTTCGCGGCGGGAAATACTCCAGTTGCGCGCGCTTCCGGCTGACCTTCAGACCGAGGCGTTTTTCAATTGCTGGACCCGCAAAGAAGCGTATATCAAAGCGCGCGGCCTGGGCTTATCAATGCCGCTCGATCAATTCGACGTATCGCTCGCGCCCGGCGCGCCCGCCGCGTTGCTGGACAATCGTCTTGACGAAGGGGAAGTTTCGCGTTGGTCGTTTCAGGAACTGTTTCCCGCGCCCGATTACGCGGCGGCTTTGGCAGTTGAAGGTGGATTCTCAGCTTTGCGACTTTGGGATTTCGCCGGCGGCGCGCCAGTATCCTTGCCCGCATGAGCGCGCAGCGCGAAATAGAGCTGTAGCGCAATTTGCAAAATTGCGAACGCCGTCGCAAGTTAACAACTTGCGTTACATCACCGATGAAGTTCCGACTCGTTCTCTTCGTTTTGTCATTCGTGCTCTCGCTCGCGATTCCCGCTGATCGTCTCGTCAACAATTGCTCCGATGCGTGGATAGCCGCCTCGAATTCACAGGCTCTGCCAGCCGGCCTGGGAGTGAACATCCACTTTACGGATCCACAGCCCGGTGAAATCAAAATGATCGCCGATGCAGGTTTCCGCTGGGTGCGAATGGATTTCAAATGGGACATGACTGAGAAAGAACGTGGCCGCTATGATTTTACATCCTATGATCGTCTAATTGCCGCCCTCGAGCAGCGCAAAATTCGCGCACTGTTCATTCTTGATTACGGCAACCCGCTTTACGACAATGGCGCGCCGCCGCGAACCAAACCGTCGCAACAGGCGTTCGCCCGTTGGGCAACGGCCGCTGCAAGACACTTTGCGGGTCATGGGGTAATTTGGGAGATATATAACGAGCCGAACATCAAGATCTTCTGGCCTCCGCGCCCGAATGTCGATGAATACGTGGCGCTCGCACTGGCCGTCGGTCGCGCCTTTCGCGCCGAGCTTCCGAACGAAAAGCTGATTGGGCCGGCTACGTCGGGAATCGATTTTCCATTTCTCGAAAGTTGCTTCAAGGCGGGGTTGCTCGAGTACTGGTCGGCGGTATCCGTTCATCCTTATCGCCAGTCAGACCCGGAAACCGCAGCAAATGATTACTGCCAGCTGCGAAAGTTGATTGCCGCTTATAGAACCGCTCGCGGTGAGCGAGTATTTGCCGATGAAGGGATTCCGATTATCTCCAGCGAATGGGGCTATTCTTCAGTTTGGCGCGGCATGGACGAGCAAAAGCAGAGCGCGTTGCTGGCGCGCGAAATTCTCACCAACATCGCCGACGGAATTCCCATTTCAATCTGGTACGACTGGCGCGACGATGGCCTGGACGCAAGCGATCCTGAACACCACTTCGGATTGGTCCACAACGCCTATCATCAGGAACGAGATCAAGTTTACGAACCAAAGGCGGCCTATCTCGCGGCAAAGACTGTCAGCGCGTTCTTCGACGAGTACGAATTTGAAAAGCGCCTCCTCGTCGGAAGCAGCGACGATTACGTGCTGATTTTTCGTAAAGGGGCGGACGTGCGCATCGCCGCCTGGACGACTTTACTTGCGCCTCATCGGCTTACGATTCCACTAGCTCCCGGTCAATACGCGATGACCAGCTATAATGGGCAAACCGTCGGCTCGATCACCGCAGGACAGACTGGCCTGGCAATCGAAATTTCCCCTGCGCCGCTTTATCTAACGCGCGTTCAGCATGCCGATAGGTGACGTTCATAACCACCTACGCGTTGGAGTAAAGCATGAGCAATAACAAATCAACTTACAATTACGGAAAATGTCACGTCTGCGGCGAGCAGATGAAAGAGAAAAGAATCAATCAGGACTCTTGGCTTAAGGGAAAGCTTGTAGTGATCGAATCCGTTCCGGCCGGCGTGTGCCCTCAATGCGGCGAGATTAGTCAAGGCCGACGTCGGACGACAGCTTGCTACTCTGATCCAAAACCTCAGGCGCTTGCCCAAGCAAAAAACGATGACTGTGCCTGTGGTTCGATACGCGAAGGAAGTGGCTTGAGTCTCAACAGCCGTGACCACGTAATGGAAAACAATGATGCAGAAGTTTTTGGAGGCGCTTGAGCAACTTGGCTACGATGTCGCACAGGTATGCAAGAATGGACACTTAATCAATGAAATTGCATTACTGAGCCCTCCCTGACGGTCGGGCTACTTCCCCGCTTACGCCGCACATCTCACCTCTTGAACCTCATCTGATCTTTTGGACAGCTTCGACGGGTTGCGTGCGCGCCACCAAGTACGATCTCCTATCTCCCGCTAGCTTCGCCGTGTCTCTCGCTGCTATCATTCCCGTCTCTACAACCAAAGACGCGTAAGCGCGTCAGGATTTGAAACTTATGGCTCAATCAAACCGTTTTACGATCATTTGTCCTTGCTGCGAGGCGACTGTAATCATCGATGCCGTCACCGGCGCGATTCTTTCGCATGAGGAAAAGCAAAAGGTTTTGGGTTCGTTCGAAGACATGAAAAAAGACCTCGACAAGCAGAAGCAAACGCGCGAGCAAATCTTTGCTCAGGAGATGAGCTCGATGAAGGACCGCGAGCGCTTGCTGGAAGAAAAGTTCAAGGAAGCCATGAAGCGCGCCGAAAAGGACAAGGACAAAGTCTATCGAAATCCTTTGGATATGGATTGAAGACAGTAGCTAGTAGACAGTAGGCAGTAGACGGGGAATAGGAGATAGGATAGGGATTGGGAAGTATGCGACGTCTTATTCTTATTTTGTTTTGTGCGATGTTTGTCGCAGGCGCAAGTGGCGTCGGCGCACAGACGAAGGTGCCGCGAATTGAATTTCGCGAGCGCACTCTGGCTAACGGCCTGAAGGTCATTAGCGCACAGGAACGCTCGAGCCCGACCGTAGCGATTCAGGTTTGGTATCACGTCGGATCGAAAGACGATCCCAACGGCCGCAGCGGCTTTGCGCACCTCTTCGAGCACCTCATGTTCAAATCCACCAGAAACATGAAGGACGAAAACATGGATCGTCTGACCGAAGACGTGGGTGGCTGGAACAACGCCTCGACCAACGATGACGTAACCAACTACTACGAAGTTGTGCCTTCAAACTATCTCGAAACGCTGCTTTGGGCCGAGGCTGACCGCATGAGTTCGCTCAATGTCAACGAAAAGAATTTTCACAGCGAGCGCGACGTAGTTAAAGAGGAGTTCAATACCAGCGTTCTCGCGCCGCCGTACGGTCGGCTTTTTTATGATATTGATAAAGACTCTTTCACGACGCATCCGTATCACCGGCCAACGATTGGGAGCAAGGAAGAGTTGGATGCGGCGACCCTCGACGACGTGCGGGCATTTCATTCGACCTTTTATCGGCCAGACAACGCCGTGCTTATCGTGGTTGGCGATTTTGATCAGCAGCAACTTGATGGCTGGATCGACAAGTACTTCAGTAAGATCGCCAAGCCTAACATGCCAATCCCGCGGGTGACCGTGAAAGAGCCGGCGCGCACCGCAGAGAAACGCTACAACGAAACGGGGCCGAACGTGCCGCTGCCCGCGGTTGCGATCAGCTATCTTGCGCCGCCGATTTCCAGTCCGGATGCCGACGTGTTGCGTGTAGTTGAAGCGATTCTTACAAACGGCGAATCTTCGCGCCTCTACCAGTCGCTGGTCTACAGCCAGCAGATAGCGCAGGAGGCGCTCGCCAACGCGGACCTGCGAGAGCATCCGGGTATCTTTGTTGTGGGCGCGATCCTTGCGAGCGAGAAAAAGCCTGCCGACGCTGAGCGTGCTTTGTTGGCCGAAGTCAAAAAGATGCAGGAAGCGCCGGTCACAAGAGCAGAGCTCGATAAGGCCATCAATCTGCTCGTCGCAAATCAATTGCGCGAGCGCGAGACTAACAACGGTAAAGCCTTTGCCATCGGCATCGCCACCCTGTTGATGAACGACCCGAACCGTGTCAACAGCGACATCGACCGTCTTCAGGCCGTGTCTGACGCGGACATCCAGCGCGTGATGAAGAAGTATTTCACCGAGACGAACCGCGTCGTTATCTTCTATCAGTCGGAAAGCCAGAAGACGAGTGTTTTGCGCGGAGCGAGGAAGGAGGCAAGTCGATGAGCATGACGCTTGCGACATTCCGCTTCCCACGTCTGCTCCCGCTCGCGCTACTCCTCGGGTTTTTCGTCGGTGCCAGCGGCGCGCGCGCGCAGGAGTCAAATTCAGCTCAACCGCAGGCCACCCCGCCGCCGCCGTCCGCCCCACGTTCGGTCGCTGTGCCGAAGCCGTTTGAGCGTACGCTTCAGAACGGTCTGCGCGTTATCGTGGTTGAGCACCACGCAATGCCGCTGGTCGTCGCTCAGTTGACGATCAAAAACGGCGGCGAGGTTGACCCACCGCAATTGAGTGGTGTTGCCGACATGACCGGCGGGCTTTTGACTAAAGGCACGAAGACGCGCACTGCACCTCAAATCGCCCAGGAAATCGAAGCTCTCGGCGGAGTCATCAACTCTGGTGCGACGTGGGATGCGTCGCGGGTTACGGTCAACGTCATCTCGTCCAAGACCGAACCGGCAATGGCGATACTTGCGGACGTGGTTCGCAATCCAACCTTCAAGGATGAAGAGATCGAGCGCCTGCGGCAGCAATATCTTGACAGCCTGAGTGTGGGGATGAACAACCCCGGCACACTAGCGACCTACGTCGCCGCGCGCGTCGTTTTCGGAGACGCTGCCTATGGTCATCCAATCGCCGGCACGCCCGAATCTCTTCCGCGCGTCAAGCGCGAAGACATCTTGGTGCTGCACGACAAATATTATCGCCCGGACAATGCCATACTCGTCATCGGCGGCGACATCAAGTCCAACGAAGCGTTCCGCCTCGCCGAGAAGTCATTCGGCGATTGGGCCAAACCAGCGAACCCGCTGCCGAGTGCCCAGTCGAAGTCCTCTGCCGCTTCGGCGAAAGCCACAGGGCAGCGAGTCGTAGTCGTCGACATGCCCGGCGCGGGGCAGGCCGCAGTCGTCTTCGCGCGTCGCGGCATCGCGCGCAGCGATGCTGAATACTATCCCGGCATCGTTGCCAATTCTGTGCTTACTGGTTATTCGGGTCGTCTGAATGAAGAGATTCGCATCAAGCGCGGACTCAGCTACGGCGCGGGAAGCTCTTTGCAAGTGCGCCGCGACGTCGGACCGTTCATTGCGTCGGCGCAGACAAAAAACCAAACGGGCGCGGAAGTCGCATCGCTGCTGGTCGCGGAGCTAAGGCGCCTTTCGAGCGAGCCGGTCGCCGAGATGGAACTGACGCCGCGAAAGGCCGTCCTGATTGGCGGCTTCGGGCGGGCGCTCGAGACGACCGAAGGCGTGGTGGGCCAGGTCGCCTCTCTGGCGCTCTACGGTCTGAACATCGACGAGATCAATCGCTACATCACGAGTGTGCAAGCCGTCACCGCCGCGCAGGTGCAAAAGTTCGCCGGCTCGCGCCTGGCCGTCAATGATGCGAACATCGTCATCGTCGGCGATGCCAAAGACTTCATTGAGCCGCTGCGCAAGCAATTCCCGAATGTTGAGATCATTAAGCGGGACGAGCTCGACCTTAACAACGCTACCTTGCGCCGCGGCGCCAGCAGGAATTAGCCGTGTGTCCCTCTGTGTTCTCGGTGCCCCTGTGGTAAAACCATTTTCACCACGGAGGACACAGAGAAGACGGAGAAAATAATAGATGCATTCTAACCTTCGTTCCTTCCTCGACCTTCTCCGCCGCGAAAACGATCTCGTTACCATCGAAACCGAGGTCGATCCTTATCTTGAAGTTGCTGAAATTCACCGGCGCGTGATCGAGCGCGGCGGGCCGGCGCTGCTGTTCACGCGGGTGAAGGGAAGCCGTTACCCTGTGGTGACAAATCTTTTTGGCACAGAAAAAAGAATCGACCTCGCCTTTGGCCCGCAACCTGAAAACTTTGTCAAAGAGTTGGTGAGCCTTGCTGAGGATGTTTTGCCTCCGAAGCCGTCTGAGTTGTGGAAGCATCGTCCGTTGCTGCGCGAATTGTTTCGGTTCCGCCCGCGCAATGTTGCGCGCACGCCGGTGACCGAAGTAATCGATGAACCGGCGAGACTCAACGAGCTGCCGGTGCTCACCACCTGGCATGAAGATGGCGGCCCGTTCATCACACTGCCGCTGGTTTACACCGAACATCCCGTCACCAGGAAGCACAATCTCGGCATCTATCGCATGCAGGTTTACGACCAGCGCAGCGCCGGCTTGCATTGGCAAATCCAGAAAGGAGGCGGCTTTCATTATCATGCGGCCGAAGCGGCGGGCCAGCCACTGCCGGTCACCGTGTTTCTGGGCGGCCCGCCGGCTTTGATCGTCGCCGCAGTCGCGCCTCTGCCTGAGAACGTGCCGGAACTGATGCTGGCTTCTTTGCTGATGGGCGAAAGACTAAAGATGACCAGGAATCGGAAGGGCGGCTGGCATCGATTAATTGCGGAGGCCGAGTTTGCCTTGGTCGGCAGCGCTCCGCCACACGAACGCCGGCTTGAAGGCCCGTTCGGCGATCATTACGGCTACTACTCGCTGCAACACGAGTATCCGGTCTTTCACTGCGATGCCGTCTTTCATCGGCGGGACGCGATCTATCCGGCCACGGTCGTCGGCAAGCCCAGGCAGGAAGATTTTTTCATCGGCGACTATTTGCAGTCGCTTTTGTCGCCGCTGTTTCCGCTGGTGATGCCGAGTGTTCGCGATTTGTGGACGTATGGCGAGACGGGGTTTCATTCGCTCTGCGCCGCCGTGGTGCGCGAACGCTACACGCGCGAGGCTTTGGTGGCAGGATTTCGCATCCTGGGTGAAGGACAGTTGGCGCTGACGAAGTTCCTGATGCTGACTGATTCGCAGATCGATCTGCACGATTTTCCACGCGTACTTGAGCATCTACTCGCGCGCGTGCGTTGGGAGACTGACTTCTTCATTTTCTCGAACACGTCGATGGACACACTCGATTACACGAGTGGCAAGGTCAACGAAGGCAGCAAAGCCATTCTGATGGGACTCGGCGAACCGATTCGTGATTTGCCGCGCGCGTTTCGCGGTCCGGTGCCGACGGGCGTTTCGCGTCTGGAAGTATTCTGCGGCGGGTGTTTGGTGGTTGAAGGTTCCCGGTATTCAGACGAGCCGCAACAGGGCGAGCGCCTGGCGCGCGACCCGGCGTTTGCCGAGTGGCCATTAATCGTTCTTCATGACGACGCCAACGCGGCCCGCTCGACCACGGATTTTCTCTGGACGACCTGGACGAGGTTTGAACCTGCCGGCGACATCTACGCCGCGAAAAATGAAGTTGTTCGTCATCATCTCGCATATCACGCCCCCATCGTAATCGACGCGCGTAAGAAGCCGAGTCTGCCGGATGAGCTAGTCGTGCGCGATGATATTGCCAGGCTCGTCGATCAGCGCTGGGGTGAGTATTTTCCGAAGGGGCTGTAGGTCGTTGTGGAGTGCGGGCGGGCGGAAGGAGTAAGCGCGGCGACGAAGTCAGTACCACCCGCGTCAGCGGGTGGGTCAAGCGAATTCTTGGGAGAGTCCTACCAATAATGTGTGAGGTGATCAAGGCGGCGATTCGCCCAACCGTAAGTGACTTACCCACCCGCTGACGCGGGCGGTACTGACCTCATCCTGACGGCCACACTGCTTAATCTCGACGTGCGCCAAACGTGGAAAAGAAAACTTCGAATCGCGCTCGCGAGTGTGTTGCTGCTGGTACTCTGTTGTGGCATTTGGGAAGCCGCCGCTGACTTTGAAGCCGCCGCCGCGCTCGATCCTAAGATCGAGAACATTCAATACCTGATTGGCCACGCGCATCGCGTCGCATTGAACTATGACCGCGCCCGAATATACCTGGAACAATTGATTGCCGCGCAGCCGGATCATGCGGACGCGCTGGCCGTTCTTGGTTTTATTGCTATTGAGCAGGATCGTTTGAATGATGCAGAGTCACTGCTCAACCGCGCGATTGCGATCGCGCCCGACGACGTATCGGCGCTTTATGACTACGCGCGGCTCACAATCAAACGGCGCGATTATCAAGAAGCCGTTAGAGTGTTGGGGCGAGTCGTCGCCAAATACCCGACGCACGCAGAGGCGCATTATCAACTTATGCTCGCCTATTCGCACCTCAAGCAAGCAGACAAGGCAAAGGCTGCCCTCGCCGAATTCAAGCGTCTGCACGTTCTGGAGAAGCAAGTTTTCGATGAGCGCCGGTGGAATGAGAAACTGCGCGCACAGCAGATGGTCGATCAGCCGCAGTAATCACGCAGGGATCGATCAGGCGGATTGCAAGATTCTGTTGTGAGACCGGTCTGCCAGATTATCTTAATCGCTGTTATCCTCGCGCCACCGCCGCTCCGCACTTGGCGCGACGACTAAGCGTCTCCTTCGGAAGGTCCCCCAGAGCTCGTGATTCTTAAGATTGGGTCTTAGGCGCAGAGAGCAGCCGTCTGTGGTCACCGAGGCGCTGCAGGAGGAACCGCGGAGGGCGACAACATTTTCTGGTGGAAGCGGCAGTAGTTAACAACTCACTTCCAAAGTTCCTGAAGGTCAAGGACGAACGCCTTTAGCAGCGGCTCGCCTGAGACTGTGGTTGGATTATCAAGACACTCAACCTGAGCCTGCCGCCGGTGCACGTAGACTTTCTTTTCAATCGGATCGATCAGCCAGCCCAATTGGGCGCCGTTCTGAATGTACTCTTCCATCTTGCCTTGCAACGCAGCTAACGAATCTGAAGGAGACCTAAGCTCAACCACGAAGTCCGGACACAAGGGCGGAAATTTTTCGCGCTGCTCCTCGGTCAACGTATTCCAACGCTCAAGCCTAACCCAAGCTAGGTCGGGCGAACGCTCCGCGCCGCTCGGTAATGTGAAGCCGGTTGAGGAATCGAATCCTACTCCCGTACCGTCGCTTTTGACCCAGGAGCCAAAGGCAACGGCCAAGTCGAAATTGAGTTTTCCGGCTTCTCCCCCCGTTGGTGGCATGATGATGATATCTCCATTACTGGTGCGCTCAATCCGCCACTCTCGGTTTGCCTGACAGAACTCGAAGAAGTCGTCGTCACTAAGTTTCCTCAACACCGGCCCGAAGTGGATTACGAAAGGGTTGGTCTCTGTTGGTTGAAGTGTAGTGCTCATGATGCTTCATTATACCCGATTTCGCGATCTACACAGCGCCGAGTAGCACATTACGGAAAGCGTAAGCGCTGACCGACGAGTCGAAAAGCTGCGCCCGTCAGGACTAGAATCGGAAGCGGGTAGCGAACGAATCCTATTGTTCACTTGAGAACATTTCTAAGGAGCGATCACTCATCGAGGCAAGCGAATAGTGAAAATCGCGCCTCTGTTAGGGGCGTTCGCGGCCGTCAGCGTGCCTCCATGTTCGGTAATGACGCGATGCGCCAGCGCGAGGCCGACGCCATGGCCTTGCGACTTTGTCGTGAAGAAGGGAATGAAAATCCTTTGCAGGTCAGAAACGGGAATGCCTGCGCCTGTATCCTGAATCGAGATTATGGCCCACTGCTTGCCGCTCTGATCAGCTTCAGATGAAGCGCTAACTGTCACGCGTCGATCTGTTTTGTCATTTGGAATTGCCTCCGCGGCATTGCGCAAGAGGTTCAACAAAGCCTGCCGCAGCATCCGCATGTCGGCCTGGATTGTAGTGCTCTGCATCTCGTTTGGTACTGTATTCGCCGCCTTTGAGCCCTCCCTTACGGTCGGGCTTCGGCCCTGCTCACCATCCGAGCCCTCCCTCACGGTCGGGCTTCTGACCAACTTGACGCGCCTCTCTTCAAACAGCGGCGCCAACTCTCTCGCGCACTCGTCTATTAACTCATCAAGCGAAACGTCTTCAAGTTGCAACGGCTGTGGCCGCGCGAAGTTCAGGAAAGCGGTTATCATCTCTGAAAGGTTCCTGACTTCCTGCAACAACGCATCCGCCGCCGCTTTGCCTTGATCGTCGCGATCGACACTTTGCAAAAACTGCGCGTAGCCATGCAGTGCGGCCATCGCGTTCTTAAATTCGTGAGCCAAACCAGCAGACATCTCGCCCAGACTTTCAAGATTTCGCTTCAACGCTACTTGCTCGCGGAGGCGTGTAACTTCGGTGATGTCGGTCAGCAAACAGAGAACGCCGCGCGAACCCGATTCAGATGCGGGATCGATGGGTGCGATCGTCGCACCGAGTCGTTTAGGCTGCGCTGATCCGTTCGCGGCTTCGATTTCTTCGCGACGGTAGAGTCGGCCGCTCGCGAGACAAGACTCGACCATGTCGGCCAACGCGGGAACGTTGGCAAAGATCGAGCGAAAATGTTCGCCGAGGCTGTTCGCTTGCTCTGCGAAGAGACCGTGCGCGGGTCCGTTCATCACTGTGACCTGGCCCGACGAATCAAAAGCGATCAATGCCGTAGGCATGCTGGCGACGATTCGCTCGCTGAATCGCTGCGCCGAATCGGCGCGCTGGCTGGCTTGAGCGCTGAGCGACTTAAGCTCTTGCTGCTGAGATTGAAGCTGGGCAATGACGGATTGAAAAGTCTCCAGCACGAACTCAGCTTCATTTTTCGTTCTGCCGGAATGCGTCACTGGCGCACGTTTGGCCTCTCCGACAAGTTGGTTGTACGGCCGAAGCAAACCGCGTAACAGCCAGATAATACAGACGAGACTGAGGAACAGGCTGACGACGAAGCTGGTGAGAAGCATCGGGCGATCTATCGCGGTGGTTGTAGGCGACAGAGCGAATAGGACGAAGATTACTACTGTCGCCAGGAGAAAGATGGCGGCGAGAACGGTAAGCCAGATCTGCAAGCGGCTCGCGAGCATAGTCAACTTATCTGAATTGCGAGGCGTACCACTCGACGATACGACTTCCAATCAATAACGAGGCGACGGCTCCAACACCCAGAAAAATCCCAAACGGCAGCATCATCTGCAGATTGCGGCGCCCGCGGTGCATCATCACGGCGATGCCCACAATCGAACCTGTGAATACTGCGATAAAAATTGTGAGAATGGTGAGCCGCCAACCCAGATAGGTTCCTACCATCAGCATCATTTTTACATCGCCGAGGCCCATCGCTTCGACGCCGCGCAATCTCTCCCACAGAAACCCCATCAGCCATAACGATCCACCGCCCGCCAAAGCGCCAATACTCGCGCCGATCAATGAAACGATCCAAACTGGATAGCTTGCAGGAAAAGCCAGCGCCAGGCCAGGAAGATCATCGAAGTGAAACGCCCCCGCGAGGTAGGGAACCACTATCCGGCTGATTAGGGCGAACAGGATTCCCGGATACGTAATCGCATTCGGCAAGATCATATGCGCAGCATCGATAAAAATCAGAGCCAGGATTGAAGCGGCGAATGCCAGATCGAAGGCGAGCGCAAACGAGAGTCCATCATGCCAGGTTACTGCGGCGAACAAAACGGCAGTGAGCGCTTCGACTGCCGGATATCGTGCGGAGATTCGCGCCCGACACGATCGACATCGGCCGCGTAGGATCAGAAAGCTGAGAATCGGAATATTATCGTAGGCCCGAATCGGAGCGTGGCAGTGTGGGCAACTGGAATTCGGGAAGACGATCGACTGCTCGCGAGGTACTCGATGAATTACTACGTTGAGAAAGCTGCCAATAATCGCTCCAATGATGGCCATAAACGCGCAAGCGATCGGCAGCGGCACTGCTAAGGTGTTCTCTAGAGCCGGCAGGTTCATTCAGAAAAGCATTGTAGCGCGGCTGAATTTGGCTGCCTACTGCTTTTCTTGCGTCTTGTTTCGGAAGCTTCCAGAGGCCGAGTGTTCATTGCCGACTGCCGATTCACGACAAATCGGCAATCGGCAATCGTAAATGGCTGTTACGGCTTCGTAGGATTCTCGACGACTACATTGTTTGCGCGCAGGGTTGACGCGGTCGCGCGCTGCAAGTCAGCCAGCGCCTTGTTGTAATCAGTCTGCGACTGCAACTCGTTGGTGCGGGCAATAGTCAGTTCGTTCTGCCGCTGCAACAAGAGAAACGTAGTCGATCGGCCTACTTCGTAAAGCTTTTGTTCGCCCGTTAATTGTTGTTCGGCGCTCTCTCTGGCTGAACGCGAGGCCACGACCCTGCGCTGAGCTGTGTCGACGGCTTGCGCAGCGTTGCGTACGTCCATTTCGATTGCCTGATCCTGAGAGCGATACAAAGCCAGCAGCTGTTCTCCCTGAATGCGCGTGGCGGCGAGGTTCGCCTCCGCTGTCTTATTGTGAATCGGAAACGAAATCGTAACCCCAAGGTTGATGTTGCGCGTCTTAAAGCTGAAGAGATTCGACAGGTCCTGCCCGTATCCGCCAATCAGGAAATTTGGAGCGTTAGGGTTAAGCGCCGTTCCGGCGAGACCGGTGGTGGCCACAGTCGAAACAATGTCCACCTGGGGCAGCGTCTGGTTTTTGAAGTACTGGACATCCAGCCCGTTAATTTCTTTTTGCAGATTCAGGCGGCGCAGCTCTGGTCGATTCTTATGAGCTTCGTCGAGGGCCGCAGTAAGATCAATAGGCGACAAGTCAAACGCCGGCGTGTCGGTAGGAGTAAGCTGCGCCGACCATTCGGGCGCCAGCGGATCTCGAAGCATCAATTGCTTCAGGCTGTTCTCGGCGACCGAGACATTTTGCGTGGCTACGAAAAGATTGGTTTCGCGCGTGGCGATATCGGTTTGCACTTGCGCGCGATCCAGGGGCGCCTTGGCGCCGGCGGATATTTGCGCTTCGATGTTGCGCATGTTCTGGCGCGACAAATTCAAACTATCGAGTTGGTTCTGTTGATTGCGCAGCGCGAAGACCAGATTCCAGTAGGCAGCCTGGACCTGGGAGATGATCGCGATCGTGCGCTGCCGAAAATCGGAATCAGTTTGCTCCAGATGTCTCTTCTGCACCCGAATCAAATGCCGGTTAGCGTCGATCGACCGGTTTCTCAATAACGGCTGCGCAACCGTCAAAGAAAGATTCGAAGAATAGTAAGGATTGATCGAGCTGAAGGTGGAGCTCGTGTTGGTGTGCGTGTTCGCAAACGACAAGGTATAGGTGCCGCCACCAGTCGCGAACGATTTGGTGATCGAGGGGCTGAGGACGTACGTGGTAGTCGTGGTCGTCCCAGCGCTGCCGCCTCCGCCGAGAACACTCTGCTGCGGCGTGACGTTCTTGATGAGTTGCGGCGTAATACTAAATATTGGCTGATATACGCCCTCGTACGCGCGCAGTTGTTGTTCGGCATAGCGAACGTCATCGCGGGCGACTTCGATGTCGTTGTTGTTCTGCAGCGCCTTGCGAATGGCGTCGTTAAGAGACAGCGTCAACACGTTGCTGGTCAATATGCCCACGCGAGTCAGGTCTGGTAACGGCGGCACGGGCCGCGGTTGAACGTCGGGAAAGTTCGGCTCTCTCGGTTCCTGATTAGGCTCAACCGGAGATGGTTGGGCAGCGGGCACGACATCCGTCCCTGGTGGCGTCTGCGGCGACGGCTGTTGCGTGGCTGGCGGTGCCGTTGGCGGTTGAGTCTGTTGCCCCGGCGGCAGCGTCGCAGGGTTCACGGGCGTCGGGCTCGGCGTTTGGGCCACCACAAAGGCGGCACAGGTGAAAATGAAAACCGCCAGGCCGAGCGTTGTAATAAGTGCGCGAAGCGATTGATTCGACATCGAAGATGCTCCTCGAAAAACTTTACCGGAATTTGTGAACAGGCGCCCTCGTTTTGCGAACAGACAGAGAGCGCCAGGTCATAGCGTACTACGTCAGCAGACTCCACGCGGTTTCATAAAGCTTAGCAAAATGCTCGCCTTGACAGTGCCGCGAAGCGAGCATAATCTTGCGATTTCTTAAAAGCTCCGTCATCTTCGGCTCTATCCCTTGCAACGGCTGCGGCTGACGTGTGTTGATTCGAAACGATCAGGAGGATTGGCGAGCGTGGCTATCAAAGTGGGCATCAACGGGTTCGGCCGCATCGGACGGAACATTTTTCGCGCGTCGCTCGGCGATAGGGAAATCGATTTTGTCGCGGTCAATGACATTACCGATACGAAGACGCTCGCGCACCTGTTGAAGTACGATTCGGTGTTGGGAAACCTGGAGCACGATATTTCCGCCTCTGAGAATGGCATCAAAGTTGAAGGCGAAGAATTTCGGGTCTTCTCTGAACGCGATCCCGCGGCAATTCCGTGGGAGTCCGTCGGCGCCGAAATCGTGATTGAATCAACTGGCCGCTTCACCAAAGCCGAAGATGCGAAGAAGCACCTGCGCGGCAGCGTCAAGAAAGTAATTATCTCGGCGCCAGCCAAGAACGAAGACATCACGATTGTGCTCGGCGTTAACGAAGAAAAGTACGATCCCCGTGTGCATCAAATAATTTCCAACGCGTCGTGCACGACCAACTGTCTGGCGCCGGTCGCCAAGGTTATTCATGAGAAGTTTGGCATCCGCACAGCGCAAATGACGACAATCCACTCGTACACGAACGACCAGCAACTGCTCGATCTGCCGCACAAAGATTTAAGGCGCGCTCGCGCAGCCGGCTTATCAATGATTCCTACATCGACCGGCGCGGCAAAGGCCGTCGCCCTGGTACTGCCAGAGTTGAAAGGAAAATTCGATGGCATCAGCGTGCGCGTACCGACACCCAACGTTTCGCTGGTGGACGTGGTAATCGACGTGGAAAAGGAGACTAGCAGTGAAGAGGTTAATAAAGCCCTGAAAGACGCGGCCAACGAGGAGCTGCGCGGCATACTCGCCTTTTCCGAAGAACCATTGGTGTCGTCCGATTTCAAAGGCAACTCGAACTCATCGATTGTCGATGCTGAATATACGAAGGTGATTGGCGGCCGCATGATTAAGATCTTGTCCTGGTACGACAACGAATGGGGTTATTCCTGCCGCGTGCGCGACCTGGTGAAGTACATCGGGGGAAAGGGACTGTGAAAACAGTCATGAGTGATGAGTTATGAGTGATGAGTCAGCCCACGAGTCGGCGCGCATCAACCCGTCCAGCTTCACTCATTACTCATCACTCATTACTCATCACTGTTCATGACGAAGCTTTCCATCCGCGACCTCGATCTCAAAGGTAAACGCGTTTTCATCCGAGTTGATTTCAACGTCCCCATTAGGGATGGTCGCGTCGAAGACGACACCCGCATTCGCGCGGCGATTCCGACAATTCGCTATGCGGCCGACAACGGCGCGCGCATAATCCTTGCTTCGCATTTGGGCCGACCTAAGGGGCAACGCGTGGACAAATACAGTCTGCGGCCTGTCGCCGAACATGTCTCGAAATTGCTTAATCATCCGGTAGAGTTCGCCGATAACTGCATCGGCGAAAACGCTAAGACAAAGGTCGACGCGTTGAAAGACGGCGAAGTACTGTTGCTGGAAAACCTTCGCTTTCACGCGGAAGAAGAAAAGAACGACGATGCGTTTGCGCGTCAGCTCGCAGCGCTTTGCGACCTTTACGTTAACGATGCATTTGGCGCTGCGCATCGAGCACATGCTTCGACTGTGGGAATAACAAAGTTCGTGAACAAATCGGCCGCAGGTTTGCTGATGGAGAAAGAACTGGTGTATTTGGGCCGTGTGATCAATGATCCAGCGCACCCGTTTGCGGCGATTCTCGGCGGCGCCAAGGTGTCCGATAAGATTCCGGTCATCAACGCCCTTATCGATCGTAAAGTTGACAAACTGCTTATCGGCGGCGCGATGGCTTACACGTTTCTGAAAGCTGAAGGATTCACAGTCGGCAAGTCCCTTGTCGAGAATGACAAGCTTGAGACGGCGTCGCAGATTAAGAACCGTTGCGAAGAACTGGGTGTTGAATTATTGCTGCCTACGGATCATCAGGTTGTTGACAGCTACGAACCGGTTAAGGGTGAAAACATCGTCGCCAAGACGATTCCAATCGAATTCACTAATGCCGGACACGCAGGGATGGACATTGGCGCCGAGACGATCACGCACTTCGCGAATGCCTTGAGCGACGCAAAGACGATCATATGGAATGGGCCGATGGGTGTGTTTGAAGAGCCGCCGTTCGATCAGGGAACAATCGGCATTGCGCGCGCCGTAGCTGATGCCGCGGATCGCGGCGCGACTGTGATCGTTGGCGGCGGCGATTCCGTTGC
>Ga0070706_100001307_pt1 | contig 26565 bp, 24 predicted proteins | sample KBSK5501metaG_FD_65476 | JGI IMG/M metagenome (GOLD analysis project Ga0070706, IMG submission 65476) | Corn, switchgrass and miscanthus rhizosphere microbial communities from Kellogg Biological Station, Michigan, USA - KBS K5-50-1 metaG | ecosystem: Host-associated > Plants > Roots >... | reverse complement strand
GATCATTCGCAGATCGTTCAAAATGCGGGTGGCTTGTGAGCGTTTGCGCGCCCGGAGAAACCCCGGAACCGCGATCGCCGCGAGTAACGCGATGATCGCAACCACGATCATGATCTCAACGAGGGTAAAACCCCCGCGGCGTTTATTGATATGCTTTAACATGCTGTTGCTTTCCTTTATCTCTTGTTTGGTTTGACTGCGCTTCGCGATACACGATCGCGGATTGACGTTTTATGTAGCAGCACTGATGCCAAAAGAGCGGTTTTTATGGTAATTATAGCACCGGTGCGTGTCAGTTTTTTCGCACGGATTGTGCTTGAATCCCTGCGTGAGTCTCTCGAAACCGGACCTCCGGAGTTCCCTTCGGGTCGAACATTACATTTTTGCGAGCGTTCTTCTCGTGCGCATCGTTGTTCTGGCGCGGCTCGCGGCCTCTCCTTTGTTGCTCCCAGCCCGAGGGGACATGCATTTTTACGACGCATGGGCCCAGCGGATCCTGAACGGCCATTTTACCAACCATCTGGCATTCTATGGGCTCCCTCTCTACGCGTACTTACTAGCCGTGGTATACAAGCTAGTGGGTTACGGGCCGTTCGTTCCCGGCTTGCTACAGGCAGCGCTCGAAGCTGGAACAGCCGTAATCCTTTACAAACTCGGCACGCGCCTTTTTTCCGGACCGCTGGAAACAACCGAACTCAAGGGAAATGACGGCGTGTTCCCTGTTGTCCTGCGAAGACGCGGCGAGCTCATTGGGTCAATGGCTGCCCTTGGCTGGGCGTTTTTCACCCCAGCACAATCTTATGCCGTTGTTCTTATGCCGACGGTTTGGCTTGTTTTCACATTCTGGTTGCTAGTCTGGTTGGTTGTGCGAAGCGACCTGGCGCCGACTCGCCTCGTATCTTTTGGCTACGGCTTGCTTGTCGGTTTTGCGGCAATGGGTGTGGCAACAATTCTTTTTCTCGTGCCGTTGCTATTGGGAGCGATTTTGCTCAAGCCAAGCACTCGCCCAGCTGGTCACGAGCTCACGGTAAAACTCATTGCGAGCCTCTTCCTTTTTTCAGGAATCGGAATCGGGACTTCGCCTTGTTGGGTGCACAATTATTTTATCGCCCGTGATCCGGCGTTTCTTTCCGCCCACGGCGGCGTCAATCTTTGGATAGGGAATAACCCGCTTGCGAATGGTTATCCTAGGTTTCCGCCGGGGTTGCACGCTGGGCAGGAAGTGATGCTGAAGGACTCCATCAATGGAGCCGAAGCCGCCGCCGGTCATGCACTCAAACGATCGGAGATTTCAGCCTATTGGTCGGCGAAGGCGAAAGATTATATCCGGCACCACTTTAACGAGTGGTTGGAATTGCTCTGCATCAAGGTAAAGAACTTTTGGAACGCATTTCAATACGACGATCTCAGCATGATCACCGCTCTGCGGGAGCATGGCGTGATTCTTCCGGGGCTGCGATTCGGAATTGTAGCTGCCTTGGCAATCCCTGGTCTGCTCCTTGCCTGGCGCCAGTTTCCCCTCTCGCGTTGGAGCACTGCAGCGATCGCTCTGCATATGCTTGCGCTTCTGCCGGTTTTCATTACCGAACGTTATCGCCTGCCGGCAGTTCCTGGGCTCCTTTTGTTTGCCGCGTGCGGCTTGTCGACCTTTTGGCAGGCCTGCGCGACCCACCAATTTCGCACCGCTGCAGTTTACCTCGCACTGTTGATTGGATCGACAATCTTCGTCGCCTGGCCTCAGCGTGAACCGTCCCTCTGGGCGCTCGACGGTTACAATTCGGGTTGGCAAGCGCTCGAATCGAATGATCTCGCGACGGCGGAGCGCAAACTCAATATCGCTTACGCTTACGTTCCGGAAAACGCGGAGACCAATTTTGCACTCGGCAATTTGCGTCTCGCCAGGAATGAACGAACTGCGGCGAAGTCTTATTACCTTGCCACTCTCCGGCTCGACCCGAGTCACGAAGGCGCCTACAACAACCTCGGCGTTCTCGCGCTTCAGGAAGAACGCTGGAGCGTCGCCGCGAAGTTTTTTCAACGGGCGTTGCTACAAGATCCGCGCAACGCGAAAACCTATTACTTGCTGGCCGAAGCCCATTTTAAGGCGGGCGATATCGAGAGCGCAAGCACCGAGATTGCGCAAGCGCTCAGACTAAATCCCACTCAGCCCGACCTTTGTCAGTTGAACGCGCAGATCGAACAGGCACGGGTCCTTTCGCGCCAGTAGGTCGGCGCCGATTAAAAGAGTGCGTGTGACCATCGAGGCTGCATCTCGCCCACTTCTGTATCGAAACGCAATTCGATGAGCATGACAAAATAATCAATGATGACTTTGACCGATAACTTGCTTCGTCCGCGGGCGCGCCTGGAAAACTCGTAGCCCACTTCTGCAAGGCGCAGCGCCTTTGGCCCGAGTCGTTGTGCGGCTTTAGCATAAAGGTAAACGAGAATTTTGTAGCCACGGGGGTGAAGATCGACACCATCAATCATTTCAAATACTTCGCGGCGCAACGCGAAGAAGCCTGACATCGGATCCGAGAAAGGAGTATTTGTCATCCAGCGGGCGAGGGCCGTCGCAATGAAGCTACCGAAGCGACGCAACTGTGACCACTTGCTATCGCTTCCGCCGGCCGCGCGCCTCGTGGCCACAGCGAAATCGGCATCCTTCATTTCCTCAAGAAGCGCCGGTAACAAGGTAACATCGTGCTGAAGATCGGCATCCATGACGGCGAGGATATTTCCGCGACCACGACGAAAACCGCAGATCACAGCCGACGCCAAGCCCCGAACGTTCCGGCGCCGAATCAACCGCAGCCACGGGTAGCGCTCCTCAAATGCTTGCACGGCAGCGTAGGTTCCATCAGGCGAATCGTCGTCAACTACAATCACTTCGAAGCAGTTGCCGCCAAGGGCGCGGTCAACCTCAGCAAAGAGTTCCCCGAGATTTTCACGTTCGTTATACGTGGGCAGTATTAAACTAAGATCGAGATCGCTTTTTTCATCATGCATGACGTCTCGCCTGTGCCGCTCCGTCGCCGCAAATCTGCCTGTAGTTCGAGCCGCTGCCATGGTTTCCCACCCCAGCAAAGCAGCAGCGCATGTGCCAGTAGTGTGATTGCTCTAGCCGGTTATTTGATTAGTTTAGAGGCGTGGAGGAGGTGAAAGCTCACCGGGTCGTAGATGCCTCCGTGAACGAAATAGCGCCAGTATTGAAAGAGGTCCACGGCGACCAAAATCAAGATGACTACCGTTCCCACGATAGCTGGCCCGATTCGGGGGAATTTTCTGGCTAACTGAAGGACCTGCGACGCCGCCAGCCAGCGCAAAGGGAAATCCCAGTAGGCCGCGAAGCGCAAACTCATTCCGTATGGCACGCTCGACATCACAACAAAGCTCGCCCCGAGAAAGAAGGACCAGAAAATCTCCGGCTTCGATTCTTTCCTCAGTTGGAAAAGCGCACCGAAAGCCAAAGCAACGACGCAGGGCGAAAGCAACATAAAATCGACAAGATACCGATACCAAGCGCCATCTTGAAAACGAATCGGATAAGGGAGAAGTCGCGATTTCTGAACAAACATGCTGTAAAACGCGATCCACTCTCGGATTCCGCCAACCAATCCAGCCAAAACGGCGACTGCTAGCGCCGGCGCAAGCGCGGTCATCAGAATGAGCGCCGCATTTGCTCGGCCTAATCTGCAAAGCGCGAAAACGACCCCCGTGCTTACGAGTGCTAGGAAAACAAAGGCAGCGTTTTCTTTCGTGAGCACAAGGATGAAGAGGCTGGCGCCATAAGCGAACAGCCAAGCTTTCTGCTCGGGCTTCTGCAAACTTTCCCAAAGAAACCAGCCACACAGAATTGCCCAGAAAGCAAAGTAACCGTCTATCAATGACCGCTGGGCCAGGTGGATCTGGAGCGGCGCCGCCGCCATCAGCGCTGTAAAGAGCAGCATGTGCGCGCCGCCCCCCAACCGATAGCCGATCCTCGCCGAAACGAACAGCAAGAGGATGCTGGAACAAAGCGAGACCCAGTGCAGTGAAGTGAGCGGATCGAGATGGCCGACCGCGGCGAGCACGCTTGCCGGCAATAGAAACCCGATGCGCGTCGCCGGCACGACCGCATCGGGACGTTCTTCTTGCCATCTTACGTACGCGCGGACGATGTCAGGGTAACTCCAGATTCCTTCTTTGAGCGCTGTCCTCACGTAACCGGTGTAGATGCCTTCGTCGTAACCGACGCGGTGAAAACCTGTGCTCGGCCAGGCGCGCAGAAAAATCCCCGCGCCTAACGTGATGATCAGGAGGCTCAGCGACCATTTTGTCAGCTGAGGTGATGAAGGTTGCTGGTCCATTTCCGCGCCGCTTCAGAGTGCAATTCCTGTGCTTACGATGTCGATCTTTCAATTACCGATTTTTATCCGCGGCCTTGCTCGCCGGACGTGGCCCAGCGACTGCTCCCCAATCAGGCATCAACCCTTTCGCCGATGCTTTCCATATCTGAGCCCCTCGCGGGAAATCTGCCTGAATTCGCGATAGCCTCCGGGCAAACGGCTGCTCGCGAACCGAGCGCAACCACGTCTCGCGGACCGGCGATAATTCTCGCTATCATCGCCGCTTTTGCCGCACTCGGAATTGCGTTCGCCCTCTGGCTGCGAACCGTTCCGGCCGGCAACCCGGATCCGCGTTCCTGGTTTAACGTTTTTTATGTCCTGTTCGCGCGCAACGAGCCGGTCGGACTGCCGGTTGTCGCGCTCTTCAGCATGGTTGCTGCGTTTCTTCTTTTGCCAAAAAGAATGCCGAAGCCTACGATCGCGCCATCAAGCAGCAGTCGCACCGATCACCGCGTTGTCCCTGCGGCGATTGCCATCGCCGTTTTCGTTGTTACGGCTGCGGGCACGCACCTCGTCTGCCATAACTATGCGTTGACCGCCGATGAGAACATGGCGGACTTTCAGGCAAAGATTTTCCTGCGCGGGAAAATGCAGGCAGAATTGCCGGCGCGGTGGCGGCCGGCGGCACAGGCGCTGAAACCAACTTTTGTCGATTATTTTCCCGAATCGCATTCGTGGAACTCTGCCTATTATCCTGTTTACGCCGCGACCAGAGCGGTTTTTCAGAGTGTCCATTTGCACTCGCTACTCAATCCATTTTTCGCAGCGGTCTCAATCCTTGCGCTCTATGGCACGGCCCGGAATTTGTGGCCCGAACGGCGATCGAATGCGCTTGTCGCTATAGCACTCCTGGCAAGTTCGTCGCAATTTTTGTTGATGGCAATGACTGCGTACGCCATGCCCGCCCATCTAGCACTGAATACCATCTGGCTTTGGCTTTATTCACGAGCCGACCGGCGCTGGTTTTACCTGGTGCCATTCGTGGGCGTACTCGCGATTGGCCTGCATCAGCCCATCGTCCACGCGCTTTTTGCCCTCCCGTTTCTGCTTCGCTTGGTATTACAGTGGCGCTGGCGCGCAGTTCTGGTTTTCGGGGCAGTCTATGTGGCAGGCTGTGCTTTGTGGTTTGTTTGGAGAGCCCGTTACCAAATCGCAAGTAGTGATGGGATTGGCTCCATATTCAAAATTCTTAATCCGCGGATGCCGATCATTCAGTCAATGAATCTGCTCTTGATCATCGGGTGGGCATCGTTGGCCACTCCGCTTCTCGCGGTTCTAGGAGCAAGTCAGTTCTTTAAGGTTCGACCGATCATTCAAGATTCAATTTTAAGTTGCCTGCTGACCTTTGGGTTCTACTACTTTTTCTATCTCGATCAAGCGCATGGCTGGGGCTACCGCTACTTTCATGGAGTCATCGTCTGCTTCATTCTAGTTGCGATCGTCGGTTTCAATCGATTGTCGGTCTTAGTAAGGTCACGCCGCGCCCGGACATTCGTCTTGGCTGGCATCGCAGCGTCATTGCTCATTCAATTTCCCTTGCGCTGCTTCCAAGCCGAAAGATTCGTTCGTCCCTACGCGCGAACCGCCGCAGTGTTGCAGGCAATGCCCAACGACATCGTCGCTCTCGATGCGCGTGATGCCTGGTACTCTGCGGACCTTATTCGCAATGATCCTTTTCTCGAACAACGACCGATGATCGTTTCATTGTTCGCCCTGACTCCCGCGGCGATCGCGGTTCTGGAGAAAGGCGGAAGCGCGCGCTTCATCACTCGCGATGATTTAACGCGACTCGGCATGTTTACCACTCGCCGCAACGACTACGCACGCGATCCTTTTCAGCTCGGACGAGGCCGTTAAACCATCGCCTCACGCACAGTCGAGTTCACAGCGCGAGGAATGAAACGCCTGGTTCGAGTCGAATAATATCCGTTTCAATACACATTTTCCATCCGGGCCGATGGGTTTTGAGCAGGTTGTCAATCTTGGCGATCGAAGGGTCATCGGAGGCCGTGCCGGACGGGCGCGCGTCATCAATGAGGATGACGTGGTTTCTCGGTTCCGCGGAAAAAAGATGAGTTAACTCCGCAACAATCGGTGTATCGACACCTCCTTTTGCGGTCACGCCGCCGGAGTAGTAACCGCCAAGCCAAAAAAGCGCCGGCTCATTGAATGTCGTCAGAATTTCGCGGAGCCTTTGTCCGCTATCGCCTTGGACGACCCTGATCTTCGGCGAGTCCTTAAAACGCTGCTTCGCTTTGACCGCAAGTTTAGAGTCCAGTTTAATCGTGGTGAGCGCATCGAAGTGATCTTGCAACGTGTCGATCATATCGCCAAAGAAGGCGCCCGTTTCGATAAACGTCCGGATTTGGTATTTGGCCGCATAGTCACGGATGATTTGCGCTTTTGATTCAAGTCGTGCGGGAGGCCTTGCTGGTCTTGCGCCATTGGCGCAACGCGGCGCGGCGCAGGGCCGGCGCAGCAGCGGATAAATCGGAGCCGGCTGCAACAGTAATCGATCTTCGAAATGTTGAGCATGTCGATCTTATCGTTTCAGCCGCGAATGGGAGATCGCAACCAAAGCTTATCCGCCTCGAGCACGCGCCCATCCACGGCAAGTTCGTTCGTCGTCGAATATTCGTAGAAACCTCGCTCGAAAAGCAGCGCCCGCATCTTCTCGTAGGTCCCGTCCGGCCCGATGGACACTTCGATGAGCAACCCCGCACATCGATTCCACAATTCGCCCATCCCTTCGAGTGCTTCAAATTCCGCGCCTTGTAAGTCGAGCTTGATTAACACGCGCGATCCTGAAACCGGGAGGCTGTCCAAGCGCATCGCGTCAACCGTCCAGGTATGCGGGGTGGGATTGTTCGCCGGCATGACGGTGCACGAAGTTGATGCCGGCGTGGGTTGACTCAATTGCAGACGACCGGGCTCTTTCCAAAGAGCGGCTTCGACGACGCGAAACCGCTGTCTCCGAAGGGCGGCCGCAGACGCGGGATGCGGTTCCACGCAAATGAGATCAGCCTGGGGTAATGCCGCCCGTACGATCTGCGCGAATTCACCGATATTTGCCCCGCCATCGACGACACCGTCGAATCCAGCTGCGCGTAAATGAAACCGGAGTTTTCGATGTCGCAACCACACCTTCGAGAACAGATCAAGCGGCCGAGCAATCACTTCGGCTGAGCACAACCATCGCAAAAAGGCTGTGCTAAGCTGGTAGCGTTTTTCATTCACTGCTCGTCGCGAATTGCCGGGAAAGCTCGGCACTCGTTCCACCTCCGAGACGATGAAGGATCGGACGAAATAATGGAATGAGCAAAAGCGCATTCAATTGCATGGCGAAGATCGGCCGCGTGCCGGAATGCACAAAATTGAAGAGGAAGCTTGAACAAACTTGGGAGATCAGAGTGGCAATGGCCGACCCTGCCCCGCCGTATTTTGGAATCAGGGCGAAGTTCAACACGATGTTAAGCCCGGCACCAAGCGCCGTTCGGACTGCTGCGACCCCGGTGAGTCCTTCGGTAATATCGTAGCCTGATTGCATGATCGCGATGTAAATGAAAATCGCCGTCCACGCGTGGACAACGAGGATTGTGGCGGCGGAAGAATAGTCCACACCATATAGAACCCGGACGATGATCGGCGCCGCGCTCGCTAGCGTTGTAGCGATGCAAAGACCGGCGAGAACGGCGCCAAGGAAAAGCCGCTCGAACTGTCGTTTGTAAAAACCGTCGCCCAGCCGCCGCCATCGCACCAAAACGGGAAATAGCGCCGGCATCAACGCCATCGGGAGTAGCGCGCACGCTTCAGAAATTTGCGAGGCGGCGGCGTAAATTCCGGCGGTCTGATAGTCGGCCATTTTGCCGAGCATGATAACATCAGAGCGCATGTAGATCATGACGCCAAGGGCGGCCAGAAGCAGTGGTAAGCCTTCCGCGAGAAGGCGTGACCATGTAACGGTTGTCGGCGTGATCGATATCGTTGTTCGCGAATTCGTTTGCCGATAAATAAAGTAAAGAGTGATTCCGATCACCGCTGCTTCAACAGTCTCGAGCGCGGCGAAAACAAGGAGCGGTGCGTTTGCGAATATTGCGGCAAGTTTCAAAGCCGTGCTCAACAGAATCGGGACGCCGCGCCCGAAAAAGCTCAGCCGAAATTGTCCATGCGCTTGGAAGGCATAATCAAACACATCGCAGGCCTGGAAGAGCAAACCGCCACCTGCGAGCGCGGCGATTGCGAAGAGCAGGTTGTCGTTGCGTTGAAAGATTAGAATTAGTCCGAGCATCGCGAGGTAACTCACAAATGCGATTGCAAGCTTCAGCCAGAATGCCTCGCGCGTGATGGCGGCGGCGCGCTCTTCTTCATGGACAAGGCGGCGGACAATGACGCGATCGAGGCCAAAGGTCGCGATTACGGCAAAGATTCGAACGAGCGCCAGCCCGACAGCGAGCGAGCCAAAGCGCTGCGGACCGAAATGGCGGCCCAACGCAATAATGACAAGCGCGAGTGAGCCGACGCGGACGATTTGATTCAGTAGGGACCACGCGCCATTTCGCGCGAGCGCCGTAGGAGAATCTTTCATGCTAGCGCCGTTGGTTGCAGTTCGGGCCGCACTGGCGCGAGAGCGGGAACTTCTGTGCTCGTCAGCGGCTGCGGGCACGTCGCAAGATCGTCAAGCAGCCGCGTCCATTGGTCAAGATGTGAACCAAATGGCGCGCGCTTCGTCTCCTCGAGCTCAATCGCCATTTCGCCGGCGAATCCGGTGCAAATCAGACGTCGCCCCGCCGCGATGCTGTTCCAGATTTTGGAGGGGAAAATGGCGCGCCGAATCTTCGGATGACCGGCGATTAAATGCACTTCGTGACGGAGCAGATCGCGCTTTAATTTTTCCGGATCGCCGTGCAACGGCTGCACCAGCAGCCACGAAGGAAGCTGCCGCGCGCCGCGACCGTCCGCACGAATCGTTAGGCGGTAACCGGCGTCCCGCAATTCTTTGCAGGCTGCGACCAAAAGATCAACATCGTGACCATAACCGAGATTGCCGGAATACAGCGCTGTGCCCAGTTCGGGCGCTACTTCGTTTTCGAATGAAAAAGTCGGCCAGTTGCGGATCACCACGGAATTTTCTGACGGCCCGGCAAGATTGCTGCCGATCTTCACCACGCGGTCCCAACTGGCAAGAAGTCGATCCCAATAGCGACTGAAGACATGCCGGAGCATCGCCGGATATTCGCGAATCCCGCGGATAAGTTCCGGGTAATAATCCTGCAACCAGTAGATTGCGCGCGCGCCGCGGCGCTTGATGCGCTCGGCAAGCTGGACCGTGTTCGGCGGCGCCGTCGTGACGACGACAACATCGCTTCGCCTAACGAAATGATCGATGTAATCGGCGAAGCTGCCTTTGACCGACTCGTATTCCCTGAACACCTGTGCAAGATTTCCGCGGCGGCCGCGGTAATGATCGAGGTGGAGAATCGGCACCGGCGGTCTCTCGCGCTCGAGCGCGCGATAATTTCCATTCCCGCCGACAAGACGGACATCCCAGCCCTGTACGTGCAGGCGCGTGGCAAGATGTTCCGCATACAGGCCGGTCGGCGCGGCATCCGGCCAGATGTACTGAGTGAGGATGTGGAACGTCGCCATCGCGTGCCATCAGCTCGCGAGCACGCGCGGATACGATCGCGATGGTTGTTGGGCCGGCGCGCGAAATTTTCGCAGCTGGATGTGATAAGCCTCACGGTGATAACGGAGGTTGGCTTCAAGAAGAAGGCCGATGAGCCCAATCAAGATGGACAACGTCATCAGACTCGCAGCCAAAACGGCCAGTGGAAGCCGGTTGACCAAACCCGTGTGAAAATATTCCAAGACCGGCACTGATCCCGCTGCCAAACCGAGCGTCGCGCTCAGCGCGCTCATCGTTCCGAAAAACGCGAGCGGCCGATAATCGCGAAAGAGCACGACAAACAGCCGCAAGATGCGCAGGCCATCACGCACAGTTTCCAGTTTCGATTCCGAACCGGTGGTGCGACTTCGGAACGGCACCGGGACTTCGGTCATGGAAAAATTCTTGTCGATCGCCTGGATGGTGAGCTCGATTTCCAGTTCGAATCCGCGCGAAAGCACTGGGACGTGTTGGTAAAAGCGGCAAGAGAAAAGCCGCAGCCCGGAAAAGAGATCGAGTGGCTTGAAGCGAAAGACGAAGTTCAAGACCGCAGCAAAGATCGACATCCCCCATTGGTGCAGTGGGCGGAAAACCTGCATCGCGTTTTGCGCACTGCGGATGCCAGTGATCATGTCCACCGGTTCGCGGTGATATTCCGCCAAGAGAAGCTTTGCGCCTTCGGCCGGATAACTTCCGTCGCCATCCACCATCAACACCAAATCGGTTTCGATCATCGCCAATGCGGTCGCGACGGCTCGAGCTTTCCCGCGTCGCTTTTCTGTGATTACCGCGGCGCCTGCAGATTGGGCCACAGCTGCGGTGGCATCTTCTGAGCCGTTATCGACAACGAGAATATCGGCACTTGGGAACGCGGCTGCGTATTCGCGCACGACCGACGCGACGCCGTGTTCTTCGTTCAGGCACGGAATGAGAATAGTGAGAGTGGGTGACTCCATCGCAAACGGAACGCTCCGTGCGATCTTTTGAACCATTTTCCATGCCGTTCTTCGCGAGTTTTTGGAGGATAAATCCGGCCGCGTTTCTTGCCGCGCCGAAGCTCGGCAAAGGCTGCCGCCGGCCGGGGCGACGCCACAGCGCGGCGTCCCCTGCCTCAACGGTCACTACGGGGCTTCGCCGAGGGCGGAGTCCGCCGCTGCAAGTACAGCTTTGTCGTCGTTGGCGGTCAGACCGCCGAGAAATTGGCGGATTCGACGGGAAGATTGTCGCAGGAAAAGGTCTGGCGCCGCGAGCTGCGCGGGCGCGGTTTCACCATCCCGCTGCGCGGCTTGCAATTCGGAATCCCATCGGCTCAGCACGCAGGTTGACGCAAACAAATCCATCGCCGCGTTGGCGATGCGTTCCTGGACGAGCTGCAGGTCGAGGATCGGCTCGCGATAGGCGATCAAGGAGCGATTCACGGCGAGATTGAAACGCCATATCAAACGGCCGAGTTGATTTGCAAAGTTGCGTAATTCGTTGCTGCGTACCGGCACGTCCGGAATCCGGACGGCTGCACCGAGCCGATGCATGCCTGCCGTCCAGGCCCGGCCAATTCCTGCACGCGAGGGTTTTAACATCGTGTCGTAAATTTCCTTGAACTCCATGCCGGGGCCGCGCATCCCGACCAGCGCGATGAATGATGTGAGCACTTCGTTGCTGCCTTCGCCGATTTGATTAATTCGGGCGTCGCGCACCATGCGTTCCAGCGGAAGATCGACAAAGTAGGCTGAGCCCCCATAAATTTGGAACGCGTCGTTGATACACTCCCAGAGACGCTCGGTGGTGAAGACTTTGAGCATCGCGGTCTCGATCATGTAATCTTCCAGGCCTCGGTCGATCAGCGACGCGGTGATCGTGGTCATCGCTTCCATCGCGTAAGCGTCTGCGGCCATGCGCGCGATTTTCTTCTTCACGAGGTGAAAATTGCCTAATGTCTTGTTGAATTGTTTGCGCGTATTCGCGTGCTGGACAGCAAGCCGCAAACAGGTTTTCGCTGCCCCGGTGCAACAGGCGCCGAAAGTCGTGCGGCCAAAATCAAGCACGGTCAGGGCGACCTTGAGGCCTTTACCCGGTAGTCCAAGAATGTTTTCTTTCGGAACTTTAACGCCCCGAAGCGCGAAGCGTCCTGTTGCTGTCCCACGAATTCCCATCTTCGGCATGCGCGCCTCCAGGATTTCGAAGCCCGGCATGTCAGGCGTGACCAAAAATGCCGTGATCGCTGTTTTGTCCAAGCCAGGCACCGGCGTCCGCGCCATTACCGTAAGCACCTGTGAGATCGCCGCGTTAGTGATATAACGTTTCTCGCCATTTAAAATGAAGTGCGACCCGTCTTCGCTTGGGCGCGCTTGCATTTGAACATTCCCCGCGTCGGAACCGGCTTCTTTTTCGGTCAGCGCGAAGGCGCCAAGCCATTCGCCCGTCACAAGCTTTGGCAACCATTTCTGCTTTTGCTCGTGCGTGCCAAAAAGCAGCAAAGCTCGAATGCCGATTGAGTGGTGCGCGTTCACAAAAACCGAAGTCGACGCGCAACGGCTTCCGATTTCCTCGAGCACCTCGCAGTTCGCCATCTGCGTAAAACCGCGGCCCCCGAACGCTTTCGGGGCAGTCATTCCGAGGACGCCAACGCGCCCGAGCCCATTGATTACTTCGCGCGGAATGTCTGCCTCTCGATCAATCGCCACTGGATCGAGTTTCGCGTCTAGAAATTCGCGCAAGTCTGCCAGCGTCTTATCGAGCTCAGTTTGTTGTGCCGCAGGGATGCGCGGATACGGCATCACCCAACCGGAAACAAAATGACCTTGGAAAAGGCCTTTGGCGAATCCAAGCGCCTGCGGCCCGGCAAAAAGCAGTTCTTCCGCTTGCTGAATTTCCTTTTGGCGTTGCGCTTCAGTTTCAGTCATGGAAAAACGGTTGATTCCGCCCGACGCATGCGGGTGACGAACTGTAGCCAGAGGCGTGCCTGTGTCCACTCGACCGTATCCGCCGCCTGAGCCCTTTCGCTAACGAACGGTCATCGCTGCTTACCGGGCAGTCGCTGGACTCTGCCCGTCAACGGTAATTCGGCTGATGAGGAGGGGCGAAAGGACGTCCCAACTGTCATCGTCATGTGTGACGATTACGCGGCTGCCAGTGGGAAATACAAAGATGTGATCCAACGTAGGAACGCGTACTTCTCCGCCATCAGCCAGATGAATCGTGAACGGCACGAATGGTTGGCTTGTGATAAGCCTCCGGATCTCACTAATCATAATCCATAGTCGCCAGCCAATGTATTATAAAGGATTCCGCGCAGCAAACCAACTCCGCCTAACTGCACCCCTGACTCGTGCCGCACTCGGTGCAGACGCCGCAGGCCCCGGTGCGAATGACTTTGTGGCTGCCGCACACGGAGCAGGTGATGCCCATGAACATCGAGCCGAGCGCTGCTTGCACGCGTTCGGCGTAGCTCGAGCCGTTACCAGCGATTTGCGGCTGGCCTTCGTTAGGCGTATGGCTCGTGATCACGTCGAGTATTTCTTTCTCGCCGGTGCGCGCCAGCTCTGGAACCGGGCGGTTGACGGCTTTCTTTTCGATTTCGGCGATTTCTTTCATCGGCAGTTCCGGCTGACCACGATTTGGTGAGATCGCTTCTTTGTAGCCTTTGATAAACTGGCAGCCGAGCCAGCGAAACACGTAATCGGTGATGCTGGTTGCGCTGCGAATGTCCGGGTTTTTTGTGAACCCGCTCGGCTCGAATCGCTGATAGGCGAATTTTTTCACCAGCGACTCGAGCGGCACACCGTACTGGAGTGCGATGGATGTGAGCGTGCCGACGGTGTCCATCAATCCGCCGATGGTGCTGCCTTCCTTCGACATCGTGATGAATAGCTCGCCCGGCTGGCCATCTTCATACAGTCCCACCGTGATGTAACCTTCGTGTCCGGCGATCTCGAATTTGTGCGTGAGCGACATGCGCGTGTCGGTCATGCGGTGGCGCACCGGCTGGTCAAGCTTTGCCCGCAGCGCTGACAATTCTTCTTCGAGTTCAAGGATGCGTTTTTGCAATTGGTCTTGCTCGACTGGGCCGAGGTCAGCGCCCATGTCGCGGGTCTTGCGTGTGTTGAGCGGCGCGGATCGTTTCGAGCCTTCGCGATAAATCGCAATCGATTTCAGGCCGAGCCGCCAGCCTTCCACATACGTGTTCATGGTGTCGTCCACCGTCGCTGATTCCGGCATGTTGACGGTCTTGGAAATTGCGCCGCTAAGGAACGGTTGTGCGGCGGCCATCATTTTAAGGTGCGCCATGTAATGCAGTGAGCGCTGGCCTTTGAACGGCTTGAACGCGCAATCGAAGATCGACAAGTGCTCGGGTTTCAGTCCGGATGAAATTGTCGATCCATCGGAATCGAGTACGTCCTCGATCGTGTCGAACGCGTCAATGTGCGCGATGACCCGATCGATCTCGTCTGAATTGTAGCCCAGTTTCTCCAGTGCCGGTTTCACGGTTTGATTGACAATTTTCAACATGCCGCCGCCGGCCAGCAGTTTGTATTTCACCAGCGCGATATCCGGTTCGATCCCGGTCGTGTCGCAATCCATCAGAAAACTGATCGTGCCCGTAGGCGCGAGGACGGTCACTTGTGCGTTGCGATAGCCGTAGCGTTTGCCCAGCTCAGCCGCGTGTTTCCATGTTTTAGCGGCCTCTTTTTTTAGATAGGCGAAGTCATCTACATCCGGAATCTCGTTTACCGCACACTTGTGTAGATCAATGACCTCGAGCATCGACGCGACGTTGCTTTTGGCGACAGGCCTGGACACGCCGCTGCAGCGCGCGTCTCTGTACCCTGGGAACGGTCCAATGGCTTCCGCCATTCGCACGCTTTGTTCATACGCTTCGCCAGTCATGATCGCGGTGATGGCGCCACACAACGCACGGCCTTCCACGCTGTCATAGCCATACCCGTAACTCATGATGAGCGAACCGAGGTTGGCGTATCCCAGTCCGAGCGTCCGGAAGATGTGTGAGTTTTCTGCAATTTCTCTGATCGGATAACTCGCGTTATCGACGATGATCTCCTGCGCAGTGATGAAAATGCGCACCGCGGCCTTGAACCGCTCCACGTCGAAAGCGCCATCTGCCGTTTTGAATTTCATCAAATTGAGGGAAGCGAGATTGCACGCTGTGTTGTCGAGGAAAAGATATTCGCTGCACGGGTTGGTCGAATTTTGCCGGCCAGTCCCCTTGCAGGTGTGCCATTTGTGAATGGTGGTATCGAACTGCATCCCAGGATCCCCGCAGATGTGGGTGCCCTCGGCAATTTTGCGCAAAAGTATGCGCGCATCCTTACGTTCGCACGGCTGACCATCGGTCACGCGGCGCGTCCACCATTCGCCGCCTTCCAGCGCCGCTTCCATGAATTCGTCGCTCACCCGCACGCTCAAATTTTCGTTTTGATACATGACCGAGCCGTAAGCGTCGCCGTTGTAACTGCCGTCGTAGCCATGCTCGATCAGCGCCCACGCCTTTTTTTCTTCTCTCTGCTTGGCGTCGATGAATTCCTCGATATCCGGATGCCAATCTTTTAAGGTATTCATTTTCGCGGCGCGCCGTGTTTTGCCGCCGCTCTTCACCACGTTGGCGACTTGATCGTAAACCTTCAGGAACGAAAGCGGCCCGCTCGGTTTGCCGCCGCCGCTAAGTTTTTCCCTGGTCGACCTTAGCGTGGAAAGGTCGCTGCCCGTCCCGCTGCCGTACTTGAACAGCATGGCTTCGCTCGTCGCTAAGCGCATGATATCTTCCATCGTATCACCGACCGATTGAATGAAACACGCGCTGCCCTGTGGGTATTCGTACTGGGTTGGCGCCCGCTCCGCCACGCCGGTTTCTCGATTGTAAAAATAATTACCCGCGCCTGCGCCTTTCCCGATCCCGTACTGATGATACAACCCGACGTTGAACCAGACCGGCGAGTTAAACGCGCCGTATTGATTCAGGCAAAGCCACGTCAGTTCGTCATAGAAGATTTCTGCCGCTTCCGCGTCCGCGAAATAGCCATCGGCCATTCCCCAATCGGCGATCGCCCGTGTCACCCGGTGCACGAGCTGTCGCACAGACGTCTCGCGCCCGCCCTTACTTGGATCAGTCCCGTGCGCGACATCGCCATAAAAATATTTCGAGACCGCAATCTTGGTGGCCAGTGCGCTCCAGCTTTTCGGCACCTCCACGTTTTCCTGCTTGAAAATCACTTTGCCGCTGTCGTCGGTGATTTCCGCCGTGCGCCGCTCCCATCCCACTTGATCGAACGGTGGGGTCGTAGCGTCGCTAAACACGCGCTCAAACCAAAGGCCGCTGCTTTTCCTTTTCGATGGCCGACTGCTCTGACGATCAGGCGCTTTGCGCGGTTTGGCGAGTGCGGAAGGCGAAATTCCAGGTTTGAGTTGAATCATGGCGGAAAAGCGGTTGAAGTCGTGAATTGGCAGTGAATTCTGGTAAACAGCCCAGCTAACAACCTGTGAATTCACAGCGAACAACAAGTAATAGCGGAACTGCTCGGACGGACATACAATATGCGGTGCAGGCGAGACCCGGGTCAAGAATTAAATTGTAACATTTTTGCACCCACGCAGGCAGTCAGCAAGCACATCACTGGAGCAAACCTTGAAGTCGAGCGCCCGACGGCCGATTCCAGAATGCGCTTTGCACTCGACGTTGGATGGTGGACGTTGAGTAGCCTGCCCCGAGAGTTTCTCTGGGTTGGACGTTTTCCTCCCGCCTGTGGGAAGGGTGGCTGAGTCCGGTTTAAGGCACTCGACTCGAAATCGAGCGTCCCGCACAACGGGACCGTGGGTTCGAATCCCACCCCTTCCGCGTCCCAGCGAGCGAACGTTTGCGAACAAGGCTTGTCAACTGGCATATCCGTTGCTTATGATGAGCGCCCGATGATCAGGGCAAATTGTCGGGCGCGGTTCACCGCTGCGGATTTCGATTTCATCGTGCGCACGCTCACCCGCTCGCGAACGGACCAAGTTTCGCTGGTCGATCTTTTGAGCGACTCCGAAACGCGCGATTCCATCCTCGATCATCCGCGATTGGTCGAGACCATTCTTTCCAACCCCGCACACCTGCAGATCTCATCGCAGTTTTATTTTTACGTGCTCGCTCGGCACGTTTTGCAGCAAGCTGGCATTGCCGATCGCAAGCTTTGTGATTACGTCGGTTCGCTTCTGGAAACTTTTTCCCGCGCCAACCGGTTGCAAGCGCCGGACAAGATCGACAATCACGGTCGCGAATATATTTCTGACATGCTGATCGCGCTTCGGCGCGTCACACCCGAGCAAGCGTTTCTGCTGCGCGCGCACGTTGGAAACTATTCACTGTTCATCAGTGGCATTTTTCACGAGAGCGCCCAACGCCGTAGCTTGCGCGGCGCGCCCGACATTAGTTTTTACGAGCAAGTCGGCCGCACGAATTATCAACTCGTCGCTTCGCACGAAACGGCACGGCGCTGCGAGCTCGACGACGTGTTTGAAGGATTGGCTGAGCGGTTCCACGATGTCCGTCTCGCGCTGAACGAACTCTCCGATCGCTTGCTCAACCTCGACGAAGACGCGCGGCCGCCGCTCGTTTTGTGAACGAGACGCTCTTCAGCCAAATTCAGAAGCTATTTGAGCGCACCTACGCGCAAGTTGGCATTAATCTGGAAGAGTGTCTGATCGATCAGCAGCGCTGCGCCCAATTGTCGATTTTGGCGGGCAAATCGGCACGCGAATTGAGCGAGCTGGCCCGCACGTTTTTGCGGCGCACGGATGAGCGGCTTTATGTCGCCATTTATTATTCGCGATGGTTGATCGAACAACTCGAACACCACGATCCGCGCGCCACCCTGGGGAATCATAATATTGGCTCGCTCATCGCGTTCGTGGAAGAAATCAACCACGCGCTGCACGCCGCCCTCCAATTCAAGAACGGCACCCGCGAAATCGGTTCCGAAGATTTCGCGCGCAATCTCGAGCTGCAAGCACAAGTAGACACTTATCTCGTGCTTCTGCTCTTCGTCGCCCTCTTCCGGAAAACGCAGCGCATCTCAAAAACGGATCGTCGCTGGCTCCGTTTTCACTTGTTTGCTCGCCAATGTCCCAATGCATTTCACGACCGAAACTTGCGCGCCCGTTATCTCGAAACGACGGAGCTTGCGTCCAGCTATACACGCTACCTGGATTCGCTCAACGGTGTGCGCCGCCTCGATGAAATCCGGCGGTTTCGTTCTCTGGATTACCCGGCCAAGAAGACACGCATCCTCGCCCTAACGAACGGGGGACAATTGTTCTAGCGCCGCGTCTGGGCAACGCGCGCGCGGCGTATTCTTGCCGATCTGCGAATTCTATTTGCGAAAATCCCATCGAAGTCGCTAAATAGCGGCGTGTTCAGTTTGACTATGCTCGGGAGCGGCAGTGCAGGGAATTCCGCTCTCATCGCGACTGATCACTGCAAGATTTTGGTCGATGGCGGATTGAGCGCGCGGCAAATTGTTCTCCGACTCGAGCAGTGCGGAGTCGCGCCCGAACAAATCGATGGCGTCTTGCTTACCCACGAACATGGCGATCACGTTTGCGGTCTGGAAGTTCTTTGCCGCAGGTTCGACGCGCCGATTTACGCAAATGCGCTCACTGCCGAAGCGGTCCGCTGCGACGGCGTGTTAGCTCGACATCGAAATTGGCGAATTTTTCGCACCGGCTCGCAATTTTCGATCTGCGATATTCTCGTGCAAACGTTTCCCGTGCCGCATGACGCAGTCGATCCCCTGGGATTTGTATTTCACGCCGGCTCGAGCAGCCTCGGTTTTATCACCGATCTTGGTTACCCCACCAAAATGTTGGTCGAACGATTGCGTGAAGTGCACACGTTAGTCATCGAAACGAATCACGACGAGAAACTTTTGCAGAACGACAAGCACCGACCGTGGCCGGTGAAGCAGCGCATCCAATCGCGGCACGGGCATTTGTCGAACAACGCCGCGGCCGGCGTGATCGAGCAATTGCTGCCCGGCAAAATCGAGCGCGTCGTGCTCGGACATCTCAGCCGCGATTGCAATACGCCGGAACTCGCTCTCGGCGCAGTCCGCGCGTCGCTCGCCAAATGCGGCAAGATCGACATGGAAGTTCATTGTGCCATGCAATCGGATCTCAGTGCGCGTTTCCGAATTGGCGAAACGATAGCGGGCGCGTTTCAACCGACGTTTGATAACGCGTTTTTTCAAACGGCGTGAGGGCATCAGAGACAAGCCGCGGTCGACGATCGCCGCTACAATGCCCATGGAAATTCGTGATGCGGTCGATAGGGATCTTCCTGCCATCATCGACATCTACAACGCAGCGGCCACGACACGCATTGCGACGGCCCAACTGGAGCCAGTCACGTTGGTAGCTGCACCGAGCGCCATCAAACCGATACCGCCCCCAGGTTTCCGTTGTTGCGCGCTCTAGGATCGTCGGCCACTCAGGTCTGGGGTGATCTCCGTAAAACGTAAGGAAACTCAGTCCGTAACGCAGCCACACGGGAACAAACGTTCGCGCCGCAACCGGCCTTGAGAAACGGCAGCCGCGAAATGAAAACCAGCACGAATAAAAACACGATTTGCCAGGCAAAGCTTCTCGAAATGCGGAGCCAATCGTGGCGCAGAACCAAGATGCGCCACAGTGAAAGCAAATCTTCTGCCGGAGAATGCGGCTCTACGCTTCCTCCTGACCGATAACCAGGTGAATGACGCCACCTGGATCGGAAATGAAAAAGCCGTCGAAATCTTCTCGCAGTTGCTCGACTTCATCGCGCCGGGCGACGCCGTGCACTTTTAGAAACGACGCGGCGGCTTCGGTATCGTTCGTCTCCAGTTCCAGCCAAATATCCGGATGACTCAGGTTCGGCACCTTGTCGATCCAAAGCCGGTTCGGGCCGAATTGGAAGATGCAGCCGTCGGGTGCCTCCTCGATCAAGGGAAGCGCGAGTGTGTCGCGATAAAAAGCCACTGTTTGCTCGTAAGTGTGGCTCGGACATTTGATAGCGATGTTCGCGCCGCCCGAAAATTGCGGACCGTCAAGTTTGGCAACCATGAGGAAATTTCGGACCGCTAAAGTTTCGCCAAAATTTTGTTGGCGACTTCCTTGGCTTTTGCAAGAGCCGCGCTTTCATCATTGATTCCGCCAAGGCCAATGGTGATGAACGCGTTGCCCTTTGCAACGTAGAGCATGACCACGTCCGAGGCGGGCCCGCTGTCGCCGGCACCACTGAACATCTCGGCCTTGTCTCCCAAGCCATCCACCGGTTTCAACGGGCCGGTGGCGCTGGCTGCGATCAATTCGAGTTCCTTTTGCGGACCCATCGCGCCGCCGCCCGGCTGATATACGCGAATGACAAGCGACTTCTGCCGACCTACGCCGTAATAATTGCACTTCGAGTAATAACCATCGTCCCCTTCGGCATTGCGCGGCGTCGCGTCCCTCACTTTCTCGCCTAAAATCGATTCCGCGTCCGTCTTCGTGATGATCTGCGAGACGTCGATGCGGGCGTCCACGGCAAGAGTTGAATTCGTTTTGCCAACGCTCATTGCCAGCACCAGTCCAATTGCGATTCGTTTGATCGACAATTTCATCCGCCGACCGAGTCGGTTCCGCCGGGCTCAGTCATAGCGACGGGATCGAGAGCGCGATCGAGCTCAGTCTTGGGTAACACTTTTTTCTCCAGGCAAATCTGGCGCACCGTCTTGCCGGTCTTCATACTTTCCTTCGCAATCTCGGCAGCGCGATCGTAACCAATCTTGGGTGCCAGGCTCGTCACCATTGCCATGGAAAGCTCGACCAGTTCTTCGCAGCGCGCCTTGTTTGGGACAATTCCCGTTACGCACTTCTCGCAAAAAACATCGACCACGTGCGTGAGCAGGCGGATGGATTCGAGAAGAGCATGCGCCATCACCGGCATCATGACGTTGAGCTCGAAATTGCCGTTCGCGCCCGACCATGTCATGGTGGCGTCGTTGCCGACGACCTGAGCGCAGACCATCATCATCGACTCGCACATGACCGGATTCACCTTGCCTGGCATGATCGAGCTGCCCGGTTGCGTGGCCGGCAATTGAATTTCGCCGATGCCGCAACGTGGACCACTGCCTAACAAACGAATGTCGTTTGCGATCTTGAACAAACTGACCGCAATGGTCTTGAGCTGCCCGCTAGCTTCCACGACCGCATCTTTGCCGCCTTGGGCTTCAAAATGATTTCTGGCTTCGTAGAACTTGATGCCGGTCCGTTGCTCGAGGTGCCGCATCACTTTGCCTGGAAAATCGACATGTCGATTTAAGCCGGTGCCGACAGCCGTCCCGCCGAGCGCCAGCTCGCGCAAAACTTCGATCGCTTTTTGGGCACGCTCTTTCGCATAGGCAATTTGTTGCGCGTAGCCGGAAAATTCCTGACCGAGTCGCACCGGCGTCGCGTCCATCAAATGTGTGCGGCCGATCTTGATGATGTCCCAAAATTCTTTGGCCTTCGCTTCGAAGGCATCGCACAATTTTTCCAGCGCCGGCACGAGGGAATTTTTGAGCTGTTCCGCGCCGCTGATATGAATGGCGGACGGGATCACGTCATTGCTTGATTGCCCCATGTTGACGTGATCGTTTGGGTGCACGAGCTCGCGGGACCCGATCGGTTTGCCGGCCAGCTGCGCGCAGCGGTTCGCGATCACTTCGTTGGCATTCGTGTTCGTGCTCGTGCCGGATCCGGTCTGGAAAATGTCGAGCGGAAAATGTTCATCCAACTTTCCATCTACAACTTCTTCGGCCGCCTGCACGATCAAAGCGCTGCGCTCGGCATCAAGCAAACCGAGATCATGATTGGCTTGCGCGGCCGCCCATTTGATCAAACCCAGTGCACGAATGAATGGCCGGGCGAATCGATAACCGCTGATCGGGAAGTTAAGCACCGCGCGCTGGGTCGAGGCGCCATAGAGCGCAGATTCCGGGATGGACATCTCGCCCATTGAATCTTTTTCCACGCGCGTCTGACCGCCGGTCATGCAGGATGATTCGCCGAAATTTGAGCTGGCTGCATCGCCGGAAGCCTCTGGACATGCCGCGCAGCCGTTTTTACAAAAACTGTGATGAACATCGGCGGAATGTTTTGCAGGAAATATTCCGATTCCACGCGGTCGAAAATTTTGGCGTGCTGCTTCAATTCATTTGTCACTTGGTAAGTGATAAACTGGCCGCCAGGCGCAAGGGCGTGGTATGTTTTTTGCAGGAGGGCGCGCTTCTTGTCGATCTTAAGAATGCTGAAGGGAATGCCGGACAAAATGTAATCACATTGTGGGATGCCGCGCCGGCGTAGCTCGTTAGGCAAACGGGCTGCGTCCGAATTAATCACCTGCACGCGCGGGTCATCAGCGAATTGCCGTTCCAAATCACGCGAGAACGCGGGGTCGAGCTCGAAGAGGAGTAATTGCGTATCCGGTCGCATCCGGCGCGCGATCTCGCGCGAGTGCACGCCCACGCCTGGCCCATACTCGGCAACGACCCGGGCGCGAACAAAGTCGATTTTGTCAGCCACACGTTCGACCAGCGCTTTCGAGCTTGGCACGATGGAAGCGATTTGAAACGGCCGTTGCAAGAATCGCTTGAAGAAAAGGACGCTCATCGAAGTTCGAATAGTCCACCTCGCCTCGCGCGTTGTCCAGTCGCGAGTCGTGAACAGGCTTACTAAAGATCGACAAAGCACAGGCGCGCCGGAACTCACTTGAACCAAGCGCAAGTAACGATTGACATTGACTATGAAATTTATAATGCTGTAGCTGTGCGAAATGTCTTGCCCATTTCTCCATGAATTGGTGATTTTCTTCCATGCATAATCTCCTGACCGTCAAAGAAACGGCCAAGTATCTTCGCATTCCGTTGCCAACCGTTTATTATCTTGTCCAACGCGGACAGCTGCCCGCCATCCAAATCGGCGGTCGCTGGCGCATTAAAAAGTCCTCTCTCGATAAGGACATCCTTAAAGAGGAGAAGCCCGGTCAGCCGACCGTGCTCGTCGTCGACGACGACGAGAATCTGCAAAATCTTTTCAAAGTTTTCCTGCGGAAAATCGGCTTCAGCCGCGTCGTCGTCGGCACTGTCAAAGAAGCGCTTGCCGCGATTGAGAAACAAAAGTTCGACCTGATTTTTCTCGACCTTAAATTGCCGGACGGGCCTGCCGACGACGTTTACGATGCGGCCAAGGAACAACAACCCGATTGTCCGATCGTCATCATTACCGGTTATCCTGATAGTGCAATGCTCGACCGGATCCTGGCCAGAGGTCCAATCACTGTTCTGAAAAAGCCGCTCAAGGTCGAGCAACTCAGAGAAACCGTGCGCATTCTCGGCCACAAAGAGGCAGTCAGGCTTGCAGCGTAAATGCTATTTTGATCCCTGTCAGACTGATCAATTATCATTAGTCATTTATCGCTTCTGCCGAACGCGCGGCAATAGTCAGTTGTGCATAGTTGTTGCAAACGCGATGTCGTAATCATCATCTGGCTGCGTTTTGTCCGTGATTGTTTCGCTCCCAGTGGCCGTTCGTAATTGACGTTTGAATAGCCTGGTCCTCCGCCGTTTTTCCCCACTCCACGGTTAAATCAAGGAAAAACATCGCTGCGCTTTCCCTGGCCGCAAACATGTCGTCAAATTTTCACTTCAGACTTTCGAAACCGCGTCGCTAGGGAGGCTTTCAGGGAACCATTTTGCGAAACCAGCGATGTCGGATGCAGCATTCCTTGTTCTTTTGCTCTCGTGAGGGGCGGCATCCGTCGGACCGCTTCAAAGCCAAGCCAGTCCGCAAATTGACGCCGCTTTTCTCTTCGCCTATGCCTCGCCGCAATCTGAGGCGTTTTGCGAATTTTTTGCTGGTAGGGTACCTTTGTTCCGCGCGCTACCGCCAGGCCAATATGCGCAATGCAGATCGGGTCTGAGCCGTCTTTGGCCAAAGAAAATCGAAATATCAATTATTAGGGCGTGTTGCCCAAATCGCTTCTGGCTCAAAAAAATAGTACACAAACTTGGAATGATTTGGTAAGGCTGTGCTCCCATGATGGGAGAACAGAAGAGCAGCGAGCCGGAGTTATTCAACTACGCGGTTAATTTGGAGAAGCGGGTGAGGAGCAATCATCCGCTGCGCCGAGTCAAAGCAGCGATCGATTTTGGTTTTGTGCGCGAGCGAGGTGGCGCATTGCTACGGGAAGAAGGGAAACGAGTCCGTGGCGCCCGAGGTGATCTTAAAGATGATGTTCTTGCTCTTCTTTGATGACATTAAAAGCGAGCGCGAACTGATGGAGGTGATTGGCGAGCGGCTCGATTACCTCTGGTTTTTGGACTACGGGCTGGAGGAAAAGATCCCCGATCACAGCGTGCTCAGTAAAGCGCGAGCGCGTTGGGCCAAGGAGGTCTTTGAGAGCTTGTTTGTGCGCACGGTGGCGCAGTGCGTGGAAGCGGGGCTAGTCGATGGGCAGAAATTGCATGTGGATGCGAGCTTGATCGATGCCGATGCGGCCAAAGAATCGGTCATCAAAGGCGCGCCACCGTTGATTGCGGCATTGAAACGGGCCTATCAAGCGACTGAAAGTAAATTGGAAGAGACAAGCACGCCGGAGAATTACCAGGCGGTCAATGATCGCATGATGAGCCAGAGCGACCCGGATGCGGCGTTAGTGCGCCAAGGTGGCGGCGACTCGCGTCCGCGTTACAAACACCATCGGGTGATTGATGATCAGAAGGGCGTGATCACCGCTACTGAGACGACGCCTGGATCAATCGCGGAAAACAAAAAATTGCTGGAGTTGCTCGATCAGCACGAAAGCAATACGCGTTGCCAGGCAGAGATCGTAGTGGCTGATGCCAAGTATGGGACGACTGAGAATTACGTGGCCTGTCAGCAGAGCGGGATGACAACGCATATGGGAGATACGCTTTTCAAAGCCCGGGCGGCTCGCGAGCAAAACATCTTCGGCGATGAAGTCTTTACTTATGATCCGGTGCGCGACATCTACCGCTGTCCGGCTGGTCAAACACTCAAGCCGCGCCGCATGCATCCCATTCGTCGCACGATCGAATACAAGGCCCCCGCCCGAGTGTGTGCGGGTTGTGTGTTGCGCGCACACTGCACTCGCTCTCACCATGGGCGCACTGTATAAAGGCACGAAAAACAAGCGGCCCTGGATCTTGCGCGCGCCCAAGCTCATAGCGTCGCGGCAAGGCGCGATCGCCAACGCCGGCACCATATGATGGAACGCAGTTTTGCCGATGCGGCTAACAATCACCACTTCAAACGTGCGCGCTGGCGGCGACTCTGGCGACAGCAAATCCAGGATTACTTAATCGCAGCGATCCAAAATGTGCGCATCTTGCTCGCGCACCAAAATCCGAAGCACAGCGCCGCGGCGGCGGTGCCGGCATTAGCAACAAGATTGCAGTCCCGCTTTGCTTACTAATCGCTCGTTTTTTAGTGTACACGATCTTCGCCACTCGAATCCGCCTAACGAATCAACTCTGAACCAAACTCAAATTGCATTTGGGCAACACGCCCTTTAGGGGGCTGTTGCCCAAATGCTCTTTTTGTCATGTCGAGCGCAGTCGAGACATCTCTTGCTGCTGGAAATTCCTAAAATGAGAGATTCCTCGACTCCGCTCGGAATGACAAAGGAGGAAATCCCAGCGTGAGATGTTGCCGTGCGTTTGGACAACACGCCCTATAGATACGACCCCTTTCTTTCCTTGCCGGGCAGAAAGTGTGTAAAGCCACGGCCAATCCGGCAGCGGCTTAGAGACAAGCAGCTCATTAAATCGGTGGCCTCTAACGCAAGACGTGAGGAACCGGCTTGCGAAAAGCAGCCGAAGCAACTGCAACTATTTGGTAAGTGCGATCGCCAGACGCGTAGAAGAGCATTCCAACCCAGTGGCTCTTAACAACGTCGAAGTTTGATCATTGTGCATGCCTGTCGAATTCGTTGACAATCGAGATTCTAAATCATATTTGCCTGGAAATTAGGAACTTATGCTAATTTAGTGAATGCAGTAGATTATTGTTTTGTCGGAAATACTTACGATTTTGCATCGGTGAAAATCGAGGATGCAGCGAAAATTTCAACATAAGTATCTTATTATTATGTACTTATCAATTGTGCAATCCTTGTTGGCATCCCGTGTGCTATCAAATCAGTCAAATTGATAACTGGCTGGTCCAACTGGAAGGGTTCAGTCATTAGGGTAAACAAGGACAACCAAAGCAATAATAATGAAAAATCTAAGCAAAACAATTCTAACCGTGGCCGCAGTTGGCCTGCTCAGTTGCGGCCTTTTCTGCCAGCAAGCTCAGGCTACGCCCATAACTGGCGACATCACCTTCGGAGGCATAGTAACGTTTGATAGCACCCATCTAAATTTGGCCAAACAAGTGTCGGTGTGGAATAGCTCCTTCGTTACGAGTGATTCCGGCGATTTCAGTAGCATACCCGTAATGACT
>Ga0070706_100001293_pt1 | contig 26676 bp, 17 predicted proteins | sample KBSK5501metaG_FD_65476 | JGI IMG/M metagenome (GOLD analysis project Ga0070706, IMG submission 65476) | Corn, switchgrass and miscanthus rhizosphere microbial communities from Kellogg Biological Station, Michigan, USA - KBS K5-50-1 metaG | ecosystem: Host-associated > Plants > Roots >... | reverse complement strand
TGCATGTACTTCACATGGCCTTCGATATAGCCGTAGGCTTCCCGCATCTTGTCCTGAAAGGCAACCAGATCCCGGTAGATGGTAAAGTCATAGACGCGGGTTCTCTCCTCTGTGGAGGCGGAAGATATGGGCGGCACAATGACTTTAATCCGCTTTTCCTCAGCAAGCTTGGTGAACGCGCCGACCTGATCCATATGCTTGTTGCGGAAAAGCCGGTCTTCCCTTGACAGTATGACGGTTCCCACTATCCCTTTGTGCATATCCTTGTAGAGGCGGTCGAGCACCTCCCGCTCGTCGATGCGTTTCTGCCCGGATACTCCGGCACCCTCATCGTATAAGCGCACATCCGGCTCATCGTCGCGGTAGAGCAGCCTGCCATAGTTTTGCAGCCCGAGCTGCGTTTCCCTGCTTTCCGCCTGCGCCGTATCCGCTCCGGTTTTTGACTGCCTCACCAGTACGGCAGTGGCCCGTTTCCTGTCAATCTCGGGCAAGGCTCCGTCATAGTAATTGGGGCGGTTATCCGCCTGGCGAAGCTTGAATGATCTGGACTGCGCCATTCTCTTGTTTCCTCTCAGAGCTATAGCGTACATAGCCCACAGCGATACTGCCGGAGCCGGGCTCGCCCATCAACTGATAGACGCGATCGCGATGATACTTGTGGCGAGGCACGTGCTCACCATCCTTTCACGAAGAGCTTCTCTGCTTCTCTATTCTAATCAGCACCGAACGAGACGGAAATTGCGCCGCTCTTTCCCCTCGACTGGTTGTATCATACCAGTGGGTGCTCATGAGGCCTTCACGTAAGTTCACGATAACCTCACGGGCTCGCCCGCGCCTGGAGATGCGCCATGCAGCCATCAGAAGGCCACATCCGATGAGAGGGCAGCCTACAATTGAAGAGCCGAACGAGGCCACCGGTGGATTACAAAATGGTGTACCTCGGACGGCTAATGCTTCTCACCGGAGCGTGGGGCACTTTCCTCACGGCGGTCGTGCGTGCGGACGGACATCCCACTGCGGGACAGCTTCTCGTTGTTCGTCTGCCATCGCTTCTTACTCCCTGCTCTAGTGAGATGCGGCTTTATGCAGATGCTTTCCATCGACGCAGGGAGTGTAAACTGGCGCATCGGTCAAAAGCCGGTGTGCCTCTGGGAGTCAGGCGGGTTGTACCTGGTGAAAAGGCGGGTCTCCCCTACGGCCGCACTTTATTAGCTCGGCGATAAGGGGAGAGAGGAGGCAGGAAGCTTTTCGATTTCCACCATAACTCACTATCTGGACTGGCCACAGTTGTGAGAAGGTTCCGAGAACTGAGGGCGGAGACAGAAAAGGTTATGAGGATCTCGTTTTGCATGGCCAAATTGTGACCGAATTATTAAAGCCAATCTGACAAAACGATCTGGACAAACCATGGTGCTAGGATTGTGGATCACCAAAGCACATCAACCGATTATCCAGTACATCTCATGGTAAGCAACGACCGCCATCATTTCAAAAGGAATGTCCGATCTCATTCGGGCTGCTGCGGCCTTTCCGTCGACGTCTTGCCCAAAGTAACCAGAGCAGATTCAGGAGGGGCACTCACAGCAATTCCTTCTTCGCGGAGCGCGGGCACGATTTCCTTGAGTTCCTCAACAAACTTCCCGGGTGCCCGGTACCACCCCGTGAACGCATCAGGAGCGTGCTGACACAGGATCTCCTTGAACTGTTTGGCGGTCCCGCTCCACTCCCGCCGCTCGCGCATCATCAGACAGACCGGCTGGAAGAGCGGAGAGGATTTCAGCTTGGCCAGCTTGCGCTCCTGGTACATCAGGTCGATCTCAGCCTCGATCGCCTCATGGCTGAGCGGTTTCCCTGCCGCCTCCAGTCGCGCTTTCGCTTCTGCGGCACTCTCGAGATCGACGCTTGCTATGATGCAACAGGCAGCAAACCACGGGTTAGGCGCGACCAGCTGCGCTCGGTCGTACTCGGCGTTGGCCTCCTTATATCTCAGCAGCTTTTTCAGCACATCGGCCCTGGCGAACAGCAGCGAGAAATGCTTCGGGCTCAGCCCAAGCGCTTTGGTGTAGGCCGCCAGCGCCTGTTCATAGTGCCCCAGATGCTCTAAGGCGTGGGCCTTCGAGCTGTGCGCTCGGGTGAAGTCTGGGCTGAGTCGGATCGCCTGGTTATAGGCCTTGACGGCATCGGCATAGCGCTCGAGCCTGCCGAGGGCGTCGCCTACTTGATCGTAGGCATAGGCGTCGTCGGGTTTGAGCCGCACCACCTGTTCATAGGCCAGGAGCGCGTCCGCATACCGTTTCTGTTTGGTGAGGATGTCTCCCTTCTCTTGGTAGGCCGCGGGGTTCTTCGGGGCCAGGGCCAGCGCCTGTTCGCAGGCCGAGAGCGCCTCGTCGAACCGCTCCATGTGGACAAGCGTTCTGGCCCGGGAGAGCAAAGCCTCTGCATCCCTGGGGTCGCAGCGCAGCGCTTCCTCATAGCAGGCCAGCGCTTCCTCATAGCGCTCCAGGTGGTCTAACATCCGCCCCTTCCACTCGTGCGCCCTGGCCAGCTGCGGGTTGTGCGCCAGGCAGCGCTCGCAGGTTGCCAGCCCGTCGGCGTAGCGGCCACGTTCCGTCAGGAAAAAGAGCTTCCACTGGTAGCCCTCGAAGACGTGCGGCCTGCGCTCGATGAACTGGTCGTAGGTGGCCAGGGCATCTTCCTCCCGCCCGATGCTCCCCAGAAAATTCGCTTTCTGCCAGAAGGGAAAGTAGTGGTCAGGGTCAAGGCGAATGAGTTGGTCATAGGCGGAGAGGGCCTCCTCGTATCGCCGCAATTTGGCCAACACCTCCGCTTTGTCCATATGGGGGGATTCATAATCAGGGGCCAAAGCGATGGCCTGATCGAGCGCGTGGAGGGCTTGCTGGTACTCGCCGAGGTGCGTGAGGACCTCGCCCTTTTCCGCAAAGGCCATGGCGTAGGTGCCGTCGAGCTGGATGGCCCGGTTGCAGGCATCAAGCGCTTCCCGGTACCGCTCCAGCCGGACCAGCACCGCGGCGTGCCTATAGTGCAGCCTGGCGCTCCCCGGCACGAGCTGCAAGGCCCGGTTCCAGAGCGAGAGCTCTTTCTGGTGCTCATCTCGGCGGAAGTACACTCGACTGATGCGCTCATAGGCGTCCAGATACAACGGGTCAAGCCGCAGGCACGCTTCAAATGCGCCAATGGCCTCGTCATGCCGGTCTAAAGACAACAGGGCCTCGCCCCGGCCATAGTAGTCGTCGGCAGTCGTGCATTGCTGCTCAAGGAGGGGCTGTCGCTCCGTTCCTGTGGTGTCGGGTTCGGCCAGGGCCTCCGCCTCGTCGTCGCGGTGCAGGTGCTCGAGGATAAAGCGCTTGCCGGTCACGGCTGTGCTGAGGGCCGGGGCGAGCTCGAGAGCGTGATCGAACACAGCCAGCGCCTCCTCGTACCGATTCAAATGCATGAGGGCCCACCCTTTGCCAACCCAGCTTTTCGCGGACTGCGGATCAAGGCGCACCAGTTCATCGTAGGCGAGCAGGGCCTCCTGCCGGCGGCCCAGTTCTTTGAGCGTGTTGCACCGGCCCTGATGTGCGGCGAGAAAATCCGGATCCCTCTGGAGGGCCTGCTCATAGGAGGCCAGCGCTTCCTGGTAGCGCCACGTCTTGCGCAGCATGCCTGCTTCGTCGAGCAACTGCTCGACGGTCATTTTCTCCCGGTCAATCGTGCGCGGCTGGGGAACGCGAACAGGTGGTGCGGGCTGAACAGCAGGCGTTGGTGGAGTAACAACCGGCTGCTCCTTGGGTGCCATGGGCGACGCTGAGTCATGGACTCCCGGGAGGCCTTGAAGCTCTTCGATCAGTATGAGGCTGCACTCGTGACAAAAGCGGACCTCCGGGCGGCGATGGTAGTCGTCCTGAGTAAGATAGAACACGTGCTTGCAGATGCGGCAGGTTAGCTGTTTAACCGGACCGTTAAAGCCGTCTGGGATAAGAGGGGTGACGTTCATAACAGACTCTTCCCTTTCATCTCAATCCCTCCTGGAAACAGGAGGAGAGATAACCTCTCGAAACCAGTTGTCCCAGTATCAATTTCAATTGTTCAATGCCCGATATATATGTTCGAGAGCATATGCGTGGCTGATACGCTCCTGTTCTAGACGAATGTTTCCCGCAGCCAGGCGCAAAAAAAGGGCATGCTCTTCAGAAGTCAGATATGGTAATTGCCGGATAAAACAGGGCGTTCCAGCCACACAAAAGCCGGAGAACGTCTGCAATGTTACCTCATTCATCATCAGCGAGACAACTTGCGGGAAAATAGCTCGCAACTGTGAAAGGATCTGGAAGCCCTGCGCATCTATGTCGCCCCAGTAGAAAATAGGGCATTCTCTCAGCCAGGGTATCGCGACTAGACCGCTGACCTTAAATCCTCCTCCATGAAGAGCAAAGGCGTCGGGCAATGCTGGGAGAGTGAGGAAGGTCATTTTGTTTTCGGTGATCATGCAGCGCTGTGCTCGTAAGTCCAGGCGAGCAAACTGTGAACGGGGGGCACACAATTCGCCCAGAGGGACACCGTATCTCTTCTCCAATTGATCGTTCAGAAAGCGCGCATGTATGAGCGGCTCCTCCTCGCGCAAGCCAAAACGCTGTTGAAAGGTGGCAGCCTCCAGGGCGATCGCCTCAGCAGGAAGTAGTTGCTCTAGCAAATCGCGTAGGATACCGATATGCTCCTCTACGTATTTTGTATGGACGTTGAGGGGTAGTTCGCGAATATAGAGCCCGGGCCTGGGGTGTTCTAAAAAATAGCGGCATACTGAGAGCAGGCCCAACCAGTCGCTGTGGTACTCGATGACCTTCTTCGGAGAGCCAAGCATCCAGGACTCTAATTGCGGAACCTGCTCGCGGATCAGCGCCACGTCCTGTTGGAAATGGAGGAACTCGCTTTCTTTGTCGATCAGACGGAGAAAATCCGTGGTTGTTTCCAGAATAATGCGTGTCGGCAGCGTCTGTGTCCTCAACGAGCGTTTCTGATGCTGTTGCCATTCAATGGAATAGCCATGGCCAAGCATGGCTTTAGATTGCCCTTGCAATTGTTGCACCGCAGCGCGCAGGGGGACAAAATCCGCGGGCAATTTTCCAACGGGAAAGGTGAAGGGATTATAGGATTCCCCTCGTATCCAGCATTGCAAAAAAGCTTCGTAGCCACGCTGTGCTTTTTGCTTTATTTCCTCTGGCGTAATCATCGTCCCTCCTGCGCCCGCCATTTCCGCTTATACTCCTCATACTGGTCGGACGTAAGGTTGTATACTTTCGAATCGTTTTCCTCTTCGTTGTTGGTCACAAAATGGCAGGCCGAGATATATGGCTCGGCAACATGAATTTTGTCGAGTGGGGTCACTACCAGCACTTGTAGGTCGAGCTGCCGAAACAACTCCATCGCATAACGAGCATTGCGCTCGTCTGATTTACTGAAGGCTTCATCCACCACCACAAAACGAAAAGTGCGCTCGCGCCCCCTCTCCTGGTCCAGTCCATACTGATAGGCGATGGCCGAAGCGAGAATAGTGTAGGCCAGCTTGGCTTTTTGTCCGCCAGATTTGCCGGAAGAGTCTGAATAGTAGTTTTTCTGCGTACCATTCTCACGGTACAGCTCGGAGGCCGAGAAATCGAGCCAGTTGCGGACATTGGTCACTTTGTTGGTCCAGTTGACCTCTTTCTCAAAACGCTGAAGCAGCACCCGGATCCGCTGGAAACTGTTTTCGTTGTCCTCCGGTGTGCGGGCCTGTCCAACATCGGGCAAGCAGTCTTTTAGCAGGTTGCGGAACTCTTTGACATCGGCATCGTGGGTTCGTTCACAATTTAACTGGATATAGGTGGAGTCGGTATAGTCAATCGTGCGCAGTGAACCGTTGAGATTGGCGATACTCTCTCTGATCTCTTCTTCTTGCTGCTCTAACACAGCTTTGAAGCTCCCAATATCTGTCACCACTTTCTCGTTGAGCAAGGCTTTAAATTGATTGCGATACTTTGGCAAATCATCGTGCTGGATACGTTCGTAGTGGCGCCGATACTCATCGAGCGCCTCAATTGAGGCATCCATCTCCTGGGCCAGCGCGGGCTTCGTCTGGAGAAAATTGCGCATAGCATTCACAATACCTGTCTCTTGCTGGCGTAACTGACCCTGGAACGTATTCACGCGGTTTGTATAGAGCTGCCTGAGTCGATCACGTAGATCATCGATAGATTTGAGAGATAAAGTCGGCAATTTCTCACGATCCTGGATATCTTTGAGATCCTTCTGGATGCGCTCTACTATCGAAGCTCCACGGGCCAGAGTCTCATCGTTGAGCAGATCTTGACCGGTTCTCTCTTGTTCTTGATACGACTCCACATCTTTTTTCAAATTGGCAATTTTGCCCACAATCTCTTCGTACTCCCCCTGTTTCTTCTTCTGGAGCTTTTCTGCTTCATCACGTTGGCGTCTCAGCGTCGCCAGGTGGGTGCCGCTTGCCTCCAATTCCCGGAGTTGCCTGCTGAGGTCTTGTAACTGCCGTACCAGAGATCTCCAGTCAATCAATTCAAAGCTATCAACCGCCAGCAGTAGTTGTAAAGCGCTTTGCTTCCCTCGCTCTTCGTCTTGTTGTTCCCCAACCTGAGTAACTAGCCCGGATACCTGCTCGAGTTTTGCTTTGCAATCGGCAAGCTCCTTTGCAATAAGGGCCAGCTTTTCCCGATTATCCCACCCTAAAACGTAATTTCTACGGTCTCCCAGCGGACTGCGATCATCCTTCTCGTGACGTGCCAGCCCGTGTTTGATTTGCCCATTCAGCGTGAGAGCGCGATAGCTGGCACGTTGGAAATCTACCAGCGATGCGCAACAGCGATAGTTGAAGCCCTCAATGATCTCCGCTCGCAACCACTGAGTAAAGGCGTTATCGGGTTTTACCGCCAACTTATGGTAAAGAGAATCCGACTCTAAACGTTCGCCAGGTCGCGGTGTGCGTGTTCCATTGATGCGGTGATAGACTAGCCGCCCGCGTAAGTTGGTGCTGTCCACATAGCGACTGACCTGTGGATAGTACTGTTCTGCGACTAGCATCTGACAACCAAAGCTGTGCAAGAGACGCTCGATAGCTGGTTCCCACTGCTGCTCGCTGCTACGCACGCGCAAAAGTTCACCCACAAATGGGAGGTCTGCTTCATTGAGCCTGAGTTTCGCTACCAGCTGCCGGCGAATCTCGATATCAGTGCCGGGGATCTGGCTATTACGCTGCTTGAGAGAAATCAGCTCTTTTTCGTATTCCTGATATGTTTCATGAAGCTTATTTATAGTCTGCACATGTTTATCTCGTTCGGCAGTGAGGTCAGCCAGACGCCGATCAATTTGCTCTTGAAGCGAAATGGCCTGCCTTCTCGCTGCATGAAATGTTTCCTCATCTTCATAGCAGGGCAGACCAAGAGTTCTCGCCAACCGGTCGTATTTTTCAGTTTGAGCTTTTCGTTCTTGCTGCCGCTCTTCATGCCGTTGAATATCCCGCCTCAGGTTTTCTATGCGCTGGCCTATCTTATCATTCCCGATTGCAACGTCCAGATCGCGAATTTGTCGCTTGAAGTCCTCCAATGTCTGCACAAGCATCAGCCTGCTTGACTCACTTATCTTCAGTTGCTCCTGCGCATGCGCTATGGCTTGCGACAGCAGCGCCAGTTTACTTTGTGCCATCGCCATCGTGAGCAATTCGTCGCACCGGCTGGTCTCTGAGATTCGCTCCTGAATATCCATATATTTTTGCGCATTCTGCATGAGCGGCTTCAGAATGGCAAGCTGACGATCTGCCAGTTGAATGGCGTCATGAGCGCTGGTGAGATTGGCAAAATTGTCCTGTAATTGCTTGATGCGCGCCTGGGCATCCATTTTTTCCAGCATGTGTTCTCGCACAAAGGCGTTGAGGCTGCCTATTTCTTTGATGGAAACGATCTGATTAAACAGGTCAAGGGCTTTTTCTGAGCGGAAGGAGAGCAATTGACGGAAACGCTGGCTATATCTGGCAAATTCATCGTAGGCCTCAATGCCCTGCGCTCGATAGTGCTTGCGCACGTCTTTTGGAGAGCCGTGGAGACGAAAGTGGTCGTTGATACTGAGGGCGCGAGGGGCAACAAAATAGAGTTTATGGACTTTTTCCTCCAACCACAGAACTTGCGCAAGAGTCACCACTTGCCCGAGTGCATCATTGGCAAATACGGCCAGCAGGACGGAGTGGGTATCGTTCTGGCGCAGATATTGTGCTTTCGAGCGATTGCTTTCGAGTTCTTTCTGCTTGCCCCAGGCTCCCAGGACATAGGAACGCTCATCGCGCTCGCGCTGTTTCTCCGAACCGGAAGCGAGGTTATAGGTGCGCCTGTGATAAGGGACCAGCAGAGTAAGCAGGGCGTCAACTAACGTTGACTTGCCGGAACCGTTCGCACCGGTTAGGAGAGCGCTTCCCCCCGAGGGAGTAATGGACCAGATATGCTGATTGAAGGTACCCCAGTTATAGACCTCCAGGCGTTGCAGGCGGAATCCATCAATCTTGATCTGGCTCTCCCTGAGTTCTAAACCACTGCTCAGTTGCACCATACATTTTCAGCCTCTCTTTGAGTTGTTGCAATTTCTCCGCATCTAGTTTCGCTTTAAGAATACGTCGCACCTCGAAGTAATCTTGCCCCAGGTGGGGTCGCTTTTTGAGAAAGCCCATGTCCGCCACTTGTTCGATGAGCGCATCGGCCCTGCGCCGCACCTGCACTTCATTTGTGCGCTCAGGCAAGGCAGGAAGCAGCACTTCATAGATTTGATCTCTCGTAAGAAGACAGGCCGCACTCTCCAGATTGGTAGCTTCAAACTGCAATAACTGCTCGCGCAGTAGAACACAGAGGAGCGTGACATGATAGCTGAGTGGAATGCGTCGTGTCAGGCGAGGCAAATCCAGGGGATTGCCTTCATCATCCTCTATCTCCGGTTGACGCACGTAGGCGAAGCCATCTTCTTCGTGAAATTGCAACTCCAGACCCATCTGCGCACAAAATACCTGTACCTGCTCGGTATATTGAAGCAGCAAATTCCAGGCAACGGTATCGTCATGATAGAGCGGCCCTTGCAGAAGCTTGATCACCACCGCTGCATAAGGCGCGACCAGGTTAGCTCGCATGTGCTTTCCTTCGATAGTAGACCAGGGGGACTCGCAGGACCGTTTCCTGCATAGTCCCGGTGAGAGATGCAAAGACAATCTCTTCACTTGTATCCGGATCAATTGAGTGACGCGGGTCCCTGGCTGCCAGAACACAATAGGCCAGAACCTCGGCCAGTCCTTTCTCCACGGGATAAAGCTCCAGAACCTCAGATAGCCGTATCTGTGGATAGCTCTCCAACAACGTCTCTATATGTCTCTCTAATTCTTCTTCATCGATAGAAAACTGGTCGTAGAGGCTCGCCAGGTCAAGATCATCCAGGTCTTCTTCGTGAATGCTAGCTGGCTGGCTGTCAAATGTCAGGGTCTTTGGTAGCTCCCAGAAATCGCGCTCCATGACCAACTGGATCCCTGGCGCGCTTTCGAGTTCGAGAAACGCCGTATTGTCGGGAATGCTCAGGTTCAGGCTATTTGCTGCATGCTTAATCTCTTGTATCAACTCCTGCACTCTACGATTCTCAGCCTGGGTCTGTTCATCGAGCAACCGGCGTAGTTGTTCAGCTAAACGGGCGTTGGAGTGAACCACCTTCTCGCCAGCAGTGACAAGATAACCGGGCAGGCGCGTCAAAAGATAATCCTCGCCAAGCGCTGAACGCAGATCTGGGAGGGCAGCTACCTGCGCGAGCAGGTTTTTCAGTTCGTCGCTCTGCGAAGGAGAGATCAAGAACTCCCAGAAGGAATAGAAGCTGCGCCCCTGATCTGAGTCTTTGAGTTGAGCATCGGCGTCGAGCACGTACTCTACAAGCTCGCCTTTGCGCGCTCCGGGCAGCAACTGTGCTTTCTGGAGGTCGCGCGCTATGTCACGGAATCGTTCCTCGACCAGGCGGAAATCCCGCAATAACTGGCGGGCCATCGACGACGCCTCAAAGAAGCGCTCGCGCAATTGCATGGGAGTATAAAGTGTTTCGACCTGTGCCGTCTCGTAAAGCTGATCTATCCGGCGATCCAATTCGGCTCGCTGCTGCTCCAGTTGCTTCAAGCGCTCTTCAGGGTCATCGATACTGTTCTGGACAATATCGCGCAGCATTTGCACAATCAGCAGAAAACGTGACTCCGTGCCGACGAAATGCCGCATCTGCATATCTTCCAGCCATCCAATCGCGCGTTCGGTATCCGCAGTCAGTTCAACCATCGGTACATCGCTATCGCTATACACAGCGATACGAATGAACTGGTGTTGCTGGTCAGCCCATTCGGTGATATAAGCCTGCGCAGTGCGCGCATAGCGACCCGCATCATGCTCATTCTGGTTTTCCAGATAGCCATCAAGCTGCTCAACCAGTTCAGCGAGTGGAACAGCGCCACGCTGTGTATATTTAAACTGACTATAGAGAAACCCGATGATGAGTGCCGCATGGTCTGCTTTCAGCAGTTTAATACTGGGCGCATGCTGGAGATCCCATGCTAGTCGATCCTCGTCCATTCGAAAGGGCATGGCCTATTCCCTCGCCTGCTCATTGGCACTGACAACATTCCTACTTCAAGCAACCGTTCTACTGATTGGCCTGACTATTACGCCAAGCAGCCATCACGCGAGTGAGATTTGTGTACTTGCATCAACCAGCTCTACCAGGTATCTGTTGGGAAACTCATCAAAAAATTCACGCTGGTGCGAGACCACGATGATGCATTTCAGCACACCCCCATCCCCCAATTCCTTGATCGCCTGAATCATCTCCCGGCGGCCGTTCTCATCGAGGCTACCAAAGCCTTCATCGATGATGACAGATTCCAGGCGGTGGTTCTCGTTGCCGGCGTATTTGCCAATTCCCAGCGCCAGACTCACGGAGACACGAAACTGCTGACTTCCGCTCAGGAGCCGAATCGGCTGTGACAGGCTGGTGCTGATCGCCGTATTGTAAGCCACCATATCGAGCGCTTCGGCTTTCTTATCGGGGCTCGATTGCAGCTCTAAACGCAGTGTTCCCCCCGAAATGCCATCAAGTATCTCATTGGCATGATACACGATACCCGCTTCTGCTTTCTGTAGCAGATAGTGCTGCAGCCCGTCTCTTCCAAGAAGATTCGCCAGGTCCTTATAGTAGCTGGCGAGTCGCGCAGCCCTGGCGCGTTGCTGCTCTAACGTTACTCGCCTGTCCTGGACATTTCGTAAGCGCATGATCTCCGCGCTGAGCTTTCGCTCTTGTACCTCAAAGGTCCGGTAGGATTCGTTGGCCTGATCGCTCGCCTTCTCTAGCTCCGCAGGCGCCTGTCGAGCCTCCTCTGGGATCAGGTCTTTCTCCGCTCTCAGATCAAGTAGCTCTTGTTGGTAGCGAGTATAGTTTTGTTGTGCATTTTGTAGCTCCCGTAATTGCTCCGCTGACCCGATCAGTGCCTTCATTTCACGTTTCCAATCGCTGAGTAGCGCTTCCGAGAGATGCTCTATCTGTGCTTGCCACTCTGCAGGCAAGGTCTTCTGCATTTCCTCAACAGATTGCTGTGCATTCTCTAGATTCGTCTCCGCAATGGCTACTGCACGCTCAAGCTGTCCCTTTTCCTGCTCAGTTTTCTGCCTTTCCTTCCCCAAACGCTCTAATTGCTGGCTTCGCTGGTCGATCGTATCGTCAAGCTCGCCCAGGGAGTCGAGTAATGCTACGTTTCTCTGAATGGCGTGCTCCTGTTCTTGTAAAAGGGCCGTGATGCGCTCAGGTGGGTACACCTGTTCAAACGGCTGGATTTCATTGAATATAAAATCACGGGTGCGCGTAAGTTCCGCACGCTGCTCTACATCAGTCGTTACGGCTTGCAGGCGCTCTCCCAATGACGGCTTATCGCGCAACTGCAATGCAAGTTCATCCAGATCGTGCGATGTGGGGTAAACCGCTCGCAAACAGGCTTGCAGGTCAAGCGGCGTGCTGGCCGATCCTTGAATACGGGCGATATAGTCAGGCGTGAGCATTTGCAAAACAATAATTGCCTGAGCGCTGGCACTGGTTTGATCGCTTCTAGCCCTATCACACCGCCCCTCGCATTGCTTGATAATCTGTCGCTGACTTTTATCCTGTCGTGACAATTGGTCGAGTTTTTGCCCCAGGTCTTTCTTCTGCTGCGCTATAGTCGTATATTGCGTGAGAGCCTTCTGATATGCTTGCTTTGCCTCGCGCAATTCATCTTCCACGCGACGGCGTTCATCATCAAGGTGTTCACTAGTCAACGGCAGCCCGCAATAACTACAAGTCGGTTGTCCATCAATAGATTGGAAGCGAGCCAGGCGCTCCTCTCTCGCCTCCTGAAGCGCCTTTTTACTGGCGACATCGCTTTGCAGACTGCTCAACTGATTATTAAGTGCTGTACTCTGCTCCAACGAGAGATTTGCCTGTTTTTCGATTTCCGCGAGAAGCTCCTCCTGTTTGCTCAACTCTTGCTGAGCCTCCGCCAAATCTTGCACCGCCTTCTGCCAGCTTCCGCGTGCCTGGGCAAACTGTTTCAAACGCGGCAGTGAATCTTCTATACACTTCAGCTCGGCCAGCCTCGTCTGGAGATAGTGCTGCTGTTGCTCAAGATCAAGTGCGTAGGCAGATATCTGCTGGTTAAGATCTCTATATCTTTGCTGCTGGCGCTGCAAACGAGCAATCTCATTACAGGACTCTTGCAATTCGAGCAAACGCGGCTGCAATTCTTTCTGCGCACGATCAGTTTCTACACGCTGCGCCTGCAATTCAGTCAACTGCCGTTGAGTGGCGCGCATTTTTTCATTCTGCTCTTGTAAGCTCTCACCAAGCGTCTGCACCTTGTTACGACCTTGCTCCAACTGCGTTTTAAGGCTGGCATATTTACCCTGCCAGTTATAGATTTGCGTGAGAGGCGCTATCACTTTTTGCAAGATGTCCAGCCGAGTAGCGCGCTGCTCGATTTGAGCAGCCTGATCCAACAGAGCTGTACACTTCGCGAGATTCCCAGCAAGTTGCTGTTCGTCCTCTTGCAACTTTTGCCAGCGTTTTGCCCTCTCTATCAGACTGGTGAGAGTCAGATGGCGCTGTCTGGCTCTTTCTTTCTCCGCTCCTGCCTTGTTCATCTGATCTTCCAGATCGAGCACATCCGCATCGCCAACCTTTTCCATATCGTTCAGCAGAGTGGTACAGTTCTTCGCCAAAACTTCTTGCTCTTTTTGTCTACTCCCGGCAAGTTTGCAAAGCGCTTCATAACGTGAAAGATCAATAACCTGAGTGAGTACCTCATGTTTCTCTGCGCCACCGAGCTTGAGTAATACGTCACTTTGCCCCTGCATAAGAAGCACTGCAACTCTAAACGTGTTGGCATTTAAGCCAATAGTTTGCAGAATCCAGCTATCGAAGCCATCCTTTGTCTCTGTACCCGGATATTGCTGTGGTCCGGAACGGCCTGGGAAAGGCACATCTGGCCCGCTGAGGTGCAAAGCCAGCATGGTGCCCCTCTTCTTTCGTGAGTAAGTACGTCTGACGCGATACACATTTTCGCCAAGGGCAAAGTCAAACTCAACGATGAAAGATTCCTCTCCATGGTGAATAAGCGCGTCAACATTCTGCTTGCCTGTAAGACGCTCTCCCCTGCTCATACGGTGTTCCCCATAGAGGGCAAAGAGCATGGCATCGAAGATGGTTGACTTACCTGCTCCGTTGGCACCACAGAGCGCCCAGATTGAGGGACCAGCAAAGCAGATCTCTGTTTCCTCACGGTAGCACATAAAGCCTTTGAGGTATAAACGACGTGGAATCATGCCAATCCCTCCTCTACAAACAATTGTTCGGCCAGGCGCAAAAGCTCTGTGCGCTCCGACTCGTTGCGGTCGGCCAGGACTGTCTGCAAGTAGTGCCGCACAGTCCCAACGACATCGTGTGTCTGTTGAAATGTCAGGCTCGCCTCGGTGACTGTCCCACTGTGTGTGTCTTTCAACACTCGATCATACCAGCGCGGGAAAATAGCCTCTATCTCCTGGCAATAGCGCTCGCGATTCTGGGTTGCGGAATCCCAGTGGAGGATATAACGCACTAATGCTTGTCTGGCATCAGGATACTGTTCAGCCAGGTGAGGAATCTGCGTTTCTGGATCAGTAATTTCGACTTCATAGAACGATGTACTTTGTAACCGCAATATCTCTGGTGCCTGAACAAGCTGGCGTTGTTGAATATCCAGGAGAACCGCGCTCTTTTCGTCATTCCTTTCCCCGTAATCCATGCGTTCGATACTACCCGCGTAACGCATATGGGGAGCGCCGGGAATGACCTCACCCGGGCGATGCAAATGGCCCAGAGCCACATAGGTCCAGGGGAAAGAGAGATCGCCTGGCTCAAGCATAACTTCGTTGCTCTGATCCAGGTAGTACTGAGCGGATGTTGTTACCCCGCGCACCGCGATATGACTGACCAGGATTGCGGGCCAACGCGGGTCCAGTTTCTCCTGCTGTGTGCGTAAAATCAGTTTGAAAGCTGCTCCCACAGCCCGGTTTCGTTCCTCAAAGTTCTGAAACTTCAACGACTCTTCTTTCCGCAGGTAGCGTATAGTGGGGTAGGGCATCAAGACAAACTGGACAATCTCCCCGTCAGGTGTCTGAAGTTTTATATTGCGCGCGTTTGGGGCAATGTAGACACGTCCGCATGGATGAATGTCGTCGCGTGCCTCAAGAGGCGAGACCAGATCCATCGCGTCACGAAGCGTAGAGAAAAAAGTTTCGCTATCATGATTCCCGCTAATGGCGAGAATGGTGCCTCCTCTTTGTATGAAGGGGTGAAAACAGTCCTTGATGATGCCTATACCAGCGCGCAGTTGCTCCGGGCTACTGCGTTCTCGAAAGAGATCGCCGGATACGACCATGATGTCGACCGCACGTTCGATCAGATAACTGCCAATTTGCTGGAGAGCGCAGCGCAAATCGTCGTTGCGCGGACATCGGCCTCCCAGCACGCTATTCAAATGCCAATCAGATGTATGCAAGATTCTCATATGATGAAACTTCCCCTCTTTCTAATCATCAATCAGGTCGGAATAATCCACATCGTTCTGGTTATCTGCAGTGGGCAAAACAGCTTCGTCCGGATTCATGGCCCATGCCGGGAAAGGGATGCGCACCAACATGGGTTGGCGAAACGTGGCTTGAATAATTAGCTTTTCTTCAGGTCGCAGGTTCATCGCCCGTTCGCGCGCGCTCGCGCTGAGAAACTTCCAGACGGGAATGCCCAGTTCGAGCGAGCCGGTCTGACCAAGCGCCCGGATCGCTGAATTTTCGATCACCTTCTCTGAAACCCTGGATGCCTGTTGTTGAGCGCCGAGCAGAATGATCCCCTGGGAACGCATTTCTGAGGCCACCATCTCGATCAGTTGGGTGATGGGATCGCGGGCACCTTTGGGGGCAAAGCGATTTAACTCGTCGAGTACGACCGTATAGACCAGTCCCCGGATGGCTTTCGTCCCGGTGCGTGCCTCTACTAATTGGCGAAGAATGGTTGCAACAACAAATCGTTGCATCTCAGGCATCGCAGCCAGAGAAAAGAGGTCCACTACGATTGGATCGCTCGTTTGCCTGCGAATCACATCAAGCGGCTGTCCTGTAGATTCTTCTCGTCGTAAAACGCCATTGCTCTCATAAACCAGGCGGAATAAACGTCGCCAGAGTTTCTTCCAGGTTCCTGAGTGATGGCCCTGAAGCACCGGGGACGCGCTGCCTGACTGGTCTTCGACCCAGGTCAGCAGTTCCTGAAAAGTACCGGGAGCTTTAGGATTCAAAGCGCGTACAACACTGCTGTCTCCCTGACGTCGCTCGGTCGTGAGAAAATCTTCCAGCGCTAGCGTCAGGGCGCTAAAGTTCGCATCATTGGCGTCCTCGTCCGCGAAGAGATAGCGAAAGAGCCCTCGCTCAATGATATCTTTTAGCCCCCAGCTATAAGCCTTCACTTCCTCATCGCGACCGGTCGGCACCGGAAGGTTCACCCTTGCCTGTTGTGGAGCGAAAAAGCTCACATTCCGGAATGGTTCAGGCCGCTCAACGCCGAGGAGTTGCCAGGCGGTCAGGTCCCGTTCTGGCTCGAAGCGGTTATTTGGGCAGTCGATGTAAAAGAGGTCGAAGTTTTTTACATTCAGGATAATCGGCACAATCTGGCGACGACTCGCTGAGGAGACCTCCTGTTTGCGCGCGTAATCAAGCAACATCCTGACGATATACATCAACAGGCTCGATTTTGTGCCACGCCCGGCAGAACCGTTGACATTGAGGTGACCGCCGTTCACGCCGAGCAAGTAGTCCAGGTCTATCGCGCCAGGACCGGCTAATTGCGCCCCGCCGTTTTTAATCAGCCCCGTCGATAGCGCATTGCCTTTCTTGATGTCATCGGCCCCGTAGGCGATAGCCGCTTCTGCTTGACCTGCCAGGTAGACCTTGCTGCGTTCGCACGGAGGGGTTAAGGCAGCGGGTGCGACGCTCAAAATGCTCACCTGTGCATAGGTGTATCCGTCGCTCTCGAACGGGGGGACATAATCGGTATCGCCGTCGGCCTGGTCGATCTCTTCGTCCATGCTCTTCTTACGGCTGCGGCGTTTAACTTCCTCGACTACTCCATAAAAGGTATAGCTCTGACCCGCGATCACGCTCTCACATACCACCAGTTGCGTTTCCTCAACCATGACGCCGCGAGCAACCCAGAAGCAATATTGCTTGCTGGTTGCCTCCTGACCTAGCGGTGAGCCGACCACCCCAAGGCAGATTGGCGCGCCTTCGCAGACAGTACTCTCTCTATTCATGCACGTATTCCTCTCTAAAGGTTGGTATAGCGGTAGAAACGCTGCACGAGGGTTTCTATAGGGGTGAACAAGGCGCCCAGGCTTTCCTCAGTGCGCTGGACAGGGTAGATCGAGACAGGCGCGCGGCTATAACCCGTTCCGCGGCAACGATACGCATAGACGATGTTAGAAAGGTAGTCCAGATAGGAGGAATCGCCCTTAATGACCTCCTCAAAAAAGTTTTTTGGGATTTCCATTCGTACAATCCCCCAATCCGGCATCTCCCCCTGACCATTGAGGCGCACATACCACGAGACGACGCCCAGTTTTTTCTCCAGGCTAAAGGCAGGCGTGCGTTCGCCGGGCCGCAGTTCACAAAGTAAACGCAGACCCGCGGGATGCAGAAAGGTGCGATAATGTGTTTTGATCAGGCCAACGACCGGGTCGGTGTGTTGATCAAACGCACCCACTCGGGGTTCCAACCGACCATCAACCAGAGTTGGGAGGGTGCTTTCCTGAGCCAAAGCCTGCTTTTCGAGGACATCCATCGCTTCCTTCGTGCGATTCTGGGTAGCCCTGCGCATTTGCTCAAAGGAGTAGGATGGTTCAGCCAGGCAGGGTAACAGGCGAAATCCCTGCTCTTGCAGGGCAATGGCAAAACTCTCTACCTCGTCCCAGGGAAAGGGCTTGATAATCAGGGAGACTACACGCTCGATCGCCTCGTATTCACGCCGGAGCTGGCTGTTTTGATCTGCCATCGCAGCCGCACCAACCTCCGCCAGACGCACGGGCATCGGATGACCTTCGCGCGTCTGTAACCAGGCGACGGTGCGTCCAAGGTCTTTGCCATCAATAAAGCGCAGCGGACGCCAGGGCCAATCCTCTGGCGGCACACAGTCGAGGATAGGAAGCGCGCGCCATTTATCAAGGCTATACTCGTATGCCAGTTCTTTTTGCTCGTCGGACGACTCAGTTTCCTGGGTGCCATCGTCTAACAAGAATGGTTGCGGATCATAATTGCGCACGCGTTGGGCCCCATTGTTTTTGAGAAATTCAAACCCGCTCATTCTGCCTCTTTCCCTCTCTCAAATTTACTCGCTAGCAATGGAAGGAGATGAAAATTTCTCAATCTCCAGCGCATTGCCTCCTGGCTCACCAGCATCTCAGTTGCTAGGTACGACAGGAGATCGTCTTCATTGAAACGCAGCATCACGCGGGCGAAGAGCCCACGAACGACCGTTTCGGGCATCAGCAATTCGGTTGCAAACTGATTCGCTTCATACTCCATGCGCGCCTCCGGCGGAAGGCGCTGTTCCAGGTACCGTTGATCCATCCGCTCTACACGCCCGCTGGCTGTCTCTTGCGGATCATCGTTTCTGCCGCGGTAGAGAGCTTCTATCAGTTCGAGGTACTCTTGATCACCCTCGGCGATTTTCAGCAAAGGCCGAAAATGTAAGAGATAGTGCCCCAATTCGTGCGCAACCGAGAAGCGACGGCGCGTCAGATGATCATTTGCTTCGAGAAAAATGCAGCCATAGGACGTATTGGCGTAAAGAAAACCGGCTAACTCATCCCGCCCGGCTTCTTCTGGATTTTCCAGAAGCACACCCTGCTGTATCAGGTAGTGTAGAGCAACCTGTTGCGAAAGACCCGGAAGTTCTTTACTGACGAGATTTAATGAACCGACCAGATCCCCTAACGGTGTAATACGACGGCGCAGGTTTGGAACCTCCACTTCAGTTTCTTGATACAGTTCAGTGATGAGGGTTGCTATCGAAGAGTGGAGCGCCTCATCAGAAGAGCTATTCATGATTCCTTCTCCTCTTCTTGCTGCGGTTTCTGATGGCGTTGTGTCTTCTGGCGGCGGGTTGCGGCCAGTTGCGCTATCCCCTGTTGCCGCGTCATGGACAAGAAAATAGCTTTCTCGCGAAAGAGCTTTTGCAGTTTCGCGCTCACAACCACTCCAAGCTGCTCGAAGAGGCGATAGACACTCTTCATCGCGAGGTTTTCTGGCAAAGGAACGTCGGTCTGTGTGAGTTTGGCGTTGACTTGCTGTACCTCCTGCTTCACCGACCCCTGGATACTCTTGTCCTCTTGTAACTTGCCGAAGACATCACCGACGGTAAGCGGAGGAATGGCGATCGCCTCTTCTTCGTCAGGGATGCCCGAGGGGAGATAGCGTACAACGAGATCCAGAATTTTCGCGAAATCTTCCTCACGCAGCTTGACTTTTTCCTCAGCCAGATAATACTCATGGGCTTCCATGATCATTTCCTCCAACTGAGGATCATACATGGCCTGCTTGAGCACGGCTTCCATTTTATCGGTATCGCCCCGCTCAAAGGCACTGATATAGAGATAAAGTGCCTTTTCGCGCGCGAGTTGCTGCGAGAAATCAGATGGATGGTTACGCATTGTTCTCACCTCTTCTGTTCTCGTCCTGACTGACCCAGATGTTGTATAGTCGTCCGAGCGCCCGGCAGTAGCGTGTACGTGCCGCCCCTGGTTTGATCTGTAAGATGCGTGCGATCTCGTTATGGTCGAAACCGTAGTGGAGGTAACAATTCAGGATGGTCTGGTCATCTGCCGACAAGCAGGCGAGAGCATCCTTGAGGTCTTCACGCAAATCAGCTATCTGCGCACGCTCTTCGGCAATCTGGGCAGTAAATAGGTCAAAAAAATCCTCTTCGCTGAGCGTTGTTAGCGTAGGATGAGCTTGCAGATGCATATCACCTAAGTGGATGACGCGTTGCTGATGGCGTGCCTGGCTCTCCTTTTTTTGCTTCATCAGATTCTTCGCGATACTGAGCAACCAGGGCCGTACCCCTACGCCAGAATATTTGTCCGCAATCTCAAATGCTTTCACCACCACATTTTGCAGCAGCTCAAACGCTTCATCGTCCACGCTTTCCGGCGCCGCCACATCGGCCTTTCTGACATACGATCGCAAGATGCCGTAAAGACGCTCCAAAGAAGGCGGGTCTGCTAGATGGCGGTGGAGTTCTTCAACGGTGTCTGCGGCTGTCGTCACACGCCGATCAGCTCGCTGTTCATCCATTTACACACTCCTTACCCCACAGATCAACAGGAGGGCTAGTGGTTTCTCTCTAGCTAAAGATCAGTTGAGATACGCCAAGTGTTACATTAGAACAAATTTTCTATTTATCGATTTTTCGCTCGTAAGTCACTTCGGTTATTTTACAGTAGAAGTTATAATCTGTACATCTGTTATTTGTTCTGCATGATACAGCTTTGATACTTTTTTTACATGCTTTTAGGACTTGAGGGTGAATCTCAGGGAGCTTGGTCTAAACGGGCGGTATTACGAAGCTCTTGCTTGATACAGGAGTGAGGGACAGGCCGAGAAATCAACGGTCACCCAGGCGATAGCCAGCTGCGTAGAAGATGGCGACAAGTTATAAGCGAGCCGCAATGACGATGCATAGGCTGGGTTCAGAGCTCAGGAGAAAGCAGAGTAAGTGGCTGACAACGAAGTACGGCGCAAGTGCCGCTGGGGATTCATGACTCGTCCAGCACATTATAGGTCTGGGGCACGTAGAAGCACCTTGCGCTACCGATAGTAGGTCATGGCCGCCGCCGCCTTTCGTTTGGTCCAACCTGCTGCTCGCGCCTGTTCAGGGAGGTGCTTCCGGTAGCGTCCGAGCGTCTCCAGTTGCTTCTCGGTGGCCGATTCGTCCAACCAGAGTGCCTCTTTCCCGGCAAGCCGCTCCCGGTAGAGGTTCCTGGTTGCCTCATGCAGATTGGCAGATCGACGTACAGGCGCCGCACCCCAGCCTCCACGCATCGCCCCTGATGATAGAGCGCCAGGCGCTGATAGGGGCGCAGGGGCGTGACCATCCGCTTGCTCCTCCAGCTCAACGGACAACAACGCGGCTCACGTCATCACACCTTAGCCAGAGCAGACGGTGTCGACTCGGACCGATGACGGTACCGACCTGCATATCTAGCGGAAAATGACGGAAAGACCTGGGTCGAAGAGGGCCTCGATAGCGCGAGACTTTTGCGCGAAGAGGAAGGAACTGTTCCTGCACCGGGAGGATGTTGGCTAGCGCAGATAATGACGTAGCACGACATCCAGTCGATTGTGTCCCAACGCCCAGGAGACCTGTTGCGCAGCGGCAGGATCATAATCATCCCGCTTCAGGCGCCCTTCAACAGGAGGCAAAGCCTGGCCTGGCGCATGCTGTAGGTAGCGGCGTTGCGCCGAGTCGCGCCGGTAGTCATGTACATCCATGTGCACGGGAATGTGGTCGAAGACCTTTTCGTGAGGTGCCCGCCCCTGGACGACGGCGAGTACATCCTGTTCATGACCAGGGAGTATTGGCACTTCACGCGCTTTCCCTCCCTTGCCACGCTTGACAAGCACGAAGAGGGTTCCATCCTCAGCCGTATATACATCGCGCACCCGCAGATCGCGCAGTTCTGCCCGGCGAAGCCCACATGCCTGGGCGAATCGAATGTGCGCCTGCCAATGCGCCGGCTGGAAGTGCCGATCATGGCTGGCCGGGACGCGTGAACGGGTGATAGACGTACGGGTACGCCTCGGGATGTCAACCGCTACTGCCAGGCTCCAGCTGCCAAAGAACAGGCGTAGTGCCGCTCGTTCGGTCTGTAGGGTATAGGCGCTTTTGCCAGCTACAACATGCCCTGTAAGATACTCGGTCACCAGTTCGTCGGCGCGTTCGTCCAGCCAGGCTAAGCGCGTGATCCCGTGATCGGTTCGCGCCCAGTTGATGAAGGCCAGCACATGTTGCTGGTAGACTCTGCGCGTGGTGTGCGAGTGGATCTTGCCGGTGGAAATGGTCCACCCGGCCTCAGCAGAGGCGGCCCGTTGTGCCTACTTAGCCCGAAAGCGACTTTGGCCAATCGCCATCAGGCCGTCGAGTCGCTCAATCGCCTCACGGATAATGCTCTTGCGAGAGCCCATACTACCTCCCTTTCTTGAGAAAAACTGAGAGCGTACACTCCATACAAAAGACAGTGATCATGGTAAGGGCATTCCTGCGAAGACTGGGCTAGCTCCACTGCACTGAAAGGCTGCGCTCCGAGACTGCACTTTCAGCAGCTACGCTGTTTATACCTCCACGATGGGGGGGGATGACGACGTAGCCTGTCCCTCGACGAGAAGACAGAGAGCGAGGCGCTACCAAGACACATTACGAGAACGCACGACACGGACAACCTACAAGGACAACGGGTAGATGCCCACTTCTGAGGGGAGCGGCTCAACCAGCAATCTCCACCGGAGAGCAGGAGCGGCTCAACCAACATCCAAGGGGAGGCGACCCTGATCCTTTGTAGCGGTTAGACCACTAGCGCACGGATCACGCGCGTTGTTGTCCCTGGAATCTCCCTCATGGGAGTGCTTCCAGCTTTAAACACCTTCAGTCTAGCCGACCGAGACGGATGACACCTGGAGAAAAGACGGATCGTACCTGGGTGGAAGACGGAAGGAATGATCAGCTTATCCTATTTCACTAGACGGTCTATCGACTCCATCCTTGGCTTTCCTCAGAGAAGACAGACAACCTGCTTGCAAACGACCGGTTATGAGACGAAACATTTGCTCCTCTTCGTGCGATAAGGGATGCCAGGTGCTTGCAGGCCTGGTCCGTCTCTTTCCCAGTTGCGACCCGCTTTGCGTTCACCTGCGATCTGTCCTTCACACAGATGCATCCCGTCCTCACCTGCTACGGTGGAAGCGTGCAATAGTACCGGAGCAGGACATGAGCCGGAAAGGTAAAACATTGTGAGCATAAACGATCCGTTAGTGCAGTTCCGCGAGTTTCCGGAACAAATCGACCTTGATAGAGCGGCAAGTTCGCCGGAAGGAACAAAAATAGAGGTGCCTTTAGATATTGTCATGTCTTTGTTAAGGCCAGAGGAATTAGAAAAGCTAAAAAACTATATTATATCGTACCTTATGAAGCGTGATAGCAGCGAAGTGCTGGAGTAGCCCCGCACTTGGCGGAGCCCCTTCTTAGCGTTCCCCCCGTGATTGAGCGCTATTTGACGAACGCTGCGCCCATTTGATACGATCTTAAGTAAACCGTCGGAACCATTCATTGGCATGACCAAAGCAAGGAAGAACCGCACGTCAATGACCTACGGTCTCAGACCGGAGGCTTGTAAGGGACCTCTCTTGCAAGCCGGATTGACCAGACGACACCTGTGAGCTAGCCACGCCGAGCAAGCGAACGCCGTAGCTGGCGGACAAGCAGGTGAGCGATAGCACCAAGCGTTTGCGTTCGGACCCAGCAATGCTGCCCCAGTTGCTGGCTCTCCAACCTCTGGTTTAACGAACTGCGGTCAGGAACAGTGATCAGGGGAAAGTACCGAGTGCTATCAGCGTCGAGGGGATCGCTTGTACTCCGAAAGGAGCCTTACCTGATGAAGGTCTTTGTCTTATCACGAGCAGGAAAGCCCTTAATGCCTACAACCCCCAGGCGGGCAAGAAAGTGGCTGAAGGAAAAGCGGGCACGTATCGTACGCCGCGAGCTGTTCACCATTCGGTTGCGTTTTGCAGCGCGAGAGCATGTGCAGCCGGTGAAAGTGGGGGTAGACACCGGATCGAAAGTGGTGGGGATCGCGGCCACTGCCAATAGCGAGGTCGTGTTTCAAGCTGAGGTACATCTGCGCGGGGACATTGCCGAAAAATTGGTTCAACGTCGTCAGTACCGACGCACTCGTCGGAGTCGCAAGATGCGATACCGGCCTGCGAGATGGGCGAATCGTCACCGTTCCGACGGGTGGTTATCCCCCTCGGTGCGCTCCAAATGCGATGCGACGACGAAAGCAGTGCGCTTCGTGGCCTCGTTGTTACCGGTGCATCAAGTGAACGTCGAGATCGCCAGTTTCGACACCCAAAGAATACAACACCCAGAGATCTCGGGGATTGCTTACCAGCAAGGAGAACTTTTCGGGTATCACCTGCGCGAATATCTGCTGGAAAAGTGGCAAAGAAAATGCGCATATTGTGGAAACAAGGAAATTCCTTTACAAGTCGAGCATATCCTGCCAAAGTCGAGAGGAGGATCGGATCGAGCTTCAAACTTAACGCTCGCCTGCGAACCCTGCAATGTCCATAAAGGGACGCAAACGGCTGAAGAGTTTGGGTATCCAGGAATCCAGGCCCAGGCACGTATGCCGTTGAAAGACGCCGCCCATGTGTCATCGCTCAAAACCGCCTTGGTCCAACACTTGCAGGCCATCTTCGGCGATGAGCAGGTCCACACTACTTTTGGCTACGAAACCAAATACAAACGTATCCAGGTCCTTGCCCTGCCCAAATCCCATACGAACGATGCAGTTGCCATTGCCTGTGAGATGGGCGAAGTGATCAAACCCTTGGAGAGCGTTTATCAGATTCGTTGTCTGGCGCGAGGACAATACCAGCGCTTCAATGGGCCTCGCAGTGAGCACAAGTGTTGGGCACCGCGCAAGGTGCGCGGATTTAAGCTTTACGAACTGGTAAGGGTCAAAGGAGTGGTGGGCTACATTGCGGGCAGGCGGGAGAAGGGCGCGTTCGTCATCAAAGAGGTGACGAGTGGCAAGAAACTGGCAGAGATCACCCCGCGCAAATTGGAACGTAGAGCGCGTCCTACGTGGGGTTGGATACTGATACGGCAAGCGGTCCCTGCTTCTATGAGATGAGAAAGGAGGGCGGCGCTTCCTCCCCCAGTAAAAACGTGGGGGTACCCGCGCCGCAGAAAAAATGGATACTTCTGAACGTTCACCGGCGAACGCACGCATCATCAAAGCGCCACATGGCACGACGCTCACCGCCAAAAGCTGGCTCACCGAAGCGCCCATGCGCATGATCATGAACAACCTCGATCCGGACGTGGCCGAGAAACCGGACGAGCTTATTGTTTACGGCGGTATCGGCAAGGCAGCGCGCAATTGGGAATGTTTCGAGCGCATCGTCGAGACGCTCAAAAATCTGGACGAAGACGAAACCCTGCTCGTACAATCGGGCAAGCCGGTCGGTGTGTTCAAAACCCATCCTGACGCGCCGCGCGTGCTCATCGCCAACTCCAACCTCGTGCCGCATTGGGCGACCTGGGAGGTTTTCCGCGAACTCGACCGCAAGGGGCTGATGATGTACGGCCAGATGACTGCCGGATCATGGATTTACATCGGCAGCCAGGGCATCGTGCAGGGGACGTTTGAAACCTTCGTGGAAATGGGCCGCCAGCATTTCGGCGGTGACTTATCCGGTAAATGGATACTGACTGCGGGTTTGGGAGGAATGGGCGGTGCGCAACCACTCGCTTCGACAATGGCAGGCGCCTCCATGCTTGCCGTTGAAGTAGACCAACAGCACATTCAGCGCCGTTTGGATACCGGCTATTGCGATACCATCGCCAGTACGCTGGACGAGGCGCTCGATCAGATCCGCGAAGCAACTAATCTCAAACAACCACTCTCCATTGGACTGCTCGGCAATGCGGCTGACATCTATCCCGAACTGGTGCGCCGGGGGATTAAGCCGGATATGGTCACCGATCAAACGTCTGCGCATGATGTCCTGAATGGGTATATCCCTGCCGGTTTGAGCCTTGCTGAAGCGGCGGAACTGCGCCAGCGTGACCCTGTAGGCTATGTAAAGCGCGCGAAGGAATCGATTGCGCAGCAGGTGCGCGCCATGCTGGAGTTCTACAATCAAGGTATTCCGGTCGTCGATTACGGCAACAACCTCCGGCAGGTGGCGTATGAGGCGGGCGTGACAAATGCCTTTGATTATCCCGGCTTTGTACCCGCTTATATCCGCCCGTTATTCTGCCGTGGCATCGGCCCGTTCCGCTGGGTAGCGCTCTCCGGCGACCCGGAAGACATTTACAAAACCGATGCCAAAGTAAAGGAACTGATCCCGGATAACCCGCATCTGCACCGCTGGCTGGATATGGCGCGCCAGAAAATCCATTTCCAGGGGTTGCCTGCGCGCATCTGCTGGGTGGGGTTAGGCGAGCGCGCCAGATTGGGGCTGGCATTTAACGAAATGGTCGCCAAAGGCGAATTAAGCGCGCCGATAGTCATTGGCCGCGACCACCTCGATTCCGGCTCTGTGGCAAGTCCCAATCGCGAAACCGAAGGGATGAAAGACGGCTCCGACGCGGTTTCGGATTGGCCGGTACTCAATGCTCTGCTCAACTGCGCGAGTGGTGCGACCTGGGTAAGTTTCCATCACGGCGGCGGGGTCGGCATGGGCTTCTCACAGCATGCCGGGCAGGTGATCGTGGCGGACGGCACACCGGGGGCTGCAAAACGCCTAGAGCGCGTGCTCACCAACGATCCGGCAAGCGGCGTGATGCGCCACGCCGACGCAGGCTACGAAGAAGCCATCGAATGTGCGAAGGAAAATGGCCTAAACCTGCCGATGGTGTTTTAACAGCAGCAATTCCAGGGCAGGAATACGAGATTCGTTTTTCTTTAAGGATTAGAAACGTTTGGCGTAAAAGTAGCGCTTAATCCAGAGCTAACAGTTGTCGGCATGACTCTTCCTGGCCGAACATAAACTGGGCTATGATATGGTAATGCCTGTTTGTCCTCAGCAACATACGCAAATCGCGGTGAATCAAAGGCTGAATCAGGAGAATCAAATGACGGCAAGAAACGAATTCTATCCTCAAGAGATACGTTTTCCATTGGTTTCAAAGTCAGCGATCCCTCACTGTTAATAGAGATTTCCATGCGTATTCCACCCGTGACGGGCACTCTCATAACGTCATCATCTTTGTCGATATATATCTGAGGTA
>Ga0070706_100001292_pt1 | contig 26722 bp, 51 predicted proteins | sample KBSK5501metaG_FD_65476 | JGI IMG/M metagenome (GOLD analysis project Ga0070706, IMG submission 65476) | Corn, switchgrass and miscanthus rhizosphere microbial communities from Kellogg Biological Station, Michigan, USA - KBS K5-50-1 metaG | ecosystem: Host-associated > Plants > Roots >... | reverse complement strand
CTATCTCTTCCGGTGTCATCTTTGCAGCTCCCCCGAGATAGTGAAGAATACCGTACGCAATCTGAGAAGGAGGCATGTCCTTTGATTGTTCCCAGGCTTCTTCGAGAAGCTTCTTGAGAGCTTCGGGGTCATGAGCGATTGTCTGGCCCTTGATGTCAGTGCCAATCTTTGCAGCGATGACGCCGACCTTTGAACCCTTCGGAGCAATGAGCCCCACGAGGGTCAAGATTGCGTAAACCGCAGCTTGAATTGCAATGACGACATCGACAACGTGATTACCGGTCATGGCACACTCCTTACTTCGTTCTTGATTTCGAGTTTGGGACAACCCTTGAGTATCACACTGCAATACTCGAGAGTTGACTCTTCACGTGGAATGGTTGGGTCGACGAGCATGACAAGACAGCCAGTCTTGCTTGCGTCAATCGACGACTTCAGTAGCCGACCCTTGTCCGCTGGCGTCAGCTTGCCACATGCCAGAGTCACAATCATCGGGAGGAGGAGAAGGAATCGTGTCACGTTGTTCATCTTCGTTCTTTGCTTGGGGTGGGTCGGTTTTCATTGAGGCTTCCGGTACCGTTCATTATGAACGGCCATGATGCGTTGTTTGAGCGTTTGGTCTCCGGACATCTGGTGATGAACGAAGCCTGTTACAAGGTCCAACTCGAATCGTCCTTTGACTACGATTCGATGACCAAACTTTGCTTTGACGTGTTCATTGAAGCCAGCTTCATCAACTGGCCACCTATGGCAAAGCGAGGGGTCAAGCTCCGGAGTCGTTTCCCAGAACCGAAGAATGTCTATGGCCGAAGGCTTCACGAGCCATACGCCAGTGTTGACATGGTTGGGATGCTGCTCACCAATCAGCAGTTCTTTACTGCCTAGGACAGTAACCAATCTGTCGACTGGCAGAGATTGATTAGAGACCGTTGCATCTGCGTCTAAGTAGAACACTAGGTCGGTATCAGGCAGAGCAAGTACCTCACACACGCCGGGCAGCTTGCTCCACCTTAGGTCTCTTCCGTCGGGGTACTCGACGCCTGGCAGGACATGCCACGAGTACCCATGGCGAGCGCAATAGCTTTCGCCGAACCGCTTTGATTCAGCGAAGTAATCGCGCTCGCCAAACTGAAGAGTGCAGACTCGAATCATCGGTAAGCCTGATTGAAAGTAATCTCGAGCGCTTCTTTGAACTTTACGTCGTAGTACATGTCCCCATCTTCGAGGGCAAACTTGTGCGTGCCCTTGTGGAAGATGCGAGGGCGCGTGTCTACGAACAGGTCATAACCGGCGCTCTTGACACGCTTGCTGAACGCCGTATCTTCGCCCATCCAAAGCCCTTGTTCTTCTCCGTCTTTTTCGAACCAAAAGACTTCGTTGTAGAACCATAGGCGGACAAGTGTCTTGCCATCGCCAAGCTTCGCGCTCTTGACGGGCATCTCTTCCAAGATTCGTCGCGGGATTGCTGTAAACCCGCCTGGCAAGCAGCCGCACGGATAGAGCCCACCAGCCTTGAAGCACTGAATCTTTTCAGGAACTGGAGTCAAGTGGACCACTGCATTGCCCATCACCCGACGAGTGAGGTAGAGCCCAGACACTACAGCGTTGCGAGTGAATGCTTCTTCAGCGACACGTTCGATGTCGTCAACATCGAATATCATGTCATGGTCGATGAAGAACACCACGTCGATGTCCAGCTGCAAAGCCCTCTCAGCCAGAAGGCAGCGCGCCTGGTCGATGTACGGGAAGTTGTGCATGACCTTGACCAAGTAACCAGCTTCTTTAGCTTGGTCAATGAGGTTGTCATGTTCCCAATCCTTCCCGCCGAAGTAAGGGACGCAGATACAGATTCGGTTCTTGTTCATGGCGACTCAATGATTCCCAGGTCTACGGTTACGAGACCCACGTCGATTGTCCCCACGTCGAGCTTCAGAAACGTAAGGTCTACCGAATCGGCAGTTCGCACGCTAGCCTGAATCAGCGAGTAGTTGTCAGCGTCGTGGTTGTTGCGCATAGAGGCTGAAACGGAGTCGCCGACTTCCAATCCAGCCAGCGACGGAATCGTTCCGCTATCGACTGTGAATGTCGTGTACGCAGGGCCGCTGCCTAGCGTGCCCAATGTCGGAACGATGGTCAGCGTTCTGGCTGGCGGCGGAATGACAGTAATCACAGGAACCGTGTCGGGGAAAGTAACCCCGGCAGCAATCATTGACCCCCATGTGTCCAGGTCCATTGTGATTGGCTGATTAGCGCTGCATAGAAGCTGGGCGCCAGCTTGGAATCGGCAGTTATAAAGCTGCAACGTTGTGGCGTACCTCAGCTGAGTTGACGACAGGAATTCGACGTCATCGAGAATGCCGCTGCTGACAGAGATGTTAGCATCGATGGTACCGCCGGTCATCCGTAGGTCCCAAGTAGGGAGCGTTACGTCATTCAGGCTGCTATTAATCAGGTTTGAGAACCCGAAGGCCGAACCGCCGCTTTCGCTAAGTCCGTTGAGCAGACTGTTCTCACTGACAATGGTGTAAGTGCCGGCTTGCAATACGAGCCCGACAACAATCAGGTCAGCAAACTCGAGAACGAATGCGCCACCGCCACTTTGGCCCGCGACTTCTAGGTTGCTGAGAATGATGTTTCCTGGCGAGTAGACCGTGGATTGAGTGACGCCCACGAACCTAATCTGTCCGCCTTCATGAGGGCCGGCGCCAAAGTCTGGGATGGGAACACCAACACCGTCGATGTTATTGGCTAGGTTGATGAGCCATGGCGGGAGCCCGAGAGTCTGAAACTCTAGCGCCGCAATCATGTCCGCCCAGGTATTGTACGGCGTGGCAATCGACCCATTGCCTCCGTTAGACTTGGTCGTATCGACCCATAATTGCTGAAAGATAGGGTCGATGGTTCCGCCTGGAGTTGAGTCAGGCTCCAATCCAGCAGCAAGCTGGGTGTACAACGCAACGATAGACGCGGCAATCGCTGCGTAGCTGGACGCTTGCGGGTAACGACCTGCAAACACGCCTTGGCAGATTGATTGCATCAGCGCTTGCTGCGATGCTCCAATTGTGCCGGGCGCAATGTCAGCGTCGACGGCCGTAGCGACAGCTTCGATTGCCGTTCGGTAGGCTGCATATGCAGCGCTGTCAGAAGCCGAAATCCAGCGCTCCTGATTCGCACCACCAGCACCCGCGATGACAGCATTGTAGATTGCGTTATTGTTTGCCATGACTTTGATTACCTTTTATAGACCGTTCATTATGAACGGGGCGGCCGTTCATTATGAACGGTCACCCCGAGGGTTTCTCACACAGGGAGCATCGGTAGAAGAGTGCCATTAGCGATAGAAGCTGAACCTCCCATTTGCTGCCAATTGTAAAGCGTAAACGAATCCAGTCGCAAAAAGCTTGGGAAGTCGCTGTCAAAGTTTACGGCGCCAGAAACAATCCACAGGGTGTCTGTAACTTCGACCGTCGCGCCGGTAGCATGAATCGTCGGGCCACGCAGCTCGCTTGAACGTACTCGAACGTTCGCACCTTCAAGCAAAGTAGACTCGATTGCGCAGTTGAAAGCGCCAACGATGCCGCCGTCACACGTGACTGTAACGCCGTTACAATCGCAATCTTCGAGGTTGATGCTGCCGAACCCTCCGTTGATGCCGCCGTGTTTCAACCCATTCAGGTATAGCTGTCCAAAGCCAGTGTTAGTCAAGCTGCCAATGATGGTATTCGATTGATTGGAGTAGACTCGCGACGTTCCCGTTGCAGCCGAAAGCTGCAATGAAGCGTTACCGCTGTATGTCAGCGCTTCTGCCGAGTAATCGCCAGGAGTGATAAGCACTCCTACGAACTGAACGGCAAGTGCTGCGCAAGCAGTGAGAGCTTCTTGCACTGTCGGGAAAGGATTGCCAATTGAGCCGTCAGGACTTGCCTGAGCATTGCCTCCGTCAACGTAAAACACGTTTGACAACGGAAGCACTCCACCGCCTGGACTTGCATCAGGCTGTAACGAAGCTGCCAAAGACGTGTACAACGCAACGATAGCGCTGGCAATGGCAGTATAGCTATCAGCGGTAGGGTAACGGCCAGCAAACACGCCTTGACAGATTGATTGCATCAAGGACTGCTGAGACGCCCCAATACTGCCTGCAGGGATTCCTGCATCAACCTGGGTTGCAATAGCTTCGACGGCAGTTTTGAACGCTGCGTAAACAGCGGGGTTGGCTGATGTAAGCCAGCGCTCCTGATTCGCGCCACCAGCACCAGCGATTACAGCGTTATAGATTGCGTTGTTGTTTGCCATCTTGAGGACCGTTCATTATGAACGGGGCGGCCGTTCATTATGAACGACCTGCCCCATTCGATTGGAGTTACGCGGGCGAGGGTTCGGCTGCGGCAGCCGGTTGGGGGTCGGGTACGGTAGGAATCTCGTCAGCAGTCTTCGGCTCTTCGACAGGCGCCGGTTCGCTTGGAGATTCTTTGGTGATGTTGAGCTTCGAAGCTTGCTGTTCGATGACGAGCAACGCTTCTTTCAGCTCGGTTCGAGCCTTGACCAACTCGCCTTCACAATCAGCGAGACGAGCGTTGAACGTTTCGGCTTCCTTGATTCGAGCGTTCAGAGCTTCTGTGATTGCCTGCTCTTGCTCGCGCAAGGAGTTGATGACAAGCGACTGAGCTTCCAAAGTCGCCACGTCAGCGTCGTGCATTCCGATGTAGTCCGACGGTGCCGGGTCGAACTTGATTGCCTCGTCAGAGATTGCGCTCACTCGAAACAGCAGTTGTTCCAACTCGGCCTGCTTCAAAGGGCCAGAGTATTGCTTGCCGTTAGCAAGCGCAACATTGAGTTGACCGTCTTGAGTCACGGTCAGCTTGAACATCTTCTCTTGTTCCAGAATCAGTTTCATCGTTCGTTTCCTCTCGGTTGACCGTTCATTATGAACGGGGTCGACGTGGGCCCTGCTCTAATTGACCAGCCTGTTAGGCAAGTGAAGAGCAGGGCCCACGAAGTCTTGGTTACTTGCCCGTCAAGATGTACTTGAGACGAGCGAAGAAGCTCATGTGAGGCAGCTTCTTTTCGATTTCCGTTACCTTGGCCGCATGCACGATGCCTTTGCGCACGACGGGGTCAGCGGCAAGAGTAGCTTGCATTGCCGCCTTGTTCTTCGGAGGCGCTACTTTCATGCCGCGAGTAGCATAGAAGCCGAACTTGGCCTTGGCGCTAGCCTTCTTTGGAAGGGGTTTGGTTGATGTGAGCTTGCCAAGATGCGTCGCCATGGCGATGTCGAAACCCTTCATCGCATCTGGCGCAAGCTTCCCGCGAATCGTGTTCAACTCTGTAGGGCTGAACTTGAACTTGGCGATACCAGCGCCAGTCTTGAACCCTGCGGCCACAGCTGGATTGGACTTAAGAGTTTCCAAACCAGCTTTGAACGTCGGGTCCTTTGAGATTGCCTTCGTGCCTAGCTCCAATAGCGCAGGTCCTGCTTTCGCTGCGCCCTTCTTCATCGCATCTTGGAGGTTCTTCGCCGATGCCATCGCAACCCCGACCTGTAAAGCCTTTTGAGCTTCAGCAGGCAAAAGGCTTTGGCCCCGTGAGTAGACCGAATGCGCGACGTTCTTGCCTTGTGCGATGTCCTTTGCAGCCATAGCCGCCTGGACAACATACTTTTTCTGGTCTGGAGGGAGAGGAATTGCTTGGAGCGCGACTTGGTCGATTGGCTTTCCCTGAGCAGCAGCCATAGCAACATCGAATGCAGCGGCCGCAACAGGGCCACCAGGCAGCGCGCCGCGCGCGCCTTCCAAGATGGCTTCAGTAATCGGCCTACCTCGACTAAGGGCCACGCCTGCGCCAATAGCGCCCGATACGCCTTGACCCACGCCAGGCACAACCGAAACCACAGTCTGTACATACGGCGCGACTTCCCTCGCCGAGTTGAGCTGTCCCTTGAAGTGTCCCATGACAGTCTTCGAGACGTTAGCTCCACTTGCAATCTTTGCAGTGGTGTTGATGAGCCCAGCCGGGCCTAGGTCGTACACAGCGTGGAGACCCTTTCCAACGACTGGAACCTTCCCGATTTGCTTACCGAGTTTCTCCGTTGCTCCGCTTACGGCTTTGCCGACACTTCGAACCACTTTGAGCGGGTTGAAGCTGCCGAATAGGCCGCCAAAGTCGGCGCCCATATCAGCGTCGCGTCCGGACGCGAGAACTAGAGCACGATTCCAGTCGTTGGCCATGGGTGCATCATTCCTTTCTTGTGCCAGCTGTTAGCTGGACACCTTGCCGCCGCGAGACTTGACGATGGACGTCAAGCGCTTCTGTCGCTTCTCGAGAATCTTCAGCGGAATGTGACCCTTGGCCTTGCGCGCGGCCTTGCGCTTCGAACCCTTGCGACCGGTCTTCTTGCGGGACTTCTTCTTCGTTGCCATGATACGTATCTTCCTTGTTGTCAGCCGTTCATTATGAACGGTCTAGTCTAGCGAAAGGACATTGTCGAGACGAACGCCTTTCTGCATCTTCTCTTCATCTTCGAACACGCCGATGACTGGCGCGATTGCTTGAATCTCGACGTTGTAACCGATTGCGTAACCAGCGGGCATGCCCGCGGCGAACGCAAGCTTTGCTCGCTGCAGGTCTTCGGCTTTGAAGTATTCCATGCGCGCACGCCACCGTCCTTTTTTCTTGACGGTGTACGCGGCGCAATACCAGATTTTGCCGTCGTCTGCTTTGAGCGCTTCAGTCACGGCCATCTCCTAGCACGGGGTCAGTACGACCCTCGACAGCTTTGGTTGCCTGAGTTTCAGCTTCCATCTTCGACTTGAAGAAGGTTGCGGCACGCGCAGCAAGCGGGCCCATCAACTCCGGAGGTAGTACAGCGCTTAGCTGCTTAATCTGGTCTTCGCCTACCTTATCGAAGAACAGCTCTAGCAGGTTGGTATCAGCGATGGGCTGCGGAATGATTTCCTTGCCCGTCACTTCGTTGAGAATGGCGCCGCCGTAACGCATGAGCATCTTGCGTTCGTCGGTCTGCCGCGCGAATTCCAGTTCCTTCATGCGATAGGTGTGCGCGTTCGCAGCCTGTTCCATGATGATTTCTTTGACGACGCTGACCGCGTCACGATTCTCGTTTCGCAGCTCGCGGTTTTCGCGTGACAGAGACTCGTTCATCTCCATCGACATGCGAACGTTTTCGTGGACCATCTTGGCCCAGAACTGGAATCCGACTTCGCCTTGTCGCATCGATTGCGAAAGTTTGCCTTCATTGGTCGGAGCTTCCGTTTCGCCACTGGTCAACTCAGCGCTATTGTTGACGACGAAAGGCAAGCGAGCTTGCGGCTCACTGCGCCCGTAGAACGCCAAGACATAGAAGCGCTGAGAACCGGGAATGTCCTGGACGTGGTGCTCCGCTTTTTCGCGGAACAGCGTTGCCAGGACTTCCCCGTCCCATTGTTGACCCTTGGCCAGCTTGACGCCGTAAACTTCGACTTCGCCTCCTGCGGTCTTGTGCATACACACAAGCGCTGAACATGGACCATCCTTGTGGGGGTCCAAGAGCGCTTGTGTAATCCACTGACCCATCGTAATTCTTGCCATGACTAGTTACCTCGGTTGGTTAGCGTTCATTATGAACGGGGTCCGTTCATTATGAACGGCGAATCTTCGTATGCTCGGAGTATGCAAGACCGCCAACGGCGGCAAGCGCAGCGACACCGCCCGCGACCTTGGCCCAAACCGGCCACTTGCCGATGCCGCTCAATCCGCCCAACATTCCCGCTTGTGCTACGGGAAGGCTGGCAGTAGTAGCAGCGGCCGGCGAAGCCGTGCTAGCCGGCGTGCTCGCGGGCTTGGTTGCAGCGGGTTTGGATGCTGGCGTAGCTGGGCGTGAAGATGAACCGCCGCTGCTGGGCAGTTTGATTGCCGACGCAACGAACGACGCCGGAGCGTTTGGCGCCGGCGATTCAGCCTTGACGACAGGGAAAGCAGCAGCCCAAGTCTTGGCGCCGACGATGCCATCCACGACCAACCCGTTTTCCTTTTGATAGGCACGAGTCTTGGTGTCGGTGATTGCATCGAAGTAGCCAGTGGGCGGGCTGATACCCAAGAAAGACTGCCAGCGCTTCACGTCGGCGCCAGGCGTAACGCCTTTCTTGAGATTGCGACTGAACGAAGTTCCGCCGCTTGCGTTTGGAATCGGCATGCCTGCTGGCGGCTTCTTGATTGATTGACCAACCAAGCCAGTCTTGGTGTCGATTGGCGGACGCGGCTTGCCTTGCATCTCTTCGGCGGTCATGCCGCGTTCCAAGACGTTCTGAATGGCAGCCTTTTCTTTCGGCGTAACGGAGTTGGCAATGTTGAACGCATTGCGCCGCGAACGCAGCTCGTCATACCATTGCGAATCGAAGTTCTTGTTGTACCAACTCGAGTTGTTGTACCACGTCAAGAACTGAGCCTTGAGGGTTGCCGCTGCGTCCGTCTGCGCATTGGTTCCCTTGATGTAGGTCAGGATTGCTTCGGCGTCGTCGACTTGACCGCCGAAGCCAGCAACATCGAGTCTCTTTGCAGCGCTCATGATTATAGCTCCTCGTCGTCGTTGTCGTCGCCAGCGAAGAAACCTTTGAAGTCGGCTCCCTTGCTCTTCTTATAGAGCCAGGCTGACAGCAGCCCGGTTCCGATGATTGCCCATGCTAGAGGTGACATTCTATCTACTCCTGACCGTTCATTATGAACGCTTGTGTATCAGATTTTGAGGGTTTTGTCAAGTGGCACCGTTCATTATGAACGGTCAGATTAGCCGAACTTTTTTGAGAATCGCGAGTGCTGTAATTGCAGTGCCGGTGACCACTGCCGTTACTTTAGCCCAAGTCGGAATGAGTGGAGGGGGAGGAGGCTTGACGCCGGGCAAGTTTGCGCCAGAACCTGGCGGGGTTGATACTCTGTCAGCAGGAACCCAATCAGCTGGCAGAACTTGATTCATTGCGACGTTCAGCTCATCGCGACGACGACGCGCTTCCGCAAGCGTGTCGTTAATCATGATGTGAACATCGTACCAACTCAACCCTTGATACCATCGCTCGAAGTCTTCGATTAATGGTTGAATGGTCGGGAACTTGGGAATGCTGCGCCGAGCGTTCTCTACGTAAGTGTAGATTGCTCTCAAGTCAGCGTCGTCAGCCCAGATAATACCTACTTCGGCCATGTTAGCTCCGGCTCTTGATGTAAACAGCACCGCCGATTAGCAGTGCTGCGCCAAGTCCAACGAAGCCTAGGACTCTGGCAATCATACCGCCCTTTTCAGACAGCACTTTGGGCCACTCAGTGTTGGCGGCCAAGATTCCGTAATTGCGTTGAACCGCAGCGAGGTACTTCTCGGGGTCCAATTCGAAGTAGCCGTTTTGATGCTGCGCAAAGACAGCGTCACGCAAGCTGCCCTTGTCCAATGCTGTCTTGATAGCAGCTGCGCCAGCAGCGCCGCGCTTGCCGCCATTCAAGATGATTTTCGCCATGTCGAGGTAACCTTCCTCGGGCGTGGCGTAGCGCTTGTAATTGGCAACGTATGACTTCCACACACGTTGGCCATTGACGTTCTTCCACCCATAGTCGATATGAGGGAAAGAACCAGCCGAGCCGGTTCCTTGAACGGCGCCCCAATTGTTGGAGCCGACGCCTTCATCGCCTTGCAGGCCATACGCCGCTGCTTCGGGGTTCTTCGTTCCCCAACCGCGGCCGTAGAATCCTTCGCCGCGAGCAACGCTCAAAGTGTACTGGCGATGTTTCTCCGGCATGCTTGGAGATGCGCGCTTGGCAACCTCGTAAGCTTGCAGGTCGATACTCGCCTGAGGAGTCTTGGTTTGGACTTTGGGCATTGAAGTACCCAAAGCAGCGGACCATGACGCTGGTCCAACCACGCCGTCAGGCACTAGCTTATGGTCAGCTTGCCACTTCTTGGTTGCAGCAAGCGTGCCCGTGCCAAACGAACCGTCGGGAGTGACTCCGATAATCTTCTGCCATTGCTTGACTGCAACGACATCGTTTTGAGCGCCCAGTTTGATAGTCGGATTCATTTCAAAAACCCTAGCTCTTTCAGTGCTGAGATGAGCGCCGCAATAATGACAACTGTGGTGGTAACGGTTTTACGAACGAGAGCGAATAAACGTTGCCTTCCCGGAGGAGAAGAGTCGGAGCCGTGCGGCGCAAGCGACGTGTTTTTCTTCTCAGACTCCAAGATTTCAAGTCTCTCCTCCAAGACTTCAATGCGGTGACGATGATTGAGGCTTTCAACCATAAGCTGACCCACAGTATAGTCAGCATCGGTACGTCGGGTAGACTTTGGATTACGTTGTGTAGGAGGTTCATCGTCTTGGAATCCTATTGGCTTGCGCGGAGGCATTGGGGTCCCCCCGTTCATTATGAACGGTCTTTGAGGCGTTTCTTTTCTAGCTCGTCGTGAATATCAGAGGCAGTGAACAACACGCCCGCTAAACCGCCAATGAGTGACACAACCGCAATGGCCAGTTTGTTTGCTTGAACCCATGCAAGTAGAGCAGGCATGTTAATCACCCATCGATGCCGAGAACGATTGAAAAGTACGTCGAGTCAGCAAGAGCGGCGCTGACAACCGAGATGGTTCGGGCTGCGGGAGCCAAAGGAACCCATCCAACCCGAGGCTGATAGGCTTTCAGCGTACCACCTCCATATTGTTGGAGAACCTCGAGACCAAACTCAGGAATTACCCCGCCAACGGTAACTGGAGCAATATCGACCCTAGCCGAGATTGCGCCAATGCCTTGCGGAATCTCCGTCGCAATGAACGACGACGGAGCGATAATGTTGACCGGCAGAGTGTAGAACGGCGGCTGCTGAATCGAAGCTCGATTGCCTTTGGAGACTTGAACCGAGACTTGGTAAGGCAAAGGGTTTCCCCCGCCAACCGTACTGGTATCGAAGATTGATACGGCAACGCCTTCGGCTACGCCCGAGATGCTCATGCCGTTAACGCAATCGACTACACGTCGAATGCCATTACCGCTCACGGACCAGATGATTTCAGCTTTCGCTTCGACCCGGAAAGGTCCGCCAGCTGGATTCGGGTCGTCCAAACTCAATTGGACGACGTAGCTTCCGGGGTCCACTTTCCCTGCCGGATTCAGAAAGAACGGAAGCTGGAAATTGAGTCTTTGTGAGGACCCCGGAACCAGTTGACCGGATTTTGCTCTTAGTTGTAGTTCGTTCATGTCACTGTCCATGCAGCCGTTCATAATGAACGCTGCCAGAAAAAAGATTGCTCGGTACAGAGCGTTCATGCGTAAGTGCGAATGCCCTGCTTACGCTTGATTGCGATTGCGGCTCTGTCTAGGACTACGCCTAGCGCCAAGCCGAGGATGATTGCTACTTTGATTCCCATGTTCATTCTCCTAGTTCGAAGCCCGCCGAAGGAGACAGTACACTAACAGGCACGCCAGGCAGGCGCACAGCTTGTATACGCCGAGCTGTTCCAAGGATGTGACCAAGGAGAAAGGCGCATTGCAGTCCAGTGGGCACGTCATCCAACTCACGCATTCCTTGACGATAGCCTTTTGCGAAGGCTTTCTTTTCAGCGTCCGTGAGCGAGTCGCGAACATCTGTGATGTGAGTAGCGCCGTCAGCCGGAAGCAGACTCGGCCCATTCGCCAATGCAACGATTGCCTTGGGAATAGACTTCGTGGCCAAGTCTGGAACCAACTCGCGGACCACTTCGACGTAATCGCCTTCGAAACAGCAATCCAACACGTCTTCTGCAAGCGCGTCGGTTTCTGCTTCTTCGGCTAGCTCTTCGCCCATCGAACCTTGACTGTCGACGGGATTGCGTTCGATGTAACGCCCCAAAGCAACCACAGCTTGCTTGGCGCGGGGCAGACCTTTTTTGGCATTGTCTCTAACCTGACAGATTAGAGCAATAGCATTCTGGTCGCCTTGTCGAGCACGCTCGACGAGTTGTGCTGCGCCATCGTTGATGGTTGCCGGCTTACCACCCATCCGAGGAGGAGGGATAGCAACGTCGGCATTCACCCAACGACGCAGCCAACCTTTAAACTTCTGGAGTAGTTGCATCGTTGCAACCTACGTCGTCGAAGTCGCCGTTGACGCCTGCGGTCATCTTGACCTTGACTGCCGGCTGAGACTTGAACAAGCCTCGTGCGTAGTTGCGCAGCTGAGTGGCAGCTTCGTAATGACCGACCTTATGAAAGGCGGCCGCGACTTTCTTGATTGCGGTTGGATTGCTCGAATCCATCGCTTTCTTGAAAACCGCTTTGCGCTGAGTCTTGACTTCGGGGGGAGCCGCGAAGATGGCAGCGCGCTTGCGAAGCTCGGCGCCTTGGAACTTGAGACCCTCTTTCTCGAATTCCGTGGCAAGCGTTCGCAGCTTGGTCGGGTCGTTGAGAGTCTTCATGGCTTGCTCGAAAATCTTCTTTCGAGCATCCGTCATCGCTGGCGGCTTCTTGAACTTTTTCCAAGCAGCGACGCCAACGGTTCCGGCAATTGCGAGGGGGAATAGGGGCAACGGCATTGTCGTAATTCCTTTCTGGCTTTCGCCGGTTCAGACGCCTTTTTTCTTGTTGGCTTCGTACCACTTGTACGCCATGAAGCCGATTGTCGCGATACCACCGATGACTACGATTGCGGGCATTGTTCGTTTCCTTTGCTAAGGCCGTTCATAATGAACGGTCACTTGAACCACTTCAGTTCGTCTCTGCCCATTCCTAGCTTCGCGCTGGGGTCCTCCCAACCGGAAGGGGTTTGGACTAGAATGTGAAAGTCTTGGTAACCGCTTCCGTCTGGACGATTGGAAAAACGGAACACCGGATTAGCAACCTGTCCAACGGCTCGAAGCTCGGCAATACGAGCAGCGGTCAGACTCTTGCAGTCTCCGCGCTTCTTGCCGCCCACTTCGCCGACGGGATTCCACCAGACTTTGCCGCGTTCGCGGGTAGGATGCTTGTTCGGAAGATACAGGGCAGCCGTAGGCTCCCAGATAGTAGTCCTTCCGTATACCACCCCGCTCTCGTACAACGAGGGTACGGGGTGGTATCGGAGGTATGCCAGATTGAGAGCAATCATACAATCCAGCATCGCCCGAAGCGCGCAAGCGTTATCTACCTCAGAGGCATCCGGGTAAAACGCTTGGTGAACATTAACTACAATATCCATGTCTTCGGGTCTTTCTTGACTCACACGCAGGGGTTACGCGGCCGCAGCCGCTTGACCGCTCTTCTTCGTCACGTAGATGTCGAAGTCGAACGTGTCGGCCGGGTCGATGGCACCAGCGGAACCATTCACGAACGCGATACCGATGTGAGTCGCATCGATGACCACGCCGTAGATGCCGATGCCGTTGGTCAAGCCCGCGGCAACGCGGGGCGTGACCTGAACGCCATCACCAGCCGCGAACTGCTGACCGGGCACCGATACGGAAACGACCAAGGTCGTGACCGCAGTGATGTTGCCGATGACCAGATTCTCGACCGTGATGTGCTGCTGAGAGGGGAACAACATGTGGGATACCTCCTGTTAGGGTTGACCGTTCATTATGAACGCTCTTGCGAACGTTCACGCTAAACAGGCCGGGTTTCGCTTACTGCGAAGACCCGCCAGCCAAGAGGGACGGACCCTTGAAGTTCACGCCCAACGTGTAGGCGTTCGCTGCGACGAATCCCGGCGGTACGAAGCCGGTGTAGCTGCCCGAGACGGTCGCCCGGTTGGACGGCGTCAAGGTCGGCATGTCGAGCGAACGACCCCAGCCCAGCGAGCTGTAGTTGAACGCATCTTCGGAGCCCGGACCAACCGTGACGTTCACGTTGGCCATCTTGATGTTGCTGATGAGCGCGAAGCCCGGGGTGGGCGCATTGATGGTCAGGATTTGCGGCCTGAACATCGTGTCGGGCGTACCGCTCATGTTCGTGTCGAACGCGGCGGGAGTGCCCAACGTGAACGCCTGGCTCAAGCTGAACGAGTATCGCTCGATTTTCGTCGGCGAACCCATGTTGGGGTCCAGCTTCACGATGCGACGCTGGTGCATCGCCTTGCGAAGGGACAGCTTCTTGTGAGCCGCGATGGCAGCCTTCGGCGAGGGACGACGGCGCCGCTTGGCAGCTCCGAAGTCATCACCGTAGTCGTCATCGCCCATGTCGTCGTCGCCCATGTCGTCGTCGTCGCCCATGTCGTCGTCGTCGCCGAATCCGAAACCGAATTCGCCGCCGAAGTCGCCACCAGCGATACCACCCATGAGCGCCGCGAGCGCCGGGTCACGCATTACCAATTGCCTCTGTTTCATTGCTCTTTCTTCCTTCTCTTCGACCGTTCATTATGAACGGCCTAAGCCTTCTTTCTCGGTTTGGTTTGGGGTTCAGTCGGCGTAATCGTGACTGCCGACGTGGGGCCGATGCACGGGCCCATGAAACTCTGCGGGAGCGCGCTTGCGCTTGCTCACGCCAAGACTCCCTGTCTTCTTGGCGATGGCGCTGTCAATCTGCTTCGCCTTGGTGCGAAGTGTTGACAGCTTCATGTTGGCGAGGCTGGGCGCCTTTTTGCAATGGCACTTGGCCTTGCGTGCAGCCTTTTTCCGAGTAGCCTTCTTCTTGCGTCGCATTGGTCTATCCCTTTCTAACCAGCGCGCTTAGAGCGCCTGGGCAGCTGCAACGATGGGGTCGGCGCCTGCGTCGAATCCGTCCGTATCGATGGATTCGCCCATGTCGTCGTCGCCTGCGAAAGAGGCTTTCTTGCGGACGCCGAGCCACTCTTCCGTTTTGCGGAAGCCGTAGATGCCCATGGCCGTGTGACCGGCAGTGCGAAGCGTAATGCCTAGCTCACTATGAGCTAGGACGACGCCCGCGCCGATGGCAGCGACACCGCCGGCCAAGTCGACCGGCACTCCCTTTCGGTCCAGACCGCCGGAGCCGCTGACGGCGCCGAGTAGCCCGCCAGTGATGAGAGACTCGCCGGAGGCACGGACGGAATGCAGAAACGACGCGACATGACCCACGCCGAGCGCCTTTTCAGACGTGCGGAGTAGGTCTGTGGCGCCGCCCATGGTGACCAAGTCTGCCCACTTTCGGACGATGCTTTTTTGCGTCGAGGGGCGAAGACTTGAGTCGTAAACAATCATGTCGCTGGGTTGAGCCATAGGAAACCTTTCATTGAACGGCCGTTCATTATGAACGCTTCCTCTGTATCAGAACCTGAACAGATTGTCAAGTCTAATCGCCCGTTCATTATGAACGGGGTTACACCTCCTTACATGTAGGATAGTATCCTACATGTAGGTGCGTTCATAATGAACGCTTGTGAATATCTACAGCTCTTTCAGCTGGTATCAATTCAGCGAACGTCGTTCTTCGGGTTTCGGTTTCGAAGCGTACCACCCAACCAAGCGGACGATACGGCATTGCGAAAACGTCAGTCTGCTGCGTCAGGTCCGAAGGGATGATAGCGCTACACTCTCTTGCTAATTGCAGAGCTTGTTCTTTGGTCATTCTCTTTCTCTAGGCAGTTGTTACACGTCCAGTAGCCAAACATGATTCGAGTTGTACAGCAGTCTTGGCAACACCTTCTTTCATACGGGCGGTCTGCAAAGTCCACATGATGTCTACTTGAACAGTACCGCCGAGGTTTGAACGTTCGCTGGCCGCAGCTACTACATAGAAGCTGACGGCGCTTGTAGCGTTCATAGCGATAGGGTGCCTTGTAGAAAGGAGCGTTCATTATGAACGGGGGTCTGGTTCAGGTCTTTCTTCAAGGTCGCATTCAATCTGTAGCTCGGCTTCGCCTGAGAACATAGCTTTACGTCTCATCATGAACTGAACGCGGACCTTACCAGCGCTCTCAGGATACCGCTTCTCGATTAGGGCTTGGATGAGAGGGAGAATGTCTCTAGCAGTAAGAATGACTTTCACTTTGGGACTTCTTTCTTGCCACGAGGAAAGTAGTTTTTACGCCAGGCTAGGTCTGGGCTCTTAATCTTCTCGTTAAAGCAGACCGTGCAGATTTCAAACCCGCCTGGCATACACTTACGCTTTTGACAGCGTTTGCAGACCTTTTTGACTGTCGGCATCTTGCTTTGGTTTGGGGTTGCGATACAGACGACGGCCACGGGTTCCAGAGAAACGAACGACTTCTAATCCTGCATTGTCAGCGTCTTTCCACGCCGCATGCATCTTGTCGAAGGGGCCTCCAAGTCGGTCCGAGTCTTCTAGGTTAGCGTAGTAATACCCGTCGCCATCCCAGAACAATTCGACTTCAAGTAGCTTGCTCATGACTGACTTTCTCCAAGGCAGCTACAGCCGCCTTAATCCAATTGACTCGTTCAATCCACTCGGCTTCGGCTAGGTAGCCATCATGATAGATGAGAATGTAGCGCGGCGTGATTGGCAGTTGTTCAATCCACTCAGCGTTGTATGAACTGCTACCTTTAGTTCCACAACGCCAGCAGTAATGCTGGAAAGGAGAGTGAGGCTCAATCTCCTGATAGCCGCAGTCTGTACAGACCACTTCACTTCTCCTCGAGTTTCTCAATCTCTTTTGAGAGATACCAGAGAGCCTTTTTCAGGTCTTGAATCTTGTCCTTGTGTTCGTGGCGAGCAACGTACTTGATGACACTGCCTAGCCGAAATCCGAGCTTGAATTCAGCGATGAAGTCATCAACCGCTGTTCCGTGGTAGTAATCAGGCTTGATTGGGTCGCGAGCTTCTTCTTGTGCTGCTTCTGCTGCCCACTTGCTATTCTGGGCATCAGTTGGCCAAGCGCTTTTCTGGTCGAAGTTTTCATGCATGCCGTCATGCCCAAGCGGTCGTGCGCAAAGCATGCTTGGACCAATTGGACTGACATGTCCGCACGGCAAGTCTTTAGCCGCTTCCGTGAGCGCGTCAGCGACTTCGACCGAGAACGGCTTCTCGATACGATTGCAGTTACTGCCGACGCACGCTTGTTCGCAATCGCCTTGCGTTGCTGGACAGTATTGCATCGAAAACCGATGCTCCCCAGGATGGCTAGGATACTTACGACAACGATGTGCGTTGCCTTCGCCGTCAATCTTGGAAACGTTGCATTGCTCAATCATGGGAACCTTACAGGGGCAGGGGTAATACCAACGAGTGTCAGGCGAGTCTTGATAGGGTTTAGGCTTCTGACACTTTGGACAGTGAGTTAGCGCGTTCACTCTTTAATAGTTGAGACTAGATTCTTTGACTCGAATAGCTGAGTGTAAAACACTTTGGAGATTGCTCGGATGCCAGCCTGCATGACTCTCATGAATTGAGAGTCAATCGGGGCATATAGCGAATCGAGGTACACCTTTGCAGTGCCCTCTTCTAGGTCAATCCGTAGGTCGATTTTGATACACTTTTTCATGACTGCTCCTTCACTGGTCCTGACAGATGACAATGCGCTTTCGACCAGGAATTAGTTTGAAAGCTGCAATGAGAGCTTCGAATCGATAGCTTGGTTGTCCTGCCGAATCGCCGTTAGACCCGTCAGGGTAATTCTCGTAACGAAACTCGTTAACTAGAACGCCGTCAACGAACAAGTCGTCTTCGAAGAACACTTGATAGTAGTACATGTCATCGAAGTCATCAGGCAAGCCCGGATAGTCTTCGATGTTTGCATAATACACGTTCCCTGGCTTCTGAGAATGTAGCCAGCGAAACAACTCATAGTCCTTGTCGAATTCGAAGAGCGCTATAGTGCTCCACGAGTGATGTTTCCGATACTCATTCGGCGGATTGTGTTCCTGAATGACTGCGTAATGTAGAGTGCCCATGAGTTAATCCTTTGAGTGAGGAAAGAGTTTTTCTAGCGCCGCAATCGTCTTGTTCCCGCAAGGGTCGATAGCAGCTGTTCGAGGATTATGGATGTAGTAAGCACGTGAAGTTAAACCCCACATGGCGCGCACAAGGAGGTAATCCCCGTCAATCTCCTCGCCGCATACGTCACAGGTAATGACGACTGTTTTCTTCTTAGGCATGGTTAAGCCGCGTACAAGCTGTAGGTTCGTGGAAACTGGTCATAGATGATTCTCGCAACCGTTTGCGCGTACTGCTGAATCTCCCATTGGGCATCAGGGTCCATACGCAGCGTCAAAAACGCCAGCCAGTTTCGGAGGTTTGCTGTAGCTCGCATGCGCGAATAACGCCCGACAGGTAGCAAGATGCGAGCGCACTCTTTCGGAATGCCGCCATTCAATGCGATGTCATAGTCTCTTTGGCATGCTCGGTAGTGGTTCTCTAGCATCACTTGGAACCCTAGAGCGTTCTGTTCAGTTAGAGGTTCAGCGCCTTTAATGGCCTGCGCTTGCTTGTTCTTCCCGCCGTCGCGCATGAGACGCGCTACTGACGGAATGTAATTCAAGTCAGGCAAGGGCTCGTACCTTGCCGACATCTCATTGTAGCTTTGCGTACGATGACGATGCCATTCACGGAACACGAGAATGGGAGCTTGCACTTCAATCGTCATGCCTGCGAATTCGAATGGCGTTGAGTGCTTCTTGTCGTATAGATGCTTGAGAAGACGTTCGTCTTCTTCCCAGCCTCTGAACGTTCCTTGAGTTGATTGGCGAGCGGCTTCAACAATGCCGCACTCATTGTCAGTGCCGTTGCCTGCATCGCCTCCACCCCACGACTCGACGTGTCGCACGTAGCCATGGTCAAGAACGCTGCAATCAAGAATCATATTATGCTCGGACATTGTTTACTCCTTACCACTCTGAATTACCGAACGGACCAAAGCTAATCTCCCGTTCATTATGAACGGGGCGTTCATTATGAACGCTCTTCCGCTGGACCCGTTCATTATGAACGGTCTCAGCCGTACACGTACAGATAACCATCCCGTCTTCATACTTGGGGTACGAGATAGCGCTGTACAGCTGCCCGCAAAGCGGACAGTTGAGGTAGATGTTATAGAAGGTCATTGACTCTCTTCGCATTGGGGCAGACTCCCGCTTTCAAGAAGTTAATCATTAGCTCGATTAGCTCTTCCCTGCTGACCGCTCCTTTCTCAGCTGCAATAGGCATGGCGTAATTAAACCAGCATGCGCCGCACATGCAAACGGGGTTGCCTAGTCGAGTTGTAGGGGTCGTCATAGGACGTCATTAAGCCATTGTCGCATCCAACGGCCTGCGACCATCGCAAAGATGAGTCCAGTTGGAAGCGAGTTATGGTAGCCGCAATAAAGCGCAATGCCAAACATGCCCACTGCTTCCAACGGGAAGGATGCGAGCTGTTTTCTTTTCATAGAACGGCTCCAATCATCTTGTAACGGTCTCGCGTTACCTGCGTGTGTTCTGACCAGCAGCGCCGGCAAAGATACAAGTAGATAACCGTGATTCCCTTGTTACCTTCAATGTTGAACTTGTAGGTAGCGGGATTGGTTCGTTTAAGACGTTCACAGCGACTGCAATTCATAGGTCAGGTTGCTCCTCTGCAATAGTCTGAAGTGCTCTGAGAATCATTGCTTCTTCAGACTTGAATGCCCGCGCGTACGGGCGAGACTCTTGTTTCAATGGCGCCCGACGAACCTCTAGTGTGTTGTTGGGCAATACTCGTTCACGTTTCGGCAAGGGGTTAAACGACATGTCGGTTGGACGCATGGCCCATTCTCCGTACTGCGGCGAACGTTTGAACACGTCATCGCCTGACCGTGAGATTGAAGTCTTGGCGCCGCAAAACCGTGTCATGTCTGCAAGCTTCACTTTACCAGCAACACCCTTTTGTTCCCAACATCGGATAACCATCTCCCAGTTCTCCAATAGCGTGCCCTTACCGATACCGCGCGCACGCACCGCGTCGATGTCATCCCCCGTTGGGTTAAGAGGGAAATAGATGCCCGGACGCGCGAAGAAAACGCCTTGTTCATATACCTTGTGTTCCCAACCGCCAAGAGGTTTGCTTTTGCCATCAACTAGCTCGTCTGTACCTGTAGGAACCGGAATTGGTGTTCTGAGTTTCTCGCGAGTCTGAATACCGTCTGTAGCGGTCATGAGCATGTTTGCCGGGTCGTCATGCAAGCCTAGCAAGTGCAGCACTTGCGCGCGGCAGCCTGACGTAATCATGCCTGCCCATATCCACGAGTTGTAGATGCCTTTCCCGACTGACTGCGCTAGTTTGCCATAGCAGGAGTTGCAGCCAAGTTTTATGACGATGCCTGGACCTTCCTTGCCAAGTTTGAGCCGCTCTAAGTAGTATTGCGGAATCCGTTCAAACGGCTTGCAATGACACTCTTGTTCACAGACCCACGCTTCTAGGAATTCGACGTTAGGAAACAGTTTCTCGCCAGCCAAGTATTCGTCGAGCCAAACCCATCCCCCGCCTGACTCTTGCGGAAAGCAGATTGAGCCGTCCGTGTCACGCCAAGGGAAAGGCCCCCAGCAGAGTTTTTCAGGGACACTTCTTAGTCTGTATCTAACGAGCGCTGCCTTGTGTCCTTCTAGCGCCTTACGAGACTTCACCTTCACCCAATTAGAGTGAATAAGACACGGTAAGAAACAGAGTTGATAGGGGTAGGCTGACGAGATGTCATAAGAGTGAATCGGCCCCTTCACAGTGCCAATGACCGAGTTTTCAAACCGGCCGCCAAAGAACGCCGATGCTACTGCCCGTTTCATCAGGTCAGGGACAGGGACAATCTTAGGCTTAATCTTCATGGCATCGAGCATTGCTGCTGCGCTCGAGCCTGCGCCGTAAAACGACCTAAGCTTTAGCCCCGCCTTGTCGTGAGCATCCACAAGCTTACGCGCAAGCTCTGCCATCTTGCGGCACTCATCTAGACAGTACGCTTGGACTTCATCAGGCGACACCTTGTCGAATTCGCCGCGCTTGTCCTTCATCAGCTGCATATGAGCACGTTCCTCTTTCGTGCCCACCTTCCACAGTTCAAGCGCTTTGACGAACTTGCCTTGGAAAAACTTCCAAACATCCCAGATAACCTTGTGTCGGCCGAACGCGGAAACAGTAAACTTGGTGCCTTGCAGATTAAGTGTGTAAGGGCCCCACTTAACCGGCTTCAATCCAAACTTCTCCTCTTTCCGCTGACGTAGCTCCGGACGAAACAAGAAGTAGAGCAGCTCATTCGGCAAGTCCTCTAACATCTTCGTTAGGTCGTAATTGAAGCCGTAAGCAAACAGTCTTGAGTTGAGCGGTAGTCCTAGAATGAAGTCTAGGCACTGCACCGTTGTAAGCCCCTGCTCATTGCGAACGAACCAGCTGTTTTCGCCGTACTCGTCGGAAGCTGCTAGCAGTACGTAACGATGAGGGTACCACCCTTGGCCTTCTCCATCGATGCCGATAAAGACTTTCTTGTCTTTCTTCTTTACGTCGCCTCGAATCCCCTTTCGCGGTTTACGAGCGCGGTGCCGGAACATAGGTTGACGGCACTTCTCGCAGACAGGGCCACGCCCCACATACTCATGCTCGGGGCGTGGCTTGCGTACACGATGCATGACTTCAGGGAGCCCGCACTGACTGCACGGGTCTCCCTGAGGTTCATGCTCAGGCCTACTGGTCTTCGTATCAAGAAACATGTTTGATGGTTAGTCGCTGTCCCAAGTTGCAGTTGACCAGGCACCGTTATCTTCTGCCGCTACCGGTTGTGATTCGTCTACCTTTCGATGTTTCTGAATGATGCGCTTATTCAGGTGGTCGATGCATCCTGAACAGATTACAAGCCCAACCGCCATGGGCGGACCGACTGTGATACCGTTACGAATCTGAACCTTCGCCGAGCCACGCAAGTAGGTATCAGAGGGCTGTTCACACAAGCTGCATTCTTTGACTTGAGCGTTCATTATGAACGGTCCTTTCCGCGCATCCACCACTGGCCGCTAGTACACGCAAACAAGCCTTCATCGCGCAACTCGCAAAGAGCATCGTAAACTTCGCTGTCATTGTCTCGTCGCATGATGCTGCATATCTGCGCAAGGCTCAGTGATGGACGCGCTGAACGTAGAAACTTTTTGATGACACGTCGCTTGACGTCATCCTTAGCAGGTTGACGTCGCCACATTCAGTCCGGGACTTTCTTCTGATTGGAAATCTGCCAATCTTCCATCTGGTCCGCGACCTTTCGCGCCTCGGCTACCTTATCCGGAGGAGTGCCGGCGGCTTGAGCACGAAAGGCCCACTCGCGCACAATCTCTGGAGCAAGTGAGTCTTGAGCACGTAACGTGAACAGCGGCTCATTCGGTGCCGCGTTGTTGTAACAGGAACTGCCGCCTTCTGCTTTGGTTGACATTGATTCTCCTTTATGAACGAAGCCGTTGTAGACAACACGTCCAGCCATAATCTCTGGACGCGCTCTCATCAAAACTTCTTGCCGCCCGATGCTGCGCGAGCTTCGAGCTTGTGGTCTTCACGAGTAGCGTTGTAGAGAAGCTTGGCGACATAAACCTTGCCTAGGTCAATGCCCCGATGGCCGCAGTAATCCAAGAGACGGATGAGGGAGTCTGCGGCTTCTTCCTCCTCGCCCGAGAATCCCGAGAGATGGTCGCTCGGGAGATTCTTCCGAACAGCTTCGAGCCGTTCAGAAATCTCTGAGTGTTCGAGCGCCATCATCTCGGCGAGGTTACGAGCGATTGGGGCGCCCGTCTCGGGGTCATTGTACCAGCCCGCCCTGACGGACCGGCCATGACATTCTTTGGTCATGTCACGGATTGCGGCGGCCTGCTGGTCCAGCGCATATGAGTGACAGTAGTCGGGCGGGGGCCCGTCCATAACATCGTTGTCGAATGACTTTCCCATGATTGACTCCTTTAGTGCGGGGTTTCTTCAACCGGAGTCTGACGGCGCTGAATCTCCGTCAAGACATCGAGTGAAAGCTGATGGAGGCGAATGCTCTTTGCCAGAAGAGCTGCGTCGACGGTGAGATAGGCAATCATTGCCCTGACTCCACCTTCAACATGAATAGGCGAAACGAAAGGCAGCTGACTGCACACAATCAAGGTCAGTTCCTTGACGTTGCTGTCTAGCTGTTCTTCGCTTGCCTCATCCCACGTCGGTTTTTGCATAACTCGGTTTCCTTTCAAGGGCCGTTCATAATGAACGGAGTAGCTCTGAGTAGCGCTTGATTACGTCTTGCCGGCGTTCCTCTGACATGCTGTTCCACGGAAGGTTGGGAATGCTGGCATCGTACAGCGCTTTGATGCGCGTAATCAGCGCATCAGATTGCGGACGCGGAGTCTTCTTGCGCGTGAGTGTGTCACGAGCATGTAAGACGTGCTCAAGAGTGAGTAGCGTCTTTCCTCCTCGGCCGGCGTACAGCTCGATATGAGGAGTGTAGGGAACCAGGCCAAGAGTGAAGCGGTCTGGACGCGCTTCATCCAAACCGTCTTTATCGTACTCGTCAGCGATGTCCGCTAACGGTTTAAGCGCCGCTTCTAACTCGGCGATTCGTTCTGTCAGTATGGTCTCGGCTTGAGTCATCTCGGTTTTCTCCTCCGTTCATTATGAACGGGGTTAGGCGATGCTTTCTACGATTTCAGGGTACCAAACGTCGGCGACGATTTCTTTGAATGCTGCTCGTTCTTTGTCGTCCATGATGTGATTGGCGCACAATGCCATGATATGCATTAGCGCTTTCCCAGCATCTACAGTTTCTTGCTTGCAATACAAGTCGACTGCATCTTGAAACGACTTCATGTTCGGTTTTTTCATCTTGAATCCTTTAGGGGCGTTTGAGGTTACTGCATACACAGCAGGGACGGCCCATGCGAACACGTATGCAGATTAGACAATGCGTGCAGGCAAAACGGACTTTCATGATTGGGTTAGCTCGTGTGGGTAGGCACTGCGGCGGTCTATCATGAACAAGCCGCCATAGTGAGATTCCAAACGTGCAGTAGCGAGCAGTGCGTATAGCTGCTCGTTAGAAAGACTCTTATGACCCTGAATCTTTCCGTACATTGAGTTGCAGGCTACTTTCATCACCCACTGCTTAGGATTGACTACAGGGATTGATGGTACGGAAGGCAGCGCCGCGGTAGTGACAAGCGCTGCAAGCGACGTAAGAAACCCTCGGCGATTCATTCGGTTTTCTCCCCCGTTCATAATGAACGGTCTAGGCTGTATCGTCGTATTCCCAGGCGTTAAACACTTCAGAGATGTCCCAATCCAGGTCTTCTGCAATCTCCCATGCTTCTGTTCTCACGTCATCGTAGACGTGAGCGGCACGGTTTAGACGGCCCGTGATAATCTCTTTAGTCGCCTGCGTTCGCAGATTACGTGAGAGCTGATGTAACAGCGGTTTGATTGGAGCGCCGTCAATGCCTTTACGGACAAGCTCTTTATACGTGATGCGCTCGACGCGCTTTTTTTCTTCTCTGACTTGCTTACGAAGTTTGGCAAGGTCTTCCCGAGTCTTTTTTTGAGCGGCTTTCAATTGCTTATCGAGGAGCGCCATCTTACGCTCGTACTCGCGTTGCGATTTGACACGCTGCTCTTTTCGTGTTAGCTTCTTCATGGACTTGAAAAAGTCTGCGACGGCCCCCGGCGTTTTACTCGGTTACGCCAGGGGCCGTCGACTTATTGACTAGTTGCTGGCGAAGTCGTCGAAGTCTTCCGAATCGTCGTCATCCACGACGTTCCGTTGCTTCTTGGATGCACCGCCGCGCTTCACGTCGAAGTCGGTCGCCAAGCTCGCGCTTTGGTTGCGAACGTCTTCCGTGATGGGAACGCGATAGCCGCCCGCACCAGCACGAACCTCGTAAATCTTCATCGGGTTCGGCTTGCCGGTATCCTTCTCCTTGTCCGTCAGCTTGATGTAGCAATCCACGCCGGCCTTGTTGACGATGCCGCGCATGCCTGCCTTGTACCACACGCCGACCATCGTGCCGGCAGCGGCACGACGATAGCTCCACTCCTCCTCGCCGGGTTCCTTGTAGGCAATCTTGCAAGGCAAGACCAACTCGCAAACGAGCAGAATGCCCGGCTTCTTCTTGTCGAGGTTGCCGTCGAAGAGCTTGACCGAGATGGGCTTGCAGCGAATCGCGGTCATGGTCGGGTCCCAATACCCTTCGACGTCTCCCGTAATGAGGGAGGAGTCTTCGGGCAAGGCCATGTCTTCGAAGTCATCGGCAAACGTAGTGCTGCCGGTTTCTTCGTTCTCGTCGGCGGCTTCCATGAAGTCGCTGTTCTGGCTCTCGGTCGTCTCGTTCGATTTCGCAGATTTGGCAGATTGGTTGTTTTGTCGGTTTTTCGGAGATGCCATTGTGTTACTTGCTTTCTTCTTCAGTATTGACCCGTTCATTATGAACGGCCAAGTCTTTTTGGTAGAAGACTAAGTCGTCTTCCCAGAGCGCTGCTAGTCTATGGCAACTAGGGCAGCGAACGACTTCGGTAATCTCTACAGGCTCGCCAGCCTTGAGAGCCTCGAAGTCTTTTAACTCGATATAGAAGCCTCGCTCTAATCGAGTCTTGCACTCACCACACCTACTAATCATGCCTGCTGCTTACAGGCACCTTCGAATCCAGTTGCCGGCGTTCCACACTTTGCGCATGGTTTCCCGAGCTTGTACACGCCTCCCCAATCATGCGCCGCGGGGGCAGGGGCAGGAGTTACAGGAGCCGCAGGGACAGGGACGGAAACAGGAGCGGGAATAGAGACTGGCGCAGGCTGTTCATTATGAACGACTTGCGCTTGTGCTGCCGATTGTTGAGCCAGGACTTGAGCACGCGCAAGCTGCTGTAACTGGTCCTCATATTGATTGAGCAGTGTGCGCAACCATTCGATTACTTCCCCTCCTTTCGACGTGTCATGCATAAGCCAGACTTCCATAGGGGCGCCTGGCATGGGGCTCATGGTGGTTTGAAACGCGGTGCCGTACGGCGCAACTAGCTTGAGTGCAGTTTGCATGGTTACACTACCTCGGTTGACAAGTGTAAGTGAAGATGATACCATATGTTTCAACGCTTGTCAAATCGAGTCAAGGAGCGTTCATAATGAACGTCAAGCTCTGTCAAAAGTGCTTTGATGTGGTGCAACAACATCCACATATGACTGTTACGAAGCTAACTACGCTTATGTGTGGCGGCTGTCGTCTGCGTACACGTACAGCGTTCATAATGAACGCAGGCAGTGTGGCAGCAGACAAGCAAACACGCCAAGACATGGAGCGTTTTTTGAGAAGGACGCGAGCATGAAGTGTACGAAGTGCAAAACCGAGATTCCGGACGGCAAGCTACGTTGTCCAAACTGCAAAGAGTTTCAGATAACAGGACACTCAGTCTCTAACGGTTCTGTCCTGCTATCAGACGTTGTTAGTAGCGATATTGACCGAATCGCTACAGGGCCGTGGGATGAAGTGTTCGGCACGACATTCAAAAAAGGAGTGCCTGTCAGCAAAGGGGTTGCGCGTTCTAGCGTCAATCTCTTAGGTGGCGCTCCGGGGTGCGGTAAAAGCACTCTCATCCTACAAGGCGCCGACAAGGTCTGTACGCAGATACCCGGAGAGGTACTCTACTTAGCAGCCGAAGAGCCTACCGACCAGATTAAGGCTCGCGCGGACCGTCTAGGTATTGAGTGGCAAGGGCGCATTCGAATGGTGCCATGCATGACAGGTGAGGCTAACGTTGAAGACATTATCATTCAATACGAGCCTATCTTTCTTCTAGTCGATTCTGTCAGCGCTATGGCTGGCGACGACATGAACATGCAAGTCAAGATATGCATGGTCATAAAAAACTTCTGTTCCAAGTACCGAATCCCAGCAATAGC
>Ga0070706_100001290_pt1 | contig 26736 bp, 22 predicted proteins | sample KBSK5501metaG_FD_65476 | JGI IMG/M metagenome (GOLD analysis project Ga0070706, IMG submission 65476) | Corn, switchgrass and miscanthus rhizosphere microbial communities from Kellogg Biological Station, Michigan, USA - KBS K5-50-1 metaG | ecosystem: Host-associated > Plants > Roots >... | reverse complement strand
GACGCGACGAACACGCTCGTGGCAGGCAACGCCCCGGGGGGCAACGGCGCCAGCATCGCTGTCCGGATCGAGAACTACATCGACGGCACCTGCACCCCGACCTCCCTGGGAGCGGCAAAGATCACCCTGACCGCCGGGAAGGGCGGTGTCGGAGGACTCTCCGGCGACGGGCAGGGCACCGACCAGGGCGAGGACCAGGGTGAGAACATCGGCCAGTTCTCGAGCGGCGCCGCCGGCGTCGGCTCTGTCAGCGTCACGGCGACGAACGACAGCACCTCCGGTGCCGCCAACGGCGGGAATGGCGGCGATGTGAAGGTCGCCTTCAACGACTTCGGAACCTGCGACGTGTCCGTCGAACCGAAGGCAGCCGCGGACGAGCGCGTGGTCGGTGCGGCCGGTGCCGGCGGCGCGGCCGGCTCGAGCGGCCACCTTCAGGGCGAGGACCAGGGCGAGGACCAGGGCGAGAACATTGCCCAGTACGCGTCGGCCGGTGCCGCAATCGGCGACATCAATGTCGACGCAGGCAACCACATCATCTCGGGGACGACCAACGGCGGTCACGGCGGGGACGTCGTGGCCACGTTCACGCCTGACTCGTGCGGGCAGAGCGACCCCCGAACCGAGCGTGTCGACGGCGCCGCTGGGAACGGCGGAAAGGGCGGAGAGACCGGCTTCGAGCAGGGATTGGACCAGGGCGAGGACCAGGGCGAGAACATCGCCCAATTCGCCGGTGCGACGGCCACGTTCGGCACGATCACGGTGAACGCCCACAACAGCGCCATCTCGGGCGACGCGGTCGGTGGCAACGGCGGGAGCGTGACGGTCGGCGACCCGACCGCGGATTGCACGGACCCGATCCCGAGTGCAGACCCACGGGTCAACGCCACGCCCGGCGCCGGAGGTTCGGGTGGGAGCAGCGGCTTCGCCCAGGGCTCGGACCAGGGCGAGGACCAGGGCGAGAACATCGGCCAGTACTCGGTAACGTCAACCGGCTCGCCAAATGTCACAGCCGACAACAACCTGGTCGTGGGCAACGTGGCGGGCGGCTCGTCCGGGGGGATCACGAACGGCGGTTGCACGATCATCCCGATCGTTCCGCTGAAGCCCGTCCGGCTGCGAGTAGTCGAGCCGGTCGAGCCCGAGGCAACGGCCTGTAACGGATCGTTCACGGGAACGGCGTCGAGCATCACCGTGTCAACGGGTGCGGTGTGCATTCTCGAGGCGGGAGCAGTCGTCGAAGACATCGTTGACGTCCTCCCGGGAGGGTCGTTGATCGACAACGGTGCGACCATCGGCGTCGACCTCCGCGCCGTGCGCGCCGCACACATCAGCATCAACGGAGGGCATGTCGGCAACAACGTCTCGATCGATCAGCTGGCGGGCGGCGGCGGGTCCAACCGGATCTGCGGCCTCACTGCCGGCGGCGACATCGCCATTCGCGCGAGCCTCGAAGGCTCGGGCATCGTGGATGTCGGCGGCTCTGCCCCGTGTAGTCCCAACCATGCGGGTCATGACCTCACGGTCGCGGCCAACGCAGATGGCGCCTCCACATGCTTCAACGGCGCCGCCCATCTGGTCACGTACTACCCGCCCTCGACGGCGTTCTGCCGGCCGCGACCGGGCGTCCTCTCCGAGAGCCCCGCTCCCGGCGCAACGGGCGTTGCCCGCAACGTGGCTCCTTCGATCACGTTCGATCAGGCCGTCACGGGCGTCTCGAGCTCGACGATCGTGCTCCGTGACGTGGCTTCCGCGGCCGTCGTATCGGCGACCGTGACCTACGACGCAGCGTCCCATCGGGCAACCCTTCATCCGGCGGCGCTCCTCGGCACCGGCCGGCTCTACCGGGTCGAGGTGGCGGACACGATCACGGCCGACCGACCGTTCTGGGGCACCTCGTGGACCTTCCGGGTGACCACCGACGGCACGGCTCCGACGTTCACGCGGACACCAGCGGTCAATGCGACCGGTGTCAGTCGCCTCGCCAACGTCGTCCTTCGGTTCTCGGAGCCCGTCATCGGGGTCAGTGCGACCACCGTCAGGCTCCGGGATACGGTCACCGGCCACTACGTCCCGGCCGTCGTGGCCTACAACGCGACGCTCCGGCTGGCGACGCTCAATCCGAGCGTGACGCTTGCCGCGAATCGGCGCTATCAGGTCGTGGTCGCCACCGGGATCACGGATCGCGCCGGAAACCCACTGCACGCCACGTCGTGGTTCTTCCGGACGGGCTTCTGACGAGTCGTCCGTCGACCGATGTGATCGAGGTGACGCCCCCGGGTTCGGGGGCGTCACCGTTCTCATAGACTTGGTCGTGTGATCGAATCCGACCGCCAACCCGCGGCGACGTCGCCGCGCCGTCTCGTGATCCTCGCCGAGGGCAACTTCGGCTTCCACCATGGCAAGACCGCGGTCGGCGTCATCCGCTACGGCCCCGACGACGTCCGGTCGGTCATCGACTCGACCCAGGCCGGCCAGAACGTGTCGGCGATCCTGCCAGGGCGCGATATCCCGATCGTCGCGTCGCTCGACGAGGCCCTCGCCCGCGAGCCGCGGCCGGACACGCTCCTGATCGGGATCGCACCGACCGGCGGCAGGCTGCCCGACAGCTGGCGGAGCACGATCGTCGCCGCGATCCGGGCCGGCCTCGACGTCCATTCCGGGCTCCATACCTTCCTCGGCGACGACCCGGAGTTTGCCGCCGCCGCGGCGGCGGCCGGGACCCGGATCGTCGACTACCGCCGGCCGCCGGCCCGGATGGAGACGTCCGTCGGGCGGCGTCACGGTCCGGGCAAGCGCGTGATCCTCACCGTCGGCACCGATTGCGCGATCGGCAAGATGTCCGTCGCCCTCGAGCTCCGATCGGCGGCCAGGGCCGCCGGTCGCTCGGCCGCCTTCGTCCCGACGGGCCAGACGGGCATGATGATCGACGGTTGGGGTGCCGCCGTCGACCGCCTGATCAGCGACTTCGCCCAGGGGACCGTCGAGTGGCTGGTCGAGGAGGGCGAGCGGCGCGGCGATTGGGTGATCGTCGAGGGCCAGGGCTCGCTCGACCATCCGGCGTACTCATCGGTGACGCTGGCGTTGATCCATGGCGCAACGCCGCAGGCGATGGTCCTCGTCCACAAGGCCGGCCAGACCGAGCACGACTTCGATCATCTGCCGGACGCATCGTTCCCGATCGCGGATCTGCGCTCGTTCATCGACCTCCACGAGCGTGTCGCCGGGCTCGTGTCGCCGTCGGCCGTCGTGGCAGTCGCGCTCAACACCTCGGGGATCGCGTCGGCCGACGACGCTCGCGCCGAGATCGCCCGGGTCGCGACCGAGACCGGGCTGCCGGTCGACGACCCGGTCCGGTTCGGCCCGGGTCCGCTGTGGGCGCAGATCGAGGCGGCGGTCGACGATCTCCCGTGGGTCAGCGGCCGCTGAGGTGGCGGTCCGCCTGAGCCACGAGGCGCTTCGCCTCGACCTGCGCGACCCGTTCCGGATTGCCCGCTCGGACGCGGACGCGGGCAGGGCGATCACGACCGTGATCGTCGAGCTGCGTGACGATCGATTTCCGGACGCCGCCGGCGTCGGCGAGGGCTACCCGGACCGCTTCTATGGCGAGACGGTCGAGACGATGGCGGCGGTGTTTCCGCTCCTGCTCGACGCCGTCGGGGAGTTCGAACCGACCAGCGATGGCCTCGTGGCCGCCGGAGAGCGGATGGCGGCCGCGATCGCCCATCACGGCGGGGCGAAATGCGCGCTCGACATCGCCCTCCACGACCTGGTCGGGACCGTGACCGGCCAATCGATCGCCGACCTGCTCGACCTCCACGGGCCGGTTCCTCCGACCGACTTCACGCTCGGCCTCGACGCCCCGGCGATCGTCGCCGAGCGCGCGATCCTGGCAGCGCGCTTTCCTGCCCTGAAGATCAAGTGCGGTGGCCCGGCCGACCTCGCGACCCTCGAGGCCGTCCGGTCGGTGTACGTCGGACCGATCCGCGTCGACGCGAACACCGGTTGGCAGCCCGACGACGCCGTCGCCCTCCTGCCCGAGCTCGAACGGCTCGGCGTCGAGCTGATCGAGCAGCCGTTCCCGGCCCGCCGGCTCGACCAGCTCGGCTGGCTGCAGGAGCGTTCGTCGCTGCCGATCGTCGCCGACGAGAGCGCGGTCACGATCGCCGACCTCGACGGGCTCGTCGGGGTCGTCGCGGGGGTCAACGTGAAGCTCGCGAAGTGCGGCGGTATCGGGCCGGCGCGGGCGATGCTCGGGCGCGCCCGTGAGCTCGGGTTCCGGACCTTCATCGGCTGCATGGAGGAGACGTCCGTCGCCATCGCAGCGTCCGTCGCGGTCGCGTCGCTCGCGGAGTGGGTCGACCTCGACGGCAACCTATTGCTCGCCGCGGATCCGTTCGAGGGTCTCACCCTCGGCGGCGACTGTCGCTGGCGGTTGGCGGGGACACCCGGTCTCGGAGTCCGGCGCCGAGCCGGTTGACCGGCGGTTTCCGGCGGGTTTCGGGCCGAATTCCCAGAACGTCCGTTTCATGTGGACAAGTTGGTGGACGAGTTCGTGGACAAACCCCCTTCTAGCGTCGAGTCGAGCGGCCTACGATAGGTGTCCATCGCGACGCGAGGGCCTCCGGGAGGGTCGGACCTCGTTCGATGGGTCCCCACGGGACGTCTGGGCCGACTGCGATCCTCGGCGCATCGGACCTTGGCCCTGGAATCGCACGCGCCGAAATGAGACTGGAGGACCGGCCATCGATGGACCGAACGAACGCTGGCGAACGTGCGTTTGCCGCCGTGCCCCCTGCGGAATCCGAGGCGATCGACTTCGTCCGCTTCTGCCACCGCCGTCGTCGCGTCGGCTGGCCGGAGCTGTATGACGAGATGTGCGCCGTGGCGGGTCGTGGCCTGTATCGAGGCTACGGGGCCGAGGAGCTGTCGTCGATCGGGATCGGGTTCGGGCTGTTCCAGATGCCGGCCTTGGCCGGGCTGGTCGCCCAGGTGGTCGCGGAGGACGTCGAACGTCGCCGCCGCAGCGCCGCTGCGCTGCAAGCCAGCCTCGCGGCACGACCGACCGATCTCGTGACGGTCGCCGCAGGCGGAACCGCCGACGAGATGACGTCGTCGACACGGCGGATCGAGCCGGAGCCGGTCGAGACCGGACTGCCGGGCATTGGAACGCTCAGGATCGCGGTGGGTGCCGGGGCCTGAACGACGCTTGAGCGATTGTCGCGTCGTTATCGACGCAGGGAGCCCCCAACCGGTCAGGGTTGGGGGCTCTTTTTTGGGCTGTCGCGCCTTCGCGGCCGATCGCGGCGTTGGCCACTGCGGTCCTCGCTCACGGCCATCCGAGGCCGCTCGCTCCGGTGCTCGGGCGCGCCTTGCCAGCCTCGCCCCTCTGCGACGAACGCAGTTTTGTGAGCCCCCGCTGGGCCCGGACAAGGCCAAATTCCCGCCCGCAGATCACTGGGCACGATCAGCGGCTCCAACGTGGCTCGCGATGGGCGCGCATTAGCTGCGGGCGGCTCACGGACTCGCCGAGTCCGTTGATTGGCGGCCCTGGATCGAGCCGTAGGATCCTGCGGCGGGAATTTGGCCTGGCGGGCCTGCCTGAGCGGCGCGGCGGGCGGGCGAGCGGCGGCGACCCTACGCGCGGATCTGGCGCCGCGCCATCTCGCCCTCGATCTGGCGCTCGGCCTCGACGTAGCGGTCGATCTGCTCGCGGAGCTGGTTCGCCTCGGGCGTGTAGAGGTGGACCTGCTGCTGGAGGATGTACGACAGGCGGCGGCTCGTCATCCGGACATGATCCAGGTTCTTCATCAGGACCAGGGGATCCATCGAGGCGAGGTCAGACGCGTGATACATCTGCTGCATGGCGGCATTCTAGCGACGCCGCGCTCGCGCGGGACGCGCGAAGGGGTGCAGCCCGCGCGGGACGCGCGCGGAAGAACGAGGCCACGCGGGACGCTCAGATGGCGCGGAGCCGGCGCGGAGGCCAGTCCCAGTCGATCGGCGTGCGGGCGGCTGACAGGGCCCGACGGCGGCCGGCCTCCGTCGCGCCGAGGACGAGGATCCGGTCGGTCTTCGTCGCCTGGCCGGCCTCCCGCCCCCAGAGCTTGGTCATCTTCCGCCCGGCGGCGACGTCGTCGAGGGCGATCCCGGCGAGGCGATAGCCTTCGGGCTCGGCCGCCCGCTCCCAGACGCGCTCGGCCAGCCCGACCGCCCCCCGGATCGGCCGGCCACGGTCGGTCTCCACGTCGCCGATCACGAGAACCACGATGGCGTCGTCGGCGAGCAGGCCGCGGAGATCGGCCAGGACCTCGCGGATGAAGACCAGGTACGGCTCGCGGTGATGCGCGTCGTCCAGGGCTGCGTCGATCGCCCGCGCATCCTCGCCGAGGAGCCACGTCCGGAGCCAGTTGTAGTAGCCGTACTTGACGACCCGCAGATACGGCGGTGAGGTCACGACCAGGCGGACCCGTTCCGGCAGCCCCCGGTCGCGAAGCGCCGACCGGACCCGACTCGCACTGTCCCGGGCGTCGCCGAGGAGCGCGATCCCGGGGGTTCGCGGGAGCTCGTCGCGATGGAGACGGGCGAGCTTCTTCTCGAGCCCGCCGAACACATCTCGATCGGGGGATGCGAACGCGGTCCTCATCGCAAAGTCGCGGACGTAGCGCGGCGCCATGCTGAACGTGTTCGGCATCAGCTCCGAGAGGTACGAGGCGCTCTTGCCGTGAAGGATGCCGGTCAGGGCGGCGGCCAGGAACCGGTCGGTCCGGTCGTCGCGGCGGAGGACCGTCCGGACGTACAGCAGCTGGCCGAGCGTCCGAGGATGGAAGGCGACCGCGACCTCCTTGGGGACCGTCTCGACGCGTTCCGACGAGATCCGGCTGCCGGCCGCCGGAACTTCGACCGTCGGTGGGTCGCCTGCGTCGGCCAGGACAGCGGCGGCGAGGGCCAGCCATTCGGTGGACGACGCGGCCCAGCCCAGGCGCAGCGCTGCCAGCCGGGTCGCGGCCTCGGCCGGCGTCGCCGGTCCGACCTTGGCCGCGGTCAGCAGGTGGGCGAGCGGGTTGAGGTCGTTGCCGACCCCGATCCGGCCCTCGGCACACGCCTGCAGCGGGGTCGTGCCGCGTCCCGAGAAGGGATCGAGAACGACGTCGCCGCGCCGCGAGTACCGCCCGATGAACGCATGGGCGAGGGCGGCCGGAAAGCTCGCGAGGTACGAGCACATCGGGTGGAGGGTCGGACCCCACAGCCGGGCCTGCTCCTTCCACTCCGGCGCGATCGGGAGCGCCGGCAGAAGCGCCGGGGCCTCGAGATCGAGCGCAAGCTGGGAGGCCGGCCTCCGGGGGTCGATCGTCATCCCTGACTGTTGCTCCTGGCAGGTGACGGGCCGCGGAGCATAGCAGACGGATTTCTCGCGATTCGGCGCGATCGGGGCCGCGATCCGCTGCCGCGAAACGGCGGCGCGATCAGGCGGCGACGACCAGGTTGCGACCCGACCGCTTGGCGAGAACCAGCCCGACGTCGGCCCGCGCGACCACGTCGTCGAATCGCTCGTCGCCGCTCGACAGCGCCGCGCAGCCGGCCGAGACGGTCGCCGAGACGGGGGACCCATCGGGGCCGGGGATCGTGACCGTCGCGAACGATCGCCGGATCTCCTCGGCGACGGCCACCGCCTGCTCGAGTGTTGCCCCGTCGAGGATCGCGAGGAACTCCTCCCCGCCGTAGCGGGCGACCACGTCGGATCCACGGAACCGACCGCGAAGGATGTCGGCGAACGCGCGGAGGATCGCATCGCCGGCCTGGTGGCCGTGGCGTTTGTTGATCTCGCCGAACAGGTCGAGATCGAAGATCGCAATCGCCGCCCGATCCCTGGCTTCCGGCGCGCGGCGGGCTCGGGCGGCCTCGAAGCGGGCCACCGTTGCGTCGAGATACCGACGGTTGAAGAGCCCGGTCAGCGCATCGCGGACGGACAGCTCCGTGACGTCGGCGTGGAGGAATGTGTTCGTGATCGCAAGGGCGATGACGCCAGCCACGATCGGCAGCGCCTCGAGCTCATCCGGAGCGAAGGGCCGTTCGAGGTCGTGCCGGACGATGCTGAGCGCGCCGACCACCACGTCGTCGCGAACGAGGGGGACGCCCACGCCCACCATCCTGTTCGGCGTGGCCCCAGCCTCGATGGCCGCCGCGTTGACCGTCGGATCGAAGCGGGGATCGATGACGAGAGCCCGATCGCGGATCGCCCGCCCGGCGAGGCCGCTGCCGGGCTCGATCATCAGGCCGAGATACTGCTGGTCGGGGCCCGCAACCGTCCGGATGATGTAGCGACCGGTCGGGCGATCGAGCACGGTCAGGCCGACCGAATCCGCGCTCAGCACATCGGCGAGCTCGTCCACGATGGCCTGGTGGACGCGGTCGGGGTCGAGCGTGGCATTAACCGCGGTGGCGAACGACGTGAGGCGTCGAAAGAGCTCGGCCCGCGCCGCGAGCCGCTCCCGCTCGCCGGCCAGGGCGAGGGCGGACGCCATCCGTTCGGCAACGAGGCGCATCGTGTCGACGTCGCTGGCGTCGAGGTCGCCCGTCGCCCGGGCCTCGACGCTGATGATCCCGACGAGGTCGTCGTCGACGACGAGGGGCGCGCTGATTTCGGACATGACCGCGCCGGCGGCGCTCCGGTAGTCGGGGTCGGCGGCAACGTCCGGGACGAACGCAAGCGCCTTCGTGCGCATCACCCGGCCGAGGACGCCGCTGGTGCCGTCGAACTCCTCGATCACGTCGTCGTAGCCGGCCTGAGCGGCCAGACGGACGCGAGCGGAGGTTCCAAGGTAGATCGAGACGAAGTCGTAGCCGAGGTCGTCGCGGAGCAGGCCCACGATCCGCTCGAGCGTCTCGGGGGCGGGACCTGTCGACGCCAGGAGCCGGCCCACGCTCTCGACGGCGGCGAGCTGCCGGGAGCGACGTCGATCGCGGGCAAGCGACGCACCGAGGCGGCCAACCGTCTCGGTCAGCGCCGAGATCGACCGGCGCGTGCCGATCGACATGAGGATCGCCGTTCCGGCGAGGGCGACCGCGCGCTGGGCATCGATGATCTGGTAGTCGGGTGTCGACGAGAAGACGGGCACGAGGTACAGCGCGACCGCCGCCGATCCGACGAGCATCGCCTGCCGGGCTCCCTGTGCGGCAGCGAGCGCAACCACCGGGATGTACAACGCCGCGGTCGGCCGGAAGTCACCCGTCCGGAGCAGGGCCGTCGCGACGGTGACGTACAGGATTGCGAGGGCGAACCGGCCGATCGCGATCATGGTCCGCTGTGCGGCATCCGGTCGAAGGTGCGGAGCGGCGACGGCGGCGATCGCCTGCGCAGCGAGGAACTCGACACTGACCGCGACAAATCGGGACACGTCACGGTCGCCGCCGATCCCCGCGATCGCGGCCGCGGTCGCGACCAGCCCGAGGGCGAGCAGCACGTGCGGATCCGATGAGAGGCGCCGCACGGTCCGGTTGGCGATCCTCGGCCGTCGTCGCGCGCGCGACGCGGACACGGACACGGGCAGGCGAAGCGTGGTCATCGCCCGAACGGTAGCGGTGCCTCCCCGCGCCGCCCCCGTGACTGTGGTCCGGTCCGGACTGGTCCCTTCGACGTAGCCGACGTTGCCAATCAGCGTGCCGCGCGCGCCGTTCGGAGACCGGGCCTAGCCGACGTTGCCGGGGTTCACGACCGTCGCGCTCGGCGTCTCATCGAGATGGAAGCTGTCATCGACGTCAAAGATGACCCGCTTCCTCGTCTCGTCCTTCTCCACAAAACGAGTCGGGATCGTGTGCTTTCCCTTGTCCCGGAATTCCGTCGAGAGGGTCGAGGAGCTGTCCATCAACGGTCCAAGGGAGCTCTCGAGGCGGCCCCCACTCCGCAGACCACCCTTGATCTTCTCGCCGACCGGACCGAGCTTGCCCACGACCTTCGCGGCCGCCGCCTCCTTCGCGGCGGGCTTGCTCGGACGAACTTCCGGCTCTTCCGTGGAGGCCTCGTTGATCGCTGCGGCCGTGGCCGCTCCGGTGATCGCCCAGCCCTGGTCGAGGTCGTTCACATGCTGTTCCTCGGCCCGCTTGATGATCGCTGCCGCGGCCGAGCTGACCTTGATGTAGTACTCGTAACCCGGGTATTTGGGCAGCTCGTCGGGCATCTTGTAGCCCTCTTCATTGGCGGGCGTGGCGATCGCCCACCACGTGGCCGACTGGGCGCTCGTGGGCTTCGGTGTCGCGGTATCGCTGAACCAGTGGTTCCACGGCGTCTTGTACGTCACTCCGAATGACGGCCAGACCCCGATGTCGTTGTGGACGTACATCGTCTGACCCATCTTGGCCGGAAACTCCGAGTGCTTCTGGGGAGCCACACTGCCCGCCTGGAGGATTGCGTGCGCCGATTCCGACCCGAACACGGGCGGCGGAGTTCCACCGCCGGGAGGGCCGGCGCGCAGCACGGCGCCGAACAGTCCCCGTCGATTCCGGACAGCCGCAGCGGCTCGTTGGAGAGACGGGTGAGCGACCCCCGAGGCATGGATGAACTTCACGGCTTCCGGCCCCGCCTCGGCCGGGTCGCCGCCGGTCGCCAGCAGGTCGACGACCGCATGATTGCCGGCGAGGCGCTGCAGCCCGAGGATCGCGTCCTCGGCCTTCGCCGGGGAATCGCCGGCGTGGTCATTCCAGGCAGAAGCGGCCACTTCGCGCGCGGCGTCGTGCTCGGTCGGGGCTGAGCCATGGTGCGATTGCGCCACGAGTCCTCCATGGTCGGTGATCCATCGAGGATCGCTCCCGCGGACCGACCGCAAGACCCGCGCGAGGGTCGATGCGCGGGCAGGACGAGCTGCCCGATCGGGCAGGCGCCTCGGGCTCGGCAACGCGATCCTGCCGATGGCATCGAACCGGGGAAGGTAGATTCGGGCAGGGCCCCCGTAGCTCAGTGGACAGAGCGGCGAGCTTCTAACTCGCGGGTCGCAGGTTCGAACCCTGCCGGGGGCACCATCACGAACGTCGGAACCGTCGGGGGCGCCGATTGACGGTCGCTTGCTTCGTGAGCCGCCTGCTCAGCTCAGGTCGGCGCCTTCCATCTCGAGCTCGTCCGGGTCGTCGAGGACCTCGTCCGCATAGCACCAGCGCCACGCCTCGCCGGGCTGGATCGAGCGTGCCACCGGATGGCGGGTCGCGCCGAAATGCGCCGAGGCGTGCTTGTTCACGCTCTGGTCGCAACAGCCCACGTTGCCGCAGCTCAGGCAGACCCGGAGATGGACCCACGTGTCGCCGAGCTCGACGCACTCCGCGCAAACCTGGGTGGTGGGCATGACCTCGCGCGACTCCCAGAGATGCGGGCAAGTGCTCATCGCGCGCGAGCGTACACCGGGTCGAGCGAAGCCGACGACGAATCGCGACGACTCACCGCTCCGGGCGAGGCGGGCCCGCCTCGATCCGCCGCCGGATCGTGTCCACCGTGCCGTTCTCCCAGTCCGACTCGATCCACCACGTCGCGCCGGCCGCCGCGTATGTGGCGACCGTTGCCGCCGCGCCGGCCGGATCGGCTGCGGAGGTCCGACCCTCGGCTACGACATCCCAGGAACGATCGCGATCCGCTGCCGGCCACGCGCGCTCGGCCCAGTCCACGACCTGCCGAAGCTCGGCTGGGCCCTCGACCTGAGCGTAGATCCCGTCCCAGGCCAGCGTCCGGCGGAGCGACCGCTCGTGCGGCCAAGCGCCGACGACCCAGATCGGGATCCGTGGCTGCTGAACGGGCGTCGGTCGGAAGGTCATCGGCTTGAAGCGGTAGTGGCGGCCCGCGAAGCCGAAGGGCTCGCCCGTCCAGAGGCCGGCGAGGATCGCCAGGCTCTCATCGAGCCGCTCGGCGCGCTCCCGTGCCCCGGTCGGCTCGCCGACGTTGCCGAAGGCTGCGTCGTCGGTCGTGCCCAGCCCGACGGGCAGGACGAGCCGCCCGTTCGACAGCCGGTCGAGCGTCATCGTCTCGCGGGCCAGCTTCCACGGCCGGCGACGAGCCGGTGGCGTGACGATCGCGCCCAGGCGGACCCGCTCCGTCCGCATCGCCATGGCCGCCATCACGACCCACGGGTCGTACGTGTCCATCGAGCCGATGGCGACGCCATCCCAGGTGAAGACGCCGTCCCAGCCATGCGCCTCGGCCGTCGCGGCGAGGTCGGCGGCGATCTGTGGTTCGCCGGTCGTGACGACGATCCCGAGCTTGATGGCCATCGATCGATGGTAGGTGAGCCCGATCGACGATGGCCGTCCGTCCTCGCGGCGGCGGGCTCGCGGTGGCGCGGCGACCTGGCTAGGCGACGGAGGCCGCCCGGGCCTGCGCGATGAGGCTCGCCGCCTTGGCGATCGGGATGGCGAAACCGAGACCCTCGGCGCTCGACGCCGTCGCGGTATTGACCCCGATCACCTGGCCGACCGCATCGAGGAGCGGGCCGCCGCTGTTGCCCGGATTGATCGCCGCATCGGTCTGGATCAGGCCGGTGAGGGTGGTCGGCCGGCCGGTCTGCTCGTCCTGGACGGTGATCGTGCGGTCGAGCGCGGAGACGATTCCCTTCGTCACGGTCTCGGTGTAGGTCCCGAGCGGGCTGCCGATGGCGATCGCGGTCTGGCCGACCTTGATCTCCGCCGAATCGCCGATCACGGCCGGCTTGAGACCGGTCGCGTCGATCTTGACGAGCGCCAGATCCTGCGTATCCGAAACGGTCACGACCGTCGCCGGATACTCGGTTCCGTCGGCCATGGTCGCGACGAGCGACTGGGAGCCCTCGACGACGTGGCGGTTGGTCAGGACGTAGCCGTCCGCCGTGAGGACGATCCCCGAGCCGACCCCGGTCCCGGTCCCGCCGAACGGCCCGCGTGCCCCGACGATCTGCGACGTCAGCGTGACGACCGATTCCCGGGCGGAGGCGACGACCGTGGTGATGTCCTCCTGCTGAACGGTCGTCGTCCCGCCTGTCGTGGTCACGGCGGCGTTTGGTGTCGGAGCGGCCGCGGCCGGCGGCCCGCTCGAGCCGGGATGAACGAGGCTGACGATCGCGACGGTCGAGCCCGACGCGAGCACGGCGGACAGGAACGCCGCGGCGACGACCGTTCCGATCGATCGCCGGCCACCGGTCGTCGGGGCGGGAGCGGCGACAGCGCCCGCTTCGCGGGCCTCGAAGCGCGGTTCCGTTGGCGAAGCGTCGAGGTCGCGCCACGTCCAGGCGGACGGACCGACGTGCTCGCGGGCCGCGCTCGCCCAATCGGCGGGGGAGCTCGCATTCGGGTCTTCAGCCGGCTGCCGGCGCGTGCCCTGCCACGGGCTGGATCCGTCGAACGTCATGCCCGGCTCGCTTGCGGGCGGCGGAGACCACGTCGCGGGCGGATTCGGCGGGGCGTCGATCGCCGGGTCATCGGGGGAACGGTTCGCGGAAGATGCGTCAGCGGACGGGGTGTCGGCGGGGTGGGTCGGATCGTGCGGCTGCATGGTCGAAAGGATCTCCGGTCTCGGACAGGTTGATCGTGTCACGTCCGATGGAACCGCGGGCCAGTGAGAAGGTCCTGAGACGCGGGATCAGCCCGGCTGGTCGGTGGCGAGGACGGAGCCGGCCTGGGATTCGGTGACCGGTGGGCCACCGGCGACTGGCAGGCGAACGACGAAGCGGCCCCCACCCTCGGGTCGATTCGACACCGTGATCCGGCCGTCGTGGAGGTCGACGATGGATTGGGCGATCGCGAGACCGAGCCCGGTCCCGCCGGCTGCGGAACCGGGTGCCCGCCAGAACCGCTCGAACACGTGGGGCATGTCATCGGGCCGGATGCCCGGCCCGTCGTCGTCGACTTCGAGGGTCGCCTCGCGACGGTCGCTTCGGATCCGGACCCGGACGCTTCCGTCGCGCGGGGTATGGCGGATCGCGTTGTCGACGAGGATCATCGTGAGCTGGCGAAGGCGGGCATGGTCGCCCTCGACGATGGCCGGCTCCGGATCGAGGGCCAGATGGACGCCGTGATCGGCGGCGGTCTTGACCAGCGCTCCCGCCCCGTCGGCGGCGACGTCACCCAGATCGACCGGCAGGCGAGTCAGGCCGATCGCCCCCGAATCGGATCGGGCGAGGAGCAGGAGGTCCTCGACGAGGGCCGTCAGGTGGCCGACCTCGGCATCGATGTCGTCGAGCGCCTCGGACGAGGTGGCCGTCGCGTTCTGGCCGCGGTTCCGGCGGAGATGCTCGACAGAGCTGCGGATCACGGTCAAGGGCGTCCGCAGCTCGTGGCTGGCGTCCGCGGCGAACTCGCGCTGACGTCGGAGCGCCGCGCGCTGCTGGACGAGGGACTCGCGGATCGGGACGAGCGCGCGGCGGGCATAGAACGTCCCGAACCCGAACGCCACGAGGACGACAAGCGCCCCACCGACGAGCAGGACGGTTCGAATCGCGTCGAGCGTCTGGAGCTCCGAGGTCCGATCCTGGAAGACCTGGATGAAGACGGTCCCGATATTCGAGTCGGCCTTCTCGGTGCGGACCCGGAACGGCGTGCCATCGATGACGGTCGTCCGGATGTCGAGCCCGGACTGTCGCGCAGCGTCGATCCCGGCGGCCACCGGGAGACCGGCCGGCACGAACAGGCTGCCACGGCCGACCGGTGCGCCGGTGTTGTCGAACACCAGGGCAAACGTGCCGGAGGAGTTGCCCCCGAAGATGAACCCCTGCCCCGGACCGCCGCCCGGGTCGGGATGCTGGCGGAACGCCTGCGCCCGGGCGTCGAGCTGCTGTTCGCCGGTCGTTTCCAGCGACCGGGCCGCGACCGAGTACAGGGCGATCCCGAGAGCGGTGAGCACGACCAGCGTGGTCAGGCCGCTCCAAAGGACGAGCCGCCAGCGGACGCCGCGGATCAGTCGCGCGTCGGCGGCAAGCGCGCGGTCATCCGCGGGATCGCCGGCCCCGAGGGAGAGAGCGCCGTCAGGCATTGTTCAGGCGATACCCGACGCCCCGAACCGTCTCGATCCGGTCGCCCTCGCTGCCGAGCTTGGTCCGCAGGTAGTGGACGTACGCATCAACCGCGTTCGGGGTCACCGCCACGCCGAACGGCCAGGCCTGGTCGAGGAGCTGGTCCCGGCTGAGAGCCTGGCCGGGATGACGCAGGAGCGACTCGAGCAGGGAGAACTCGCGCGGGCTCAGGTCGATCGGACGATCGTCGATCGTCACGGATCGACTCGCCTCGTCGAGGGCGATCGGGCCGGCCACCAACCGGGGCACCGATCGGCGGGCGGCCCCTTCGGCGCGGCGGGCGAGGGCCCGCAGCCGAGCGGCGAGCTCGTCGTACGCGAACGGCTTGACGAGGTAGTCGTCCGCCCCGGTATCGAGGCCCACGACGCGGTCGTTCACCGTGTCGCGAGCCGTCAGCATGAGGATCGCGAGGTCGCGCCGTTCGCCGCGCACGCGCCGGGCGACCTCGAGCCCGGAGATGTCGGGCAGGCCGAGATCGAGGATGACGACGTCGATGCCGTTCTCGCCGAGCGCGATGTCGACCCCGGTCTCACCGTCGGGCGCGATCTCGACGTTGTGGCGGTCCTGTTCGAGCAATCGGGCGAGCGATCGGCTGAGGCGCTCGTCGTCCTCGACGAGGAGGATCTTCATGCGGGGCTCGTTCCTCGACTGTGGGACGGCGTCGGTGTTCGGGATGATCGTGCCAGATGAAGGTGTTGTCCCGGCCGCAGGTCGGAGGAGGAGGTGGCCCACGGTCGGGATCGAGACCGACGATCGCAATCCCGAATGAGAGCCGCATGAGACGAGCTCGCTGAGTCGGACACCGCCCCGCGACCGCGTTCGTCGCGGAGGGCCGCTCCGAGCAGACGATCCAGAGCAACACCGCGTTGACGCGGGGAAGGCGGCAACGGGCCCAGCGTCGTTCCTGTGCGACAGCCGACGTTTGTGGTACGTCCGACTAGCCCAAAGTACGGCTAGCCGATCCCTGCCGCCCACCCCTACGCTCCGCCCATCAGCGAGCCGCACTCTACCTTTGGCCACCCCACGGTTGCGGACGCTACGAAACGAGCACAGAGAGGCAACGACCACATGGGGTCCATGGCCGTGAACGAACTCGGGCCGATGCTGACAGCGACGGAAGTCGCCGACATGCTGCACTTGCACGTCAACACCGTGAAGCGGCTCGGAGATCGCGGCGAGCTGCCGTTCTATCGAGTCTGCAAGCGCGGTGACCGCCGCTTCCGCCTCGATGACGTCATGAAGTTCCTCGCCCAGAACCGCTGATCCGTTCCTGATCGGGCGGCGCCGAGCCGCCCACCGATCGCACAGATCCCGGGGCGCCCGTCCACGTTGACGGGCGTTTCGTCATGTCCGGAGGTGGTGCGACGCGTTCGTCGAGCCGGCCGGCGCCAGGCGGCGGGACCGGGCCAAATTCCTGCCCCGGGACCCTTGGGCTCGATCCGTGACCCACGAAGCGACGATCCGGGCGAATTCCCCCGGTTCAGAGTCCGCTGGCACGCTCGATCTGGCGGTCGGCTCGGAGCATCCCCGGCCGAGCGAGGCGGTCCATCGAGCCGTCGGGTCCGGGGACGGGAATCTGGCCACATCGCCATCGGAATCGGGATCGACAGCGACCGGAGACGGGTACCGGCGGCTCAGACGGTCCGGAGCGCCTCGCCGAAGATCTCGACGGCCTCGCCGATCTCGGCGGCGGTCACGTCGATCGGCGGGATCCAGCGCACGACCTGGTGAACGAGACCGCACGACAGGAGGAGCAACCCGAGCTCCGCCGAGCGCGCGACGAGCGCCGTGGCGAGGTCACCGTCTGGCTCGCGGGTGCTTCGGTCGCGGACCAGCTCCACGCCGACCATCAGGCCGGGCCCGCGAACATCGCCGATCCGGTCGTCCTCGGCCTTGAGCCGATTCAGGCCGGCACTGAGCTCCGCGCCGCGTCGCGCCGCATTGGTCACGAGATCCTGCTCGGCGATCGTCTCGAGGACCGCGATGCCGGCCGCACAGGCCACCGGGTTGCCGCCATACGTCGAGCCGTGGGCGCTCCGGCCCCAGCGAGCCTGCAGATCGCGGCGCGTCGCGATCGCCGACAGTGGCAGCCCGTTCGCGATCGCCTTCGCCACCGCGACGACGTCGGGGACGATCCCCGCATCCTCGAACGCCCACATCCGTCCGGTTCGCGCGTACCCGGTCTGGACCTCGTCGGCGATCAGGAGGATCCCGTGCTCGTCGCACATTGCCCGGAGGCCCTGGAGGAAGGACGCGGGAGCCGGCGTGTAGCCGCCTTCGCCCTGGACCGGCTCGATGAGGATCGCGGCGACCGACGACGGCGCAATGATCGTCTCGAACAGGGACTGCAGGTTCGCGAGGCAGGCACTCGACGCCCGCTCGTCGTCGCCCTCGAAATCACGGTACGCCGCCGGAAACGGGGCGAAGTACACGCCCGGCAGGAGTGGCTCGTAACCTGTCCGGTAGTTGATGTTCGATGTCGTGACGCTCGTCGCGCCGAACGTCCGGCCGTGGAAGCCGCCACGGAACGCGACGATTCCCGGCCGGCCGGTGACGCGCCGCGCGAGCTTCAAGGCACCATCGATCGCCTCGGAGCCGGAGTTGAGGAACATCACCGTGTCGATCGGGTCGGGGAAGGTTCCGGCCAGCAGCTCGGCCAGCCGCACGACGGGCTCCGAGTAGCCCATCGCGCCGGTCGGGCCGATCAGTCGATCGGCCTGGGCATGGATCGCCGCGGTGACGCGGGGATGGGCGTGGCCCAGCGCAGTGACCGCGATGCCGTTCGCGAAGTCGAGATATGGACGGCCGGCGGTGTCGTAGAGGCGATGCCCGACGCCGTGGCTCCAGCTGCGCTCGAAATAGCGCCCGAGAACCGGCGAGAGGTGGGTTGCCCGGGCGGCGAGATCGGCGACGGAGGTTCGAGGCTCGTCCATCGCCCGAGTATGCCAGCGACGTTCCCGGACCAGCAGGCCCATTCGCCCTGATGCGTCAGTCGTCCCTCGGGCGGGCCGTCCCGAGCTAGCATTCGGCCATGGTCGACTTCCAGCTGAGCTTTGAGAACCGGCTCGTCCAGGGTGCCGCCCGCGCCTTCGCCGAGGCCGAGATCTTGCCCCACATCCGCGAATGGGACGAAAAGGGCGAGGTCCATCGCGAGATCTTCGCGAAGATGGCCGAGCAGGGCTTCCTCGGCGCGCCGATCCCCGAGGCGTGGGGCGGCTCGGGCATGGACTACCTGAGCTTCGCGATCCTCTGCGAGGAGCTCGAGCGGGCCGACACGGCCTTCCGCGTCGTCCAGAGCGTTCATGTCGGGCTGAACTCGCTGGCCCTGCTCCAGTGGGCGACCGATGACCAGAAGCAGCGCTGGCTCGTGCCGCAGGCGAAGGGCGAGAAGCTCGCGACATTCGGGCTCACCGAGCCCGGGGTCGGGACGGACGCGGCGAACCTCGCCACGACCGCTCGCCGCGACGGCGACGCGTACCGCCTCAACGGTCAGAAGATCTGGATCAGCATCGCCGACATCGCCGACCATTTCCTCGTGTTCGCGTCCGTCGATCGCTCGAAGGGCTGGCGGGGTGTGACGGCCTTCCTGCTCGAGCGCGGGATGAAGGGCCTGTCGACCGGCACGCTTCACGGCAAGCTCGGAATCCGGGCCGGCAACACGGGCTTGATCAACCTCGACGACTGTGTCGTGCCGGCCGAGCACCGGATCGGCGAGGAGGGCGAAGGCTTTCTGATCGCGATGAGTGCCATCGACCAGGGCCGCTACACCGTCGCGGCCGGCGCCGTCGGCCTCGCCCAGGCCTGCCTCGAGGCGTCGCTCAAATACGCCCACGAACGGTCGACCTTCGGCCAGGAGATCGGCCGCCATCAGCTCGTTCAGCAGCTGATCGCCAAGATGGCGGCCGGCACCGAGATGGGCCGCCTCCTCGTCTGGCGCGCCGGCTGGCTGAAAAACCAGGGCATTCGCAACACCCGGGAGACGTCGCTCGCGAAGTGGCACGCGACCGAGCACGCCGTCCAGTCGGCGTTGGACGCGATCCAGATCCACGGCGCCAATGGCTATTCGAACGAATTCCCGGTCGAGCGATACCTGCGGAACTCGAAGGCGGCCGTCATCTACGAGGGCACGAGCCAGCTCCACACGATCATCCAGGGCGAGTATGCCCTCGGCTACCGACAGGACAAGCCGCTTCGGTGCGAGCCGCTGCCCGCCCAGGGTTGGGAGCGCGCGACGACGGGGGCGACGGTCCCCGCGTGATCCTCGTCCGGAACCACGAAAGGCGCGACGGGCTGAACCTCGGGGTATTGCGTTCGGGTCTGACCGATCCGCGCGGCTTCCCGTGTGGCACGATCCCTCGATGTCGGCCCCGCCATCGACGATCCCGTCATCGACGACCCCGCCCGGCTGGTCGCCGGCCGACCTTGCGACCCTCGCCGAGCTCGCCGACACGTTCGTCCGCGGTGGCTCGATCCGACGGGCCAACCTCGCCGCGCAAGCGCTGTCGACGTCCGCCGACCCGGCCCAGGTGCGCCAGCTCCGCCTCGTCCTTCGCCTGCTGGAATCGCGCGTCGCCAACCTGCTCGTGACGGGACGCCCGGTCGCTTTCCGAGATCGGACGCCGGCGGAGCGCGAGCAGGTCCTGCTGGGCTGGGCGCGCTCGCGCGTGCCGCTCCGCAGGTCGGCGTTCCAGGCGTTCCGCAAGCTCCTGATCTTCCTCGCCTATGCCGATCCGGGCCCGCCGGGGTCGACCAACCCGCTCCACTCCGCGGTCGGCTACGAGCCGGAACGCCCGCCGGTCACGCCCGCCATCTCCCCGATCCGCCCCCTCGACCTTCACGATCCGGGAGGGGCGGACGCATCCGACCAGCCCATCACGCTGGAAGCCGACGTCGTCGTCGTGGGGTCGGGCGCGGGTGGCGGTGTCATCGCCGCGGAGCTGACGAACGCCGGCCGCTCCGTCGTCGTCGTCGAGGCCGGACCGTTTCTCGACGAGGCCCACCTGCCCACGAACGAGATGGACGCCTACGACCGGGTGTATCTCAACCACGGGCTGCTCACGACCTGGGACGGGTCGATCACGATGCTGGCCGGGGCGGCGGTGGGGGGCGGCACGCTCGTGAACTGGATGACGTGCATCTCCGCCCCCGACGATGTCCGGGCCGAGTGGGCGCGCGTCCACGGGATCGACGGGATCGACGGCGCGGCCTTCGACGCGGACGTCGCCGCCGTCGAGCGCGAGCTCGGGGTCGCTCCCTCGACGGTCATCCCGCCGAAGGATGACGTGATCCTGCGCGGCGCGGCGGCCCTCGGCTGGGAGGCCGCTCCGATCCGGCGCAACGCCAGCGACTGCGGCGACTGCGGCAGCTGTCCGTTCGGCTGCCCCCGTGGCGCGAAGCAGTCGACGATGCGCGTCCATCTCGCGGCGGCGGCCGCGGGCGGCGCGCGGATCGTCGATCGGGCGCGCGTGAGCAAGGTGCTCATCGAAGGCGGCCGCGCCGTCGGCGTGGAGGCGGACCTGTCCCTCGTGGACCCCGCCGCGGGAACGCCGGTCGCGGGTCCGGACCGGGCCGAGGCGGTCGGGCCGCGAACGCGGCGCCTCGTCGTTCGCGCGGCGCAGGTGGTCGTGGCGGCCGGTGCCCTCCGGACGCCGGCGGTCCTTCTCGGGTCGGGCCTCGATCATCCGATGATCGGACGCCACCTCCGGCTGCATCCGGTGCCGGTTATCGCCGGCATCTTCGACGAGCCGATCGACATGTGGCTCGGGACGATGCAGGCCGCGCGCTCGCTCCAGTTCTGCCGTCCGGACGCCGCTCGCAATGGGTACGTCATCGAATCCGCGCCGGGCCACCCGGGCCTGATCGCGCTCGCCCTGCCGTGGGAGGGCACCGACGCCCACGCCGAGCTCCTCGGCCGGATCCGCCACGTTGCACCGTTGATCGCGATCACCAGGGACGGCGGGGAGGGTCGCGTCCGGCTGACCGCCAGCGGTCGGGCCCGGATCGACTACCGACTCGACGGGCGCGGCGCGGCGACCCTCCGTCATGCCCTGGTGTCCATGGCCGGCATTGCCCGCGCGGCCGGCGCCCGCCAGATCCTCGCGGTCGGCATGCCGCCGAGCTGGCACGGCCGGACCGAGGACGACCCCGATCAGGACGGGCGCTCGTTCGCGACCTTCGAGGACACGCTGCGTAGCTTCGACTTCACCCCGAACCGAGGCACGGTCTTCTCGGCCCACCAGATGGGCAGCGTCCGGATGGGGACGGCGGCCGACCACCCGTGCGATCCGGTCGGGCGCGTCCGGGCTCGTGGGGGCGCCATCATCGCCGGGCTCTACGTCGGCGACGGCTCGCTGTTTCCGACCGGGATCGGCGTCAACCCGATGATCACGATCATGGCCCTCGCCCGGCGCGTCGCCCGGACGGTGGCAGCCGAGGGTCGGTCGGCCGGCTGATGGGCGACGATCGGCCGGCGGGCCTACGCTGCGGCCATCGCGTCGGCGTCGTCGACGCTCGGCTGAAGGGTCGGCCGGGGCGCCCGCAGCCGATTGCGGGACACGATCAGCAGGGCGACCCCGGCAACGATCACGGCGCCCGCCACCAGTTGGATCGGCGTCACGGCCTCGTGGAGGATCAGCCAGCCGAGGAAGACGGCCACGACGGGGTTGACGAACGCATAGGTGGCGATCAAGGGCAGGGGAGCGCGGCGCAGGACCCAGGCGTAGGCGGTGAACGCGACAAGGCTTCCGACCACGGTGAGATAGAGCGAGGCGACGAGTGAGTCGCGGGTGACGAGATCCGGGCGGAACGCGGCGGCCTCACCCGAGGCGACCGCGAACGCAGCGAGGACCACGGAGCCGGACAGCATCTGGAGCCCGGTCGTCAGGAACGGGTCCCTGGGCAGCCGGGCCCGATGGGCCGAGAACAGGGATCCCGCCGACCAGAAGATTGGCGAGAGGATCAGGGCGGCGATGCCGGCCGGGTCGAGGGTCCGGTCGAGGGCGACGCCCGAGCCGACGAGGATCGCGACCCCGAGCAACCCGGCCGCGATCCCGACGACGGCGAGCAGCGGGAGGCGCTCGCCGAGGAAGGCCCGGCCGAGGACGGCGACCCAGACGGGCATCATCGCGATCAGGACGCCGGCGATCCCCGACGGGATCGTCTGCTCCCCCCAGGCCACGAAGCCCATGCCGCCGCCCATCAGGAGCGCGCCGACGATGAAGCAGTCGCGGAGCTCTCTTCGTGTCGGCCGGGCCACGTGACCGCGGTTCACGACCACGACTGCCGCGAGCATGACCGCGCCGGCGATCGCGAATCGGATCGCGGCCATGACGAACGGCGGGATCGACCCGATGGCCACCCGGATCCCGAGGTACGTCGAGCCCCAGACGACGTAGAGGATCAGGATCGCGGTCCACACGAGGACCGCCGATGCGGGTCGGGCTCGTTCGCGGTTTGGCATAGCCGGCTGGTCCAAGATGCTGGCAGTTTACGCGCATCGCAGAACCCTGCCAACCCCGCACCGGCGGCCGGATGGCCGGCTGCCGTCGGGATAGCGACCGGGCGCCGCTCAGGCGGCGGCGGTCGCTCCGACGGGCCGGCAATGACGGCACGGCCGGTAGCCGGCAGCCGAGGCAGCCTTCGCCGACGGGAAGTGGACGAGATGCCGCTCCGTGACTCGCCGCGCGTCGCGACACGTCGGCATGCAGTAAATGTGCGTCGTGTCGGAACCGAAGAAGCGCACCCCGGCCCGGGCCAGCGATTCGAGCTCGTCCGGGTCGGCGCCCTCGTCCGAGAGGATCGTCCGCTTGTTCTCGGGCCCGCCCAACGAGTACTGGCCGATCGTTCCGTCGCTCCGGACGACGCGGTGGCAGGGAACGATGAGCGGCACGGGATTGTGGCCGAGCGCGGTGCCGACGGCCCGGACCGCCTTCGGGCGGCCGATCTCGGTCGCGATCCAGCCGTACGGGCGGACCTCTCCGCGGGGGATCTCGATGGCCTTCATCCAGACCGCCTGCTCGAATGGCGTCGACCCGCGCAAGTCGAGGTCGATCCGGACGTGACGGTCGCCGGCGAGCCGCCGTCCGATCTTGCGGGCGAGCTCGGCCGGCAGCGCCTCGCGACGGCGGGCGCTGCGCCCCGTCCGGGCGTGGAAGCGCGTCTCGAACGCGGAATCGTCGGACGCTCCTTCGACCGCAGACACGCCGCGGCCGTTCCAGGCCACCCGGAGCGGGCCGATCGGTGACTCGATGACGGCGTAATCGTCGGCCAGCCCGACCGCGACCAGGGTTGCGTGGGCGAGGTCCGGGGGAGCTGCCTCACGAAGGCCGGCCAGACCAGCCTCGGTGGCCGGATCGATCATGTCGTTCATGCGGGGATCTCCTCGCGCTCGAGCCGCTCGGCGGCGAGGAGCGCTGTGCGCAGGGCGGCGAGTCCGCGATGGACGTGCGCCTTGACGGTGCCTTCGGGCCGACCGACCGCCATCGCGATCTCGGCGTACGACATGCCATCGACGTGACGGAGGACGACGGCGGTCCGCTGAGCCGGGCTCAATCCGGCGAGCAGGCGCGCCCACGTCTCGCGCTCGTCGCGGCGGGCGAGCGGGTCCGCGGCGGGCTCGGCGCCCGGATCGAAGGCCAGCTCGGCGGTCGGAACCCGTTTGACCCGGGCCCGGTTGCGGCCGGCGTTGAGGAGGATGGTCGTGAGCCAGCCGCGGATTCGGAGCTCGCGGATCCGCTCGGAGGGCCATGCGGCGAGAGCGCGATAGGCCCGGACGAAGGCGTCCTGGACGAGCTCCTCCGCGTCGTGGCGATCGCCGCCGGTCCGCAGGGCGATCGTGAAGAGGCGATCCTGGTGGGCCAGGACCAGGGCCTCGAACGAGCCGTCCAGATCGGTCGCGAGGTGGGCGGCGAGCTGCACGTCGGCAGGCGAGCGTTCGTCCATCATGTTGTTCGGAACACCGCGATCGCGGGGATGGTTGCAGGATCGTCGCGACCCGCGCGGGAGCGATGCCGCGCGGCGTCCTGGGCGCATCGTCGCCGATCCGGGGACCGGGTGCCCGCCATGCGACAATCGGGCGCATGGGCCAGAACGACCGATTCGAGGAGATGGCGGCCAGTGTCGGGGGCTTTTACCGGAGCTGGGTGATCTATCTCGGGCTCGAGCTCGGGCTGTTTGCGCGCATCCGGGCGGCCGGCGCCGGGGGCATCGGTGCGACCGAGCTCGCCGCTGCCGCGGACTGCCGGCCCGGTCCGATCGAGTCGTGGGTCCGGGCCGCCCACGCCGGCGATCTCGTCGAGCTCGCCCACGGGCGGGCCACCGTGGCCGACGACCTCGCCGCCGTCCTCCTCGACGACACCCACCCGGAATACCTCGGCGGCCAGTTCGTCGTCGCGGTCGTCTCGAGCCTGGACTACGCCGGCCTCGCCGACTTCTTCCGAACCGGCCGGACGATCGACGAGCGACCGCCGCGGTTCCATCGGGCGATCGAGGCGGTCACCGTCCAGGACATCGCGGTCTTCTTCCAGGAGGGACTGGCCGAGCTTCCGGACCTCGCCGCAGCGCTGGCCCGTGGCGGGCGGGTCCTCGACGTCGCCTGTGGTGGTGGCAGGTGGCTGATCGCGATCGCGCGGCGATTCCCGGCGACCGAGCTCGTCGGCGTCGAGTTCGAGCCCGACTCGGTGGAGCGGGCGTCGCGCCACGTGGTCGACGCCGGCCTCGGCGACCGGATCCGGATCGAGTCCCAGACGATCCCCGACATGCCGTTCCGGAGCGAGTTCGACCTCGTCTACCTCCAGGATGCGCTGCACGACCTGCCTGATCCGCCGGGGTCGCTGCGAGCGGCATGGGCCGCGGTGGCTCCCGGCGGCCGGCTGGTCGTCCTCGAATGGTGCCTTCCCGAGGACCCGGCCGATTCGCAGTCGCTCCAGGCGGAGATGCTCTGGGGGATCCAGATCGACGAGCTGTACCAGGGCACCCGGATGTACACCCGGGCCGGCTACGACGGGCTGTTCGCGACCGCCGGCGTCCCCGCCCCGACGACCGTCGAGCTGCTGTCTGGTGCCTCGCTGTTCGTCGTCCGACGACCGGACTGACGTCGGACGCGGGCGAGCCGGGACGAGCGGCCGTCCGCGTCCTCCCGTCCTCGTCCGGCGGTCGGCTCCTTGACGTCGACCCGTGCGGCTACTTGACCTCGACCGTATAGCCCTTCATCTGGCTCGGGTGGATCTTGCAGTGATAGGTGTACGTGCCCGCCTTGCTGAAGACCAGCAGCGCCGTCGACCCGGGACTGATCGTATCCGTGTCGCAGCTGCCGTCGTCCATCGTCGCGCTGTGGGACGCGCTGTCGTCGTTCTTCCAGGCCACCACATCGCCGACCTTGGCTGACACCGGCTGGGGGTTGAACTTGAAGTCCTTGATCGAGACGTTGACCGTTGCCGCAGCGCCCGCCGGGGCCGTCGCACAGGCCGCCGCGCTCGCCTGACTGGCGGTCGCGGTGCTCGCCGCCGGCGAAGACGCGGGCGTCGACGCGGCCGCCGGCGGGGTCGGCGTCGCGCCGCCGCCGCAGGCTGCGAGGATGCCCAACGCCAGGATGGTCAGGAACGAGAGGGCGATGTGTCGCATGGTGCACCTCCTCCGTTGGCCGGATCGGTCGGGCAGCCCGATCACGGGCCGATGGTCCACCCTACGTCACCCGTGGCGCCAGCGGATTTCGCGGACCGTGGCGCCCGCGTTCGCTGCGGGTATCGTTCGGGCATGGCCGCCCCGATCCGTGCCGCGCCGTCAGGTGTCTCCGGTCGACCCGCCCGGCCCGCGGACCTGACCGCGGAGGAGGTCCGCTGGCTGGCCTGGCACGAGGCTCGGTCGCACGCGCTCCTCGGGCGCGACGTTCGGGATCTCGGCGATTCGGTCCTCCTCCATGACGAGTCCGATCGCGAGCCGTTCTGGAACCGGCTGGCCGGGGTCGCGTGGCCTGGGGAGCCGGCGGCGTTCGATCGTCGCCTGACCGAGGCCCTCGCTCTCTTCGCCGGCCTCGATCGGATCCCGCACGTCTGGCCGATGCCGGGCTTCGACAAGCCGCTCGACCTGACGGCGCGGCTCCTCGCAAGCGGGTTCGAGGATTTCGGCGGCGGGCTCTTGATGGCCTTCGATCCGTCGTCGGGGTTGGCTCCGTCGCCGCCGCTCGAGGACGGACGCGGCGTCGCGGTCGAGCGGCTTCATCTGCTGAGCGGCCAGCCGGCGATCGACGCCGCCCAGGCGATCGCAGCGGTCCTGCTCACGTCGTTCGCGGTCGAGCCCGCGCGGCGCGTCGCGATCGAGCTCGAAGCGGTCCAGGGGCTGGCGACGGATGCCTACCACGCGATCCTCGTCCGGGTCGACGGGGTGCCGGCCGCGGTCGCCCGGCGGACGACGTTCGCGGGTGCCAGCTACCTGTCGTCGATCGGGACGGATCCGGCGTTCCGCGGCCAGGGACTCGGACGGCTCGTCACGTCGATCGTGGTCGGCGATGCGCTCCGCGCCGGCAGCCGCTGGATCTACCTCGGCGTCTTCCAGGAGAACGACGTCGCTCAGCACCTGTACGTGTCCCTCGGGTTCGACGCGATCGGTGGGGTCGCGCCGGACCTGCTCCTGCGGCCGTGACCGGTGCGCCGTCAATCGAGGCAGGCCTCGTGCTGCTCGCCCAGATCCTGGCGACGGTCGACCTGGAACGATCGCTCGCGGACCG
>Ga0070706_100001288_pt1 | contig 26755 bp, 28 predicted proteins | sample KBSK5501metaG_FD_65476 | JGI IMG/M metagenome (GOLD analysis project Ga0070706, IMG submission 65476) | Corn, switchgrass and miscanthus rhizosphere microbial communities from Kellogg Biological Station, Michigan, USA - KBS K5-50-1 metaG | ecosystem: Host-associated > Plants > Roots >... | reverse complement strand
TGAAGACAAGGCCGACCCCAAAAGATTTGTAATAGATGGTAACAACACCTAATGCCTGTGGCACGGGAATTGGAAATTCTCCGCCTGCCAGAAAACTTGCTTCCCGCCCGCTCAACGCGATCAAGGTCGGTTCCGCGAGGACCTTGACAAGGTTGTGTTGCTTTAGCGCGTCCACAAAGCCGGTCCAAGTCGCAGATCCGTTCTGAATGCGGAACAGGGCATTAATCGCCTGGGAAAGTGCTATGCCGAAGGGTCCACCCGCAGCCGCCAACGGGGCATCGCTGGGTTTGACTAAGGTTGTGAGGTTGTTCAGAGCCGAGACACCGAAATCGTTGCCCCTCACATAATTAACGTTCAAGCCTAGTCGTCGGAGCAGCTCGCGGTTCATCTCAGCGACGCGTACTTCCAACATCACCTGATGGATGCCGCCCACTTCTAAGAGATTAGTGACTTTTTTAGGAGCATAACTCTCGGCGAGTGCCAGCACCTGGGAGAGATTGCCGGTGTTGGAGACCTTCCCAGATAAAGTTACCCTATCCTGGCTAGCCGTCACACGAACGTCCTTTTCCTCTTGGAGCAATTGATGAATCTGTTCCTTAAGGCGAGTGAGATCAGGAGCGACCTCCACATCGAAAATCGAGAAAATCTTTTGATTGTCCTGCCACAGTGTAAGATTTGTCACTCCTGCTGATTTTCCTGTCACATAAAGTTGCTTCGGTGACAATACAAGAGCATCAGCAATTTCAGGATTGGCAAGCGATGCCCTGGTAACAGCTACGGGCAGATCAAGAACAAGCGATTTGCCGACGGAAAGGTTCAGTTTTTGAGGCTCGTTGGCCTGAACCACCGACATGGTGAGGCTTTGCCCCCATGTTTGCGTGGCTGCACTAATGCAGAGCCCGATGCCGAGAACCAGGCTCGACAGTAGTCGGTAGTGGCGCATCATTATTTCGCTCCTTCAGAGGCAAACTTTACGCTGCTCTGGGTGCCTCCCTTGATCAGATCTACGCGGATATCTTGTACCTCTGCAGGCCGCATTCCCGTGACCTGAAGCATGTTGATGACTTTTCCCTTGGCATAAGCCTCCGCAAGTGCCAGTGCCTCGGACCGGCTCACTTCGTTCGATGCGGTACCTTTCAGTGCAATGTGGTCATGGCTGGCCAGCACCTGAATGTTTCTCTCCTCGGGCAACAGTTGCCTGAGTTGCTCCTGCAACCGTGTCAAGTCAGGCACGACTTCCAGATCAAACACCGAGAACACCTGCCCATTGTCCCAAAGAGTCAGGTTGGTGCTCCCGATGTTTTTCCCAGTGACATAAAGCTGTCGGGGGGACAAGACAACTGTATCTGCGATTTCGGGATCTGCCAACGACGCTCGCTTGATCGACACCGGCGTATCTATCACCACCGATTTTCCATGCACGATTTGCAGTTTCTGCGGCTCATTTGCCTTTGCGGCAGGGAGGGTGAGTCCTTCAGCCCAGGCTGTACCGGCAAGCAATAGGAGTAAGTTCCCTATTGCCAAAAGATGAGTGGTATGTCTTCTCAAACGGCTGTGCATGGTCTTTCTCCTTTGTCCTTCACGCAGAGGGCAATTACATCTCATGCCCGAATTTCACGCTCGTGACTGTTCCCCCTTTAATGATCTCCACCCTGTTGTCGGCTTTAGGTTCCACCAGTTTCTTGGAACGCTCTTGTGCCTTCTCCGGCTTCTCAAAAACTCGATAAGAGGAGAGGAGAGAATTAATTGTCGCCCCTTTAGTCAAGGCCACATCCGTGTTCATGGGATTTCGCAAGGCCAGCCGCAGCTTGCCTTCTGTCGTGGCGAGGGCTAGTTTTTCGGCTTCTTCCGGAGTCACTTCCAGCGTGATGACGGTTACAGGGGTTGCTTTCTCGTTACCGCCCTTTCGCTCCGTCTCTGTTCCCGTAGCGAGGACCAAGGTGTTGGACAAGACAAGTTTTGCGAGCACGCTTTCCCCAGAACGGGAAGGATTGATGGTCACCATGACATCGACGCGATCGCCGGGTTTGATAAAGCCAGCCACCCCAACCACCTCATCTACCTTGACCGCCATCGCCCGTTTTGCGGGGTTTGTCACTGCTGAAACACCCCCTGTCGTGATGCTTATCGGCGCCAGCTTGGACTCTAAAATCGACTCATTTCGCTTAAGGTTCACAAGTACGACCCGGCCCACAAGTAATTCCTTATCTTGAAAATACCCTTCTGGAAGGTTTCCGGCCGGGAATGGGATAACTTCGATCATCTCTCTGGTCAGCTTTGTCCCCCATGGAAGCTCAGCGGTCGCCACTGAAAGAGCTTCGGTCTTGATAGCCTGGACAGGCCCTGGTTGTGCTTTCGCTTGGTTGAGCCATTGGTACATCATGGCGCTGGTAACCAGAGCGATGATGACCGCAACTCCTAGGATCAAAAACGGCCGATACCGGGGCATGTGCACCTCCTAAAAGCGTTCAAGGGTCAGATCAGGCTTCGCCTAGCTGGACGAGAACCGTTCCCACCGCGAGCACAGGCGCATATCGTAGAATCGAATTTCGCTGATCCTGGCCGGCATCCGTCAATATTCGTCCGGTTCCATGCCAGATCTTCATCCATATCCATGTGCGACGGATAGTCTGTTGAAGTCCCCAGCTTTTAAGAGCGAGTGCCAGGGCCCATAATCCACCGACCAGGGAGGCAACGACGAAAATTTTCATAAGATTGGCCGGACCGACAAGCCCTCCCACGGCCATCAGGAGCTTTACATCTCCTGCTCCTATACCTCCCATCGCATACACTGGTACAAGGAGCATGAAACCTAGAGTGATTCCCATCAGCCAGAACTGTAAACCGGCTGACCCCTGGGTGGCGGTATGAAGGACCATCGCGCCAATGATTCCGGTGAATGTGACACTATTCGGAATGCGTCCCCTGCTTAAATCTGTTAAGGATGCAATAAGTAGGAGTCCCAAAAGCGACACGTTTTTTATGACTGCAAGTTCCAATTGCCTTCTCGTTTCTAGAGGCACTCTCCATCTTCTTGAATCAATGAAGAGCGCCTTGGTGAGCTTCTAACAACCCTCTTAGGCACCTTATTACTAGGGAATGCTGCCATTGACGCTGGTAAAGGCAGCCAATATTTTGGGGCCAATTAGCGCGATAGTCCCTATCGATGCCGCGATAACCAGCGCCAACCAGATCCCGACTTCAACGACTTCCGCTCCCTCTTCTTCTTTGATGAATCGAAGCATCCTCGACATGTCGTAACTCCTTTCCTCACGAGTTAATCTTTTGGCCCCGCTCTCGAGGATTTTCGGGGAACTGCCAGAAACGCACCTAAGAGAGGCGCTCTCCATTTCTCGAATCAAACGAAGAGCGCCTCAGTGACCTACTAAGGCAAGCTGCCATTGACGCTCACAAAGGCAGCCTTTATCTTAGGGCCTATCAGGGCGATAGTCCCTATCGATGCCGCGACAATCAGCGCCAGCCAAATCCCGACCTCAACGACTTCCGCTCCCTCTTCCTCTTTGATGAATCGAAGCATACTCGACATGCGTAACTCCTTTCCTCGGCACATTGTGAACTGACCGTTGCATCCTAGCTGTCTTTTTCCGTGAGCGTGTTGTACGCGCTTCAAGGGGTCCTGTCTACATGAAATCACCTAAAAAGATTTATCATTAGTAGAATACCCCCCATGAAGGTATCAGAGCATAGGGTTAAATCCTGCATCAACCATACTCCGGACCAACTCTTCGACATGCCTGAACCTTGACGTTGTAGTTTTACTGCTTTTAATCGTATGCAAACCAGGATAGAGTGAAGCGAACGAGTGGGATCTTCCATGCGACAACAGCGAATTTCTTGGATCTTCTTGTCCGTAACCCTGACCTTTTGTGCCTTGTCATCGACGGCGGCGAGCCACGAAAACCGACCAGGACACTTTCAGTCGAGCATGGGTACGCCGTCGCCGAGTACCAGCCTCGCCTCCTCGTTTGGACGGGTAACTTTGGGCAGCACTGCTGCCAATCCAGGGCTCATTTCGAAGACTCTACGACTTCGCCACCTTACCTTCTTCCCGTCGCCGTTTGGGGTTGTGGGCATGCCACAAACCAGCATCATTGTCGTTGTGCCGCCGGCAGCCGATCAGCAAGAGCCTCCAGTTGTCTCAGAGTCAACTTCCGCCAAAAGCCAGCCGCTGTTCATCATCCAACGCTGTGGTGAGTTCGTCCGCGTTCCTCCTGCGGAGGCGATGCGAGGAGCTGAAGAGTCCTGCCCGTGATCCACGGCATCTTCCTTCCCGGTTAGGTTGGTACACTGATGTCCCTCGTTCCGGGCCTTACAATGATTGATCTCCGCAGCGATACGGTCACCAAGCCCTCCGCCGGGATGCGCGAGGCCATAGCGCGCGCCGAAGTCGGCGATGATGTCTTCGGTGAAGACCCCACAGTGAATCGATTGCAGGACGTGGCGGCGCGTTTGTTGGGAAAGGAAGCGGCTCTATTCGTGCCGTCCGGCACGATGGCGAACCAGCTTGCGGTACGCCTGCACACAAACCCCGGCGATGAGATGATCGTGGAGTCCGGATCGCACGTGGTCCGCTACGAGAGCGGCGCCGCGGCAGGGCTGTCGGGCGTTCAGACCTGCTGGGTCCCAGGCATCCGGGGCATCCTTGAACCGGAACAGATCGAGGCCGCGATCCGGCCCTCCGATTACCATAATCCGCCCACGACCCTCATCAGCCTGGAGAACACGCACAATCGCGGGGGAGGCTCGATTTATCCTCTGCCTACGATCCTGGCGATTCGAAAGATCGCCGAAGCTCACAAGGTGGCCATGCACCTAGACGGCGCCCGCCTGTTCAACGCCGTCGTCGCAAGCGGCATTTCGGCTGCCGAATATGCGCGGTCCTTTGAGACCGTCTCCTTCTGTTTATCGAAAGGGCTTGGCGCACCGGTAGGCTCGCTAATCTGCTCTGACGCCAGCCGCATCGGCAAACTTCGCCGGTTGCGAAAAATGTTTGGCGGCGGCATGCGGCAGGCGGGAATTATCGCGGCCGCGGGCCTCTACGCGCTCGAATACAACATCCAGCGGCTTGCGGAAGACCATCGCCATGCGAAACAACTCGCCGGTGCGCTCGTCGGACTGCCGGGCGTGCGGATCACGCCGGAGCACGTCGAGACCAACATCGTCGTATTCTCCATTCATGAAACCGGGCGCACGGCTGAAGATGTGCTGGGCAGACTGAAAGCCGAAGGCCTCTTACTCGTACCCTTTGGTCCCGTGACCCTTCGCGCGGTGACGCACCTCGACATTTCAAACAGTCAGATTGAAGAAGCCTGCGCCATCTTGAAGAAAGTCTTCACGACTTAACCTCTATTCGAGGAACCGATGAGTAACTTATCTTTAACCGCTCATCTCTCTGATGTTGTGGGCCGACACCCGACGCTGAAAACCCTTCAAGCTTAAATCGCCAAGTGGCTCAGTGCGGACGAGAGTTTCGACGAGTTCCAGAAACCGGCCGGTAGCAAGAATTTGGCCGTCTTTCGCCTCCTGGCAAAGGCGAGCGGCAAGATTAGTAACGGGACCGATGGCCGCATAGTCCTTGCGTCCTTCGAATCCGATCACCCCTAACGTGGCATAGCCTGTCGCAATGCCGATGCCTATGCCGAGATCGATGCCCCGCTTGCTCCATTGCGCTTGCAAAGCGGCCACCCGCTGTCGTATCGCAATCGCCATGCGCGCAGCTTGTTCGGCATGGTTCGGCACGGGGAGGGGGTCGTTGAAAAATATCATCAAGGCGTCGCCGGCAAATCTCTCGAGTGTCCCGTTGTATTGAGAGATCAACGGTCCTATCTCGGCCTGGTATTGCCGCAGCACGGTCATCAAGTCCTCGGGGTCCGCGGTCTCCGAAAAGGTGGTAAAGCCACGAAGATCAACAAATACCGCGGTAATTTCAGTTCTATGACCTCTGAGAAAATCTTCACGATCTTCGGAGATGATCATGTCAGCGAGGTGGGAAGGCAGGAATCTTGCCATTTTCTCCTTCTGGAGCTTGGCGAGCTCTCGCTGCTGATTCCGCGCCCGGATGAGGTTATCGACACGTGCCAGGAGCTCATTCTCATCAAACGGCTTCGCCAGGTAATCATCCGCCCCCGCGTCGAGGCTTTCGATGCGCGCCTCTGTTCCTGCCCGGGCGGTGATGAAAATCACAGGGGTCGAACCCAGAGCCCGATCCTCGCGAACAGCTTTCAACAGATCAGGTCCGCTCATGCGGGGCATCATGACATCGGTAAGGATCAGGTCCGGACGCAAGGTCTTGGCCTGTTCGAGCGCTTCTGCTCCATCCTTCACGAGAACTATTCGGTACTGTTTTTTCAGCACCCTCTCCAAATAGCGTCGCATGTCGGCATTATCGTCGGCCACGAGCAACAGAGGATGATGGTCCGAGGTAGGTGAGCTAATTTCTCCGATGTGTTCTTGTCCGCTTTCCACAAAGACAGGAATCAGAGTTTCATCCTCTTCAAGCTCCGCTGTATCGCCAGGCGTGGTTCGACCGCGAGGCAGTGTGATAGTAAAGATCGAGCCGTGACCGGATTCGCTCTCCGCGGTGATGCTCCCCCCATGCTGCGTCACAATCTCTTTTACCAGGGCCAACCCTATTCCACTACCCTCATACCGTCGTGTCGCGCTGCCTTCCACTTGGGTGAAACGGTCGAAGATGCGGTCTAACTGATCACGCGGAATACCTATGCCGTTGTCTTCGAACTCAAGCTCCACCACATCCCCCTTACTGCCCAGCCTGATCCATACCTGGCCCTCGTCCGGATCACTAAATTTGAAGGCGTTGGAAAGCAGGTTGTAAAGCACCTTCTTCATCTGGCCGGGATCGACTTCGGCAGCGATGGATTGGCTCACACCTTTGAGATGGACGCGGCTCTTTTGACTTGACTCAAAGTTTGCGGCCACGCTGCGAACGAGCAGCGCCAAGTCTATACAGCGCTTCCGAAGCTCGCCCCGCCCGCTGTCATACTTTGCAAGATCCAGCAGCTCGTTGATGAGGAACAGAAGTCGAGACATGTTCCGCATACCAGACTGGATAAGTTGCTGGCACTCCACGTTTGGGGAAAGTTTCAGGAGGGTCTTAAAGGCAGCCAGACTGAGCGTTAGAGGGGTGCGAAGTTCGTGACTCACATTGGCGAAGAACTCGCTCTTCAGGCGGTCCAGCTCAAGGAGTTTTCGATTAGAGGCCTCCAGTTCCTGACGGGCCCGGCGCTCTGACACTCGTGCCACAAATTCAGCGCGTTGTAACCGCTCGTAGAGATAGACCGAAAAGAGCAGAGCAACGCACGTCCACAGCAGAAAGAAGGAATTTTCTATCGCCGCATTTAAATCGGCAGCCGTGGTGGGCCTAAAAAAGTTGGCGCCATAGTAATAAGCAAGAGTAATGCCTTGGGCCACCAAATGGCTTCGCCACGAGACAGGGACGATCACCGCCGCGGCCAGAAACACCAGATTCAGGCCGTTGTAATACTGGGCCGTGAATCCACCCAAGACGACGGTCATGTGAGCGATACAAAGGTTGCCGATCAATATCCAAAACACCAACGCCACGTTGGGCGTGAGCCATCGTTTTATGAACGCCCAAAAGGCGATTCCTAGGCCGAGTTCAAGAATGACGCGTATGATGAAAAGTTCTTGCAGATGCTGGCGGTACAGAAGAAGATCTGCGGCAAAAAAAACCGGATTGGCAATAAGCCCCAAAAAATATAAGACCCGTAGACGCTCGGCGGCGAATGCGCTCTGCGACGTTTCGTAGCTGTCGGCGCTGGTCATCTCCGGATTCACGTGCCCTCCTGAGAACGCTTTATGGAAGACAGCGAAGGCTAGGCTGTCGGCGGGTGGGTGTCAAGCGACCGAAGTGCAGAAGGTCACGCACGGATATAAATAGGATTGGCAAAAATCCACGGCCGCCAGCGGTCAACCACCCTGAGCGACACTTCCACGCGGTAGACGCCCGGTCGATCGACCCCGTGCCGCAAGAGCCGCCCCTGCTCACGGCGAATCGGGACCCCATCACGCAGGAGGATCAGGGAACCCGGAATAGGGCTCTGCACTTCCAGCACCAGGCCGTCCTGCATCTTGAGTTCCCCGCCAAGGACGGCTCGTTGTGCCCCCGTCGGAATTTCCCGGGCGGTAAACTGAAAGCCGGCGGCGTCCCCAAGCAAGCCGAAGGAGGCGAAGCACCGGCCCTCCCGAAGCCCGGCGATGATGTTCTCTTCCGTCAAGGAGGGAGCGAGAACATGCATGTTCAGCGCCCGAAAAATCAAATCGTACCGGTCGAGCTGACGGCCCAAGAGGGCAAGGTTTTGATGGGCATCATTGCCCGCAACACCGACAAAGCGGCGGTCCCGGGTCAACGTGTCCCACTGCGCCAAATGCCAGTTCATCCGTTCCACCACAGGCAGCATGAACTCTTCCGGGTATTTGTCAGATGTCAGAATGAACTGCAACAGTTCCCGTGGCACGTCGATGATTTTCTCTCGCATCGCGTCTGCGATGTCATAGATCTCTATACCATCCGCCTGTTTGAAGTAGCCGCTGTCCGGCAAGCCGCGCGGGTGGGCGATAATGGAGAGGCCCCCTTGCGCTCGGATGGTTTTGAACAACGCCTCCCAGTCCCAGCCGTTGCGATCATCCGCCATCAGAGGATCCCGACAGCCGAATGCCAGAACGGAGCCGCACCGCCGCGTAAGGCCCGAGCTTCGCGTGCAACCCATGCCGATTTCAACCCCACGGATCACCAGCACGGAATTGTGAACACCTTGGATCCCTTCGGTGTAGATCCGGGTGGTGTAATGATCCGTCGTGATCAGGAAATGGAGCCGGGCTTGGCGCGCCGCGGCGATGATCTCCTCGACCGTACCGTGACTATCGTGGGAGAGACTCGTATGGGCGTGAAGGACACCTCGGAATTCGGTCAAGCCTTCCAAGGGAGACAGCACCAGCTTTTGGCGCCGGAGGGCCGTCAGGGAGTCTCGAACGGCCTGGAGAGAGGATTTGGGACTGTAGGTGAAGGCCGGCCAGAGCAGGCTGATGCCAAGCGCCACTCCAGCTTGCAGCAGTCGGCGTCTGGTCCACACGGCGCCAGACCTTAACAGATCATCTGCTCTCCTTCAACTTTGGTACAATGAGCCATGTCGCCCGCAGCCGGTGAAATTCGAAGCTCTTTGGAATCGACCTTTCGCCATCGGATCGCACTTTTTTATCACGCTTTGCAAGTGACTCCTCCATACCACAGCGTGGAAAAAGCGATGCTGGCTCTGCGCGATGCGTTGGCGCCGCTCAGCTTGCCGGCCCTGGAGGCGTTAGCCGCCGATGAGACATCCCTCGGCACCCTCTATTCGCAAATCGTGCGCGATTCGGGCTTGGCGAAAAAACACAGGGGTATCATTAAAGGATTGCTGCGAGATGGTCCGGACCGCCTTCCGGCCGAGTGCCAATCCTTTGCCGACGCCTACCGGACTTAATCAAGCTTTTGCGATGGTTTCTCGCGCAACACGGAGCGCAACTCGTCATAGACCACCATGAGTCGTTTATCCTCCATCCGATAAGCGGCCACGACCACGATGAGCCCAAACAGCAGCACCAGTGACCCCAACCCGCTCAATGCTACACCGAGAAATGCGCCGGGCGCCGACGCAAAACCTCCGGCCCGAGCGTAGGAGACGAGATAGGCGATCAGGCCGCCCATGACCGTGAGAAACCACAACGCCGTCAAGAGCGCCGAGGACCAGGGCATGCGCTTGATGAACCGCAGTTCTGCGCAGTCGCTGAAACTGTCATAATGAAGAGCGCCGTTGAGCGGCCAGGCGGTGCGGAACCTCAACCCGAATCGCTTCCATTCAGGCAGCAGGATAATAGCATGCTGTCCGGGGCAGAGCCACGCCAAGCCATGCGGTAAGGGCAGGCAGCCATTGGCGTCGAAGTCGTCGGCTAATACCCGCAACGCCTCCTGCTGGCGGCTGATTGCATAGCCATAACCAAGGACGCGGGGGCTCTTGCGGGTAAATGCTATCCAGTCTGCAACCACCAAACCTACTACGATCACCGCTCCCAAGAGAATCACGGCCTGCATCGATCGATGCTACCACAACCTTCTAGTACCCGCGATGACATCGCTCTCGCCTCAGGATCAAGCTTCGAAAGTCCCCCCACATCTTTTTGAACCTTGACAAAATTCACACCCTTTCGCTAGAGTGGCTCGGTTTGTCTCATAGAACGTCTGCGCGAGCCGCGAATCCCTGCCACACGGAAGCGTCGGCCTTACGTAACAGAGATCGGATAGTTCCAGGGAGTCAGGAGCTACAGGTATGAGACGCCATGGACGCGGCTAAAGTTGAGCGAGTCTATTCGAGTTACGCCAAGGTTTACGACCATATTTTCGGCAAGATCTTTCATGACGGGCGGGAGCATGCGGTCCGCCATTTAAATTTGTCTCCCGGCGAGCGGGTTCTGGAGGTCGGCGTCGGCACGGGCTTAGGCTTGCCCTCCTATCCGCGCTCCTGCGAAATCGTCGGAATCGACTTGTCCGATGGCATGCTGAATAAGTGCAGGCAACGGATCGCCGTATATGGCTTAAAACAGGTGAAAGTCATGCGGATGGATGCAGGGGCGATGGAGTTTGCCGATGACAGCTTTGACGCCGTTATGGCGGCCTACGTGGTGACGGCCGTGCCGGACTATCGGAAAGTCATGCTGGAGATGATCCGGGTCTGCAAGCCGGGGGGGCGGATCATCCTGCTCAACCACTTCAGCAATGGGAATCCTCTGATCGCCGCCATCGAGAAAGTTATTTCCCCTTTGTGCAAGCAACTCGGGTGGAGAACCGATCTGTCCCTGGCCTCGGTGCTCGACGGAACGCATTTGACGGTCATTCATAAGCAAAAGGTTAATCCCTTCCGGATGTGGCACCTTGTCAAATGTGTGAACCATAAATCTGTAAATGGGAATGGGCAACCGCATTCTCATAATGCGCTGATTTGACTTTCGCAGAGATCTTCCGTATACTTAGAAATTCTTACCGGTTTGTCCTCAGGATTTTCCTGCCAGGTCAGTATCCGGTCCAACAAACGTCAGCAGCCTAATCCCCAAATCGAGCGCGGGTTCGGTGTGCGGTCGAAAGAGGAGGAAGAATGATAACGCAATCTGCCCGTAATTGGATTTCCTATCTGGCCGACGCGCTCATCGATGCCCGGACCATGCCGAGCTGGGAGGCCGCCGACTATTTAACCGATAATCTGTTCGACGCTTCTCCAAATACCAAGCTCCTTGAAGCCAAAGAGCCCCATGAAGCGGTCGCCCAGTTTCTGCAGCGCATCTATGCTCCGATCGTGGAAGCCGCCGCGCGAGAGGCCGGGACCCAACAATCTTCCCGGGTGCGGGTCTTTACCGATATCAGCCTGACCAGCGAGACAACGGTGTTGATCGTGTCCATCTCAGAACATACGGAAGCATCCGAGTTGGTCCTGATTGACTGGGTCCGTGCATGGGATTTCGTTTTCGCCAACGCCGAAGCCTTCAACGCATGGGCGGAAACGCGCTATCAACAGATTCGTGTGGCGCTTTCCCGGGAACCGCTTGCCGCCAGGGGAACAGGGTCGGTCTTGGCCGACCCAGGGTGGGCGGGTGAAATGGCCGGCGATAGAAAATGATTCCGACGCAGAGCTAATGCGGGCGTCGCGCCTGTAGCAGCCGGTCTGAGACCTTCTTGCGGAGCCTTGCCTTTTCCAGGCTGGTCAGAGCGGCCTCGATCTCCTCGCGGGAGCCGCTCGCCTCGAGCCGGGCCTCCGCCTCGAGAACCTTGGCCTGGGCACGTTCAATATCGATGTCCTCGGCCTTCTCGGCCACCTCGGCTAGAATTGTAACCCGCCGGGGCGTCACGTCGGCAAATCCCCACATGATCGACATAAAATGCATCTCTCCGCCCACGCGGTAGCGCAACTCGCCAACGCGCAGAGAAGAGAGAAATCGACAGTGGCCCGGCAAGACGCCGAATTCGCCTTCCGTGCCGGGAGCGATGATTTCGTCCACTTCCTGGCTGAGCAGCAGCTTATCCGGGGTGACGACCTCGAGAAGAATTCGCCCGGGCATTGGTCAAACTCCTAACTATTTTCCGGTCTTCAGGCGCTCAGCCTTTTCCAGCACCTCATCGATGCCGCCGACCATGTAAAACGCCTGTTCCGGAAGATCGTCGTGCTTGCCGTCAATCACTTCCTTGAAGCTGCGAACCGTGTCGCCTAACTTAATATACTTCCCTTTCGTACCGGTAAAGGCTTCTGCGACGTTGAATGGCTGAGACAGAAACTTCTGTATCTTGCGCGCGCGACTGACCGTGAGTTTGTCATCCTCTGACAGCTCGTCCATCCCGAGAATCGCGATGATGTCCTGCAAATCCTTGTACCGTTGCAGGATCGCCTGGACACCGCGGGCGACCGTGTAATGCTCCTCGCCCACAACCAGAGGATCCAAGATGCGTGACGTCGAGTCCAATGGGTCCACCGCGGGATAGATGCCCAGTTCCGCCAACTGCCGGGACAGCACTGTCGTTGCGTCCAGGTGCGCGAATGCCGTGGCGGGGGCAGGATCGGTCAAATCGTCCGCCGGCACGTAGATCGCCTGCACGGACGTGATCGAGCCCCGTTTCGTGGACGTGATGCGCTCTTGCAAGTCCCCCATCTCGGTGCCAAGGGTCGGTTGGTATCCGACCGCCGATGGCATACGCCCGAGGAGCGCCGACACTTCCGAGCCCGCCTGGGTAAAGCGGAAGATGTTGTCGATGAAGAGCAGCACGTCCTGGCCCTCATCGTCGCGGAAGTATTCTGCGACCGTCAATGCGGAAAGCGCCACTCGCAATCGAGCGCCGGGAGGCTCGTTCATCTGACCGTAGACCAGCGTGGTCTTGTCGATGACGCCTGATTCGCTCATTTCCAAGTAAAGGTCATTGCCTTCGCGGGTGCGCTCTCCGACGCCGGCAAAAACTGAATAGCCGCCGTGGTGCGTGGCGATATTGTGAATGAGCTCCTGGATGATCACGGTCTTTCCGACGCCGGCGCCCCCGAAGAGCCCGACCTTCCCGCCCTTGGAATATGGTTCCAGCAGGTCGACCACTTTGATGCCCGTTTCCAGAATTTCGGTCTTGGTCTCCTGCTCGGAAAGCGAGGGGGCCGATCGATGGATGGGCCGCGATGTCTTCGCCTTGACCGGCCCCTTACCGTCCACGGGTTCGCCGAGCACGTTGATCAATCGCCCCAGCGTCTCCGGCCCCACCGGCATGGAGATCGGGCCTCCCGTGTCCAGCACATCCATACCGCGGACAAGACCTTCTGTTCCGGACATGGCGACCGCGCGCACCCGGTTTTCGCCGAGATGCTGCGCCACTTCCAATGTCAGGTGGATCTCGGGCCGGCCGGTCTTTGTGTCCTCCGGAGCATCCACCCGAACCGCATTGTAGATCTTCGGCAAGTCTCCATTCGGAAATTCTGCGTCGACAACCGGCCCTATGACTTGAACGACCTTCCCTGTACTCACCGTGCCCCTCTCACTTGTAGATTTAGCGCAATGCCTCGGCGCCGCCGACGATGTCCATCAATTCCTTCGTAATGGCAGCCTGCCGGGTCTTGTTGTAATACAATGTCAACCTCTTGATCAGCTCGCCGGCGTTTCTGGTCGCGCCGTCCATCGCCGCCATCCGCGCCCCCAGCTCGGCGGCGGACGATTCAAGCAACGCATGAAATGTTTGGACCTCAATGTGTTTCGGCAACAAGATCTTTAACAGTTCCTCCTCATCCGGTTCGAAGAGGTAGCCGCCTCCGAGCGAACCCTCCTCCGGATCGAGCGATTCGATCGGCAGGAGTTTCTCAACCACGACCCGCTGCTGGATGGCGGACTTGAATTCGTTGTACACAATGTACAATTCGTCGAAGGTTCCCTGCCCGAACTGTTGGATAATGTCTCCGCCGATATCCAGGGCATGCTCGTAGGACAGGCGGTCGAAAACTCCGACCCATTCCTGTCGGCGCGCCCAGGGGCGCCGGCGAAAAAAGTCTCTCGCTTTTCGCCCGATCAGGCTGACCGCCACCGCATAGCCTTCCGCCTGCTTTTCCCCCATAAACTCCACCGCCTTACGCACGATATTTGCGTTGAAGGCGCCACAGAGGCCCCGGTCCGAAGTCACCACCAAGAGCTCGATGCGAGTGACTTTTGCGGATTTTCTGAGCAACGGATGATGCGCGCGGTTCGCCCGGCTGGCGAGGCTCCCCAGAACCACCGCCATCTTCTTCGCGTAGGGACGGGCAGCCAGGATCCGATCCTGGGCGCGCTTAAGTTTCGCCGCGGCGACCATTTTCATTGCCTTGGTGATCTTCTGCGTGTTCTTGATCGAGCCGATTTTCCGGCGCAGATTCTGCAGGCTCGCCATGGCTTAGACTTTCGTCAAATACCCGAGGTTCGTTTTGAACTTCGTGATGGTCGCCCGCAACTTGTTAGTCAGCTCGTCGTCCAATTTTCCCTTGGAGACAATCTCGCGCTGAAGATCCGGTTGCTCACGGACGACATAATCAAGCAGTTCCTCTTCAAATAGGCGGACCTTCGGGACCGGAACATCATCGAGATAGCCGTTGGTGCCAGCGAAGATGCTGATGACCTGGTGTTCGACCGACATCGGTCTGTACTGCTCCTGCTTGAGCAACTCCACCATTCGCACGCCGCGCGCCAACTGCGCCTGTGTGGCTTTGTCCAGTTCGCTGCCGAACTGTGCAAACGCCGCCATCTCCCGGTACTGGGCAAGGTCCAGGCGCAGCGTGCCGGCCACGCCCTTCATCGCCTTGATCTGCGCCGATCCGCCCACGCGTGAGACCGACAGTCCGACGTTAATGGCCGGCCGGATGCCGGAATAAAATAGATCGCTGCCGAGGTAGATCTGGCCATCGGTGATCGAGATGACGTTGGTGGGAATGTAGGCCGAAACGTCTCCGGCTTGAGTCTCGATGATCGGCAAGGCGGTCAAACTGCCGCTGCCATTCTTCTCACTTAACTTCGCAGCGCGCTCCAACAGTCGGGAATGGAGATAGAACACATCGCCGGGGTAGGCCTCGCGCCCGGGCGGCCGCCGGAGCAGCAGGGAGAGCTGGCGGTAGGCGGTGGCGTGTTTCGACAAATCGTCGTAGATGATCAGCGCGTGGCGGCCTGAGTCACGGAAGTATTCCCCCATGGCGCACCCCGCGTAGGGAGCCAGGTATTGAAGCGACGCCGGATCGCTGGCCGTCGCCGAAACGACGATGCTGTAGCTCATGGCGCCGTGCTCTTCCAGGGTTTTCACCACCCGCGCGACCGTCGAGCGCTTCTGTCCGACGGCGACGTAGATGCACACGACGTCCTGGCCCTTTTGATTGATGATGGTATCGACCGCGATGGCGGTCTTGCCCGTTTGGCGGTCGCCGATGATCAACTCGCGCTGCCCACGGCCGATGGGAATCATCGCATCGATCGCTTTGATCCCGGTCTGCAGTGGTTCACGCACCGGCTGCCGGTCGATTACCCCTGGCGCGCGCACCTCGACACGCCGGAACTCCTTGGTCTGGATAGGCCCCTTTCCGTCCAATGGCAGGCCGACGGGATCCACGACCCGCCCGACCACTGCTTCGCCGACCGGCACTTCCGCAATGCGGCCGGTCCGCTTGACCGGATCGCCTTCCTTGATGTTGACGTCGGAGCCGAGAATCACGGCGCCGACATTATCCTCTTCCAGGTTGAGCGTGATGCCTTTGATGCCGCCTGGAAATTCGAGGAGTTCACCTGCCATCACTTGGTCGAGCCCATAGATCTTGGCGATGTTGTCGCCTACCTGCAGGACGGAGCCCACTTCCGCGACGTTTACCTGCTTGTCGAATCCCTCGATCTGCCGACGAATGATCGAGCTGACCTCTTCCGCTTTAATCTGCATTCTTGTCTACTCCTAGATCTCTTTACGCAATGCCACCCGCATCCGCTCGATCTGTCCGCGGATGGTCCCGTCGTAAACCGTGCTGCCGATCCGAATCTCTAAGCCTCCGAGCAGACGGGGATCTACGGCGGTTGTAAGATCGATCGCACTTTTCGTTGCCTGTTCGAGCCGTCCTCGAATTGCCGCCCGGTTTTCCTCAGAGAGGGCCCGCGCAGAGGATAATTTTACGGCCGTGCGGTTCGAGGCTTGGTCCGCCAACCTCGCGAAGGCATCGCTGATCTCGATGAGGAGCGCAATTCGGTTCTTCTGCACCACGTGCGCGAGAAAACGTTCAACAGTCGGCGGTGCGGCAGCGACGGACCCCAGTTCGCGCATCACCGCAGCCTTCTTGTCTCGACTGATAATCGGATTTTGCAGCAGCCCTTGAAGCTCTCGAGACGCGGCCAATGTCCCGGCCAACGCCGCCAGGGAGTCCGCTGCGGGTCGGATATCGGATGGCGTTAAGAGATTAAAGAGAGCTTTTGCGTATCGTCGTGCAATAGCTGTCTGGATCACAATCGATGGTCGCCTTGTAGAGGGTGGCTGTACGCTCCGGCAGGCTCAATCAAAAAGCGGCGAAACCTACCATGAGAAAGACAATTCTGTCAAGAAGTTCACTGGTTTTCATCCCGCCCTGGCAATGATCCCGCCACCCAATACCATGTCATCTAGGTAGAACACGGCCGACTGGCCGGGACTCAGCGCTCTTTGCGGAACATCAAACTCGATGTGCAGTCGTCCGCCGCTATCAGGCATCACGGTCGCGGGGACCGCCGGAGTTGCATATCGAATCTTGACGTGAGTTCGGACCGGCGCTTCCAGCCGGGCCACCCCGATGAGATTAACGTCTTCCACAAGGCAGGACTTCTCAAACAGGTCTTCGTCGCTCCCTAACACGACCGTGTTGGTCGGGGCGTCAATCCGCACTACATAGAGGCGCTGTTCCGACGCGACACCCAAGCCGCGGCGCTGGCCGGGCGTATAAAAAGCGGCCCCGCGGTGTGTTCCCAAAGGCTGCCCATTGGTGCCGACGAAAATGCCCGGCCGTTCGGCTTCAGGTGCCTGCTCGGTCAGAAAGGACCTATAATCGCCCTTGGTCGCAAAGCAGATCTCCTGGCTCTCTTTAATCTCGTCAGCGGGCAACCCGATGTCCTCTGCCCGCTTCCAGACCTGCTCCTTACACATGCCTCCCACCGGAAAGAGCAGCTTCGGAAGCCACGCTTGATTCACGCGATAGAGGAAGTAGCTCTGATCTTTCGCCGGGTCGTTACCCTTGTGCATCTGCCAGCGTCCGGTGACATCCCGAAGGACGCGCACATAGTGGCCGGTGGCAACGTGGTCGGCACCAACTTCGGCTGCCACCGTCATGAGAGAACCGAACTTCACCCGCTCATTGCAGCGCACACAAGGGTTCGGTGTCTGTCCTGAGAGATAGCCCCCGATGAAGTCCTGTACGACGTCCGTGCGAAACTGCTCACGAATATCGACCACCCGATGGGGGATGTTCAGGCGCTCCGCGACAAAGCGGGCAATGCCCACCTTGCAACATCCCCGCTCCTGCCACTTCTTGGAGACTGTCTCCCCGTCTTCGGATTCCCAGGTTTGGAGAGTGACCCCCTGAACCTCATATCCCTGCTCGACCAAAAGCGCGGCAGCGACCGAACTGTCCACTCCACCGGACATTCCCAGTACGACTCTTTTCATATTCTTTCTTTACAGCTCTCCATACTGTGAGACCATGACCTTGTTCTGCGCTGCGGGCCTCTGCAGGCTCTCTTTAGATGACTTTTCGCCGTGCAGCCCCTGCGCTTCGCATGTCCCTTTAAGCCGAACGCCTTCCTCGACATCCAAAAGGGGAGTCGTAATGGTTCCCATGAGCGCTGCGGTCGAGAGGAGCCTCACTTTTTCTCGCGCGATGACATTGCCATTAATCCGTCCACCGCTGACGATTGTTCCCGCGCTCACATCCCCCTCAATCACCGCATGCTTTCCCAGGATTATTGTTCCCTTGGATTGGATTGCACCGCTCACAACTCCATCGATGCGCACCGTGCCGTCAAAAATCAGCGTTCCTTTAAATTCGAAGCCGCGCGCGAGGAATGTCAGCGGCTCGTCTTGGAAGTGCGCGGGATCTTCCTTCTTGGTCGATAATCCAAACATTATTTAGCTCGCTCCCCGCACCGGGTTGGATTGTCCTGCCGGCTCCCGAACGTCTTCCAATGCCCGAAGCTCCGCTTGGCCCTCTGCCTCGCAGTTCCCGCTGAACGTGACCCCTTCCTCCAAGGACAACAGGGGCGTCTTGACGGTGCCGATCAACGACCCAGGCGCCAAGAGTTCCACTTTTTTAGAAGCAACGATATTGCCGGTGACCCTGCCGCCGCTAATCACGGTATCAGCGTTCACATCCCCCTCGATGATCGCCGGCTCTCCGATAATTACCGTGCCCTTCGCATGTATTTCGCCTTCAAGCCGCCCGTCGATCCGGACAGTCCCTTCAAAACTTAGGCTGCCCTTAAATCTGGCGCCCTTTCCCACAAAGGTAAATGCCCGCTCACCATCTGGCGCATGCCACTTGTCCTTCTCACGTCGTGGCCACATATGTTCCTCACTGTAGAATCAAATCAACCAGTCTGTCTAACTCTCCGGAGGAATAGTACTCGATGACGAGCTTTCCCCCGACTTTCCCCTCGATGAGACGTACCTTGGTGCCTAATTTACGTCTGAGTTGTTCTTCCACTGGACTCCGACCAGCTTGCTGACGGCGCCGCGATTTCGCGGCGGGCACATGCCGCAGCAGCCGTTCAAGGTCCCTGACGGACAGACATTCCTTCACGGCCTTTCGTCCTAATCGTATCTGCTCCTCCTGACTAGCCAGTCCTAGCAGGACCTTCGCATGTCCCGGGGAGATCTGCTCTAACTCCAGCCAATCCTGAACCTCCTTGGGGAGGGAGAGTAATCGCACCGCATTGGCGATCGAGGAACGCTCCTTCGCAACGCGCGAGGAAAGTTCCTCCTGCGTCAGGCCGAACTCCTTCATCAGGCGCTGATACGCTGTCGCGGCTTCGATGGGATTCAGATCCTGCCGTTGAAGATTTTCGATCAATGCCATTTCCATCGATTCGGAGTCGCTTGCTGCTCGGACAATGACGGGAATTTTCTCGAGGCCCGCCAGCTTCGCCGCTCTCAGCCGGCGCTCTCCCGCGATCAATTGAAATTGGCCATCTCCCAATCGACGGACCAGCACCGGCTGAATAATCCCCTTCGTTTTAAATGAATCCGCGAGCTCCTGAAGCGTCGTTTGATTGAACACCCGCCGGGGTTGGTAGGGATTGGCGGCGATCAAAGACAGGGGAACATGGACAATCTGCTCACGTTCCTCATAAGCAACGGCCGTCAGCGGCCGGGCTACAGGAATCAATACTTCAAGGCCTCTACCGAGTGCTTTCTTCTGCATGGCTCAGCTCCAAGACCTCCTTCGTTAGGCTTAGGTATGCTTGGGCCCCCGTCGAGGCCACGTCGTACAAAATGACTGGCGTCCCGTGACTTGGGGCTTCGGCAAGAGTGATGTTCCGGGGTATAACCGTTTGAAAGACCTTTCCAGGTAAATACCTACGTATTTCAGCTGCCACCTGTTTATTCAGGTTATTGCGTCCGTCGTACATCGTCAGTACCACGCCCTCGATTTCGAGCCGAGGATTGAGGGATTGCCGCACTAATTCCACCGTGCCCATCAACCGGCCTAAACCCTCCATCGCGAAATACTCGCACTGGACCGGAATTAATAATGCATCGGCAGCGGCTAGGGCATTCACCGTAAGTAAACCAAGAGCGGGAGGACAATCCAAGAGAATTATTTCATAGGCTCCCATGACGTCAGCCAACGCTTCCTTGAGGATCAATTCTCGATTTGGAAGGGGTGTTAACTCAATTTCAGCGCCTGCAAGATTCTGATCGGACGGAACCAGATCAAAGCGATTTACGGTAGATTTCAGAATCACTTCAGACATTTTTCGTCCGCCGATCAACACATCATACGTGGAAAACTTTGGGCGGTTTTCTCGAAGGCCCGCACTGCTAGTGGCGTTGGCTTGAGGATCGAGGTCGACGAGGAGCACGGTGTGTTCGGCGATCGCCATGGAGGCGCCGAGGTTCACGGCAGTTGTTGTTTTTCCGACTCCGCCTTTCTGATTCGCAATCGCGATAACTTTAGCCAGATCTCCCCTCCCAAGTAGGGTGGCATGGTACCACAGGCTTTACATTGACTCAAATAAATTGTTCCACGTGGAACAGAGCTAAGGCAGCACTATCAGAGAAGTAAACTCACTTCTGGCTGAATCGGTGGCTCGCTTGAGAAGGATTAATGTGCGAGGAGCATTCAGAAACGGCAAGGAGAATTTTATTTGATTTGTAATTTGATAGTTGGGAGGTGATTTATGAAGTGGAAGGACTCGATAGAGAAGAACTCGTCCCCCAGGGGCAAGTAGGCGCGTTGCCGCCGTTAGTACCACCTCAGAGCGGATTGCCCGACAGGTAATGAGATCGAAGGTTTCCCCTGTGAAATCCTCGACACGCGCAGTTAAAATTTTTATACCTATAATTCCTAATATTCCAACTATATGGTGCAGAAATGCGGCCCTTTTGGTAGACGGTTCCAGTAAAGTCATAGAAAGTTCTGGAGCGTGCAGTTTCAGAACGATCCCGGGAAATCCTGCGCCGGAACCCACATCCAGGATGCGCAGACCTGGGCGTCCCTCAAAGAGTTTAAAGGCAGCGAGGGAATCCAGAAAATGCTTGCTGATAATGTCTGTTTCGGTCTCCAGAGCAGTCAGGTTGACCTTCGCATTCCATCGAATCAATTCCTTTAAATAGAGCACAAACCGACAGGCGACATGCGGGGAGCAGGGCACGCCAAGTTTTGAACTTCCTTCCATCAGAAGAGCCGCAGGGGAGTTCGGGAGAGCTTCAGAGGAGTGTTCCACGTGGAACATTACCTGCGCTTGTATCGTTCTACAGCAACCTGCAAAAGCCCAATCGCCGCAGGCGTCACGCCCTCGATCCGCGAGGCCTGCCCGATTGAAAACGGACGAAATCTAGCTAATTTTTCGCGTACTTCACGAGAAAATCCCTGTATCGCCTGATAATCGAAATTCTCTGGAATTTTGGACGCTTCCAGTCTCTTCGCATGGTTGATCTCTCGAGCCTGACGCTCGATATAACCTTCATATTTGATCTGAATTTCAACCTGTTCTCGGACAGCCATGTCTGGTTCAGGATCAAGCCCGGCAAGCTCCACCAAAGATTGATAGTCCACTTCCGGCCGGCGGAGCAGCCCGCTCAGCGTCGCATCCGCCGAGAGATTGATTCCCAGATTAGACGCCTTCCCTACGTCGCCGGGCGCTATTCGAATTCGTATTTTGTCAAGGCGTTCCCGTTCACGCACGATCGCTTCGCGCTTACGGCACAATCGCTCATGCAATGCGTCGTTCACGAGGCCCAAACGGAAGCCGGTGTCAGTCAGCCGAAGGTCGGCATTGTCCTGCCTGAGCAAGAGCCGGTACTCTGCTCTCGACGTGAACATACGGTAAGGCTCACGCGCATCCTTTGAGATTAAATCGTCAATTAATACGCCTACATAGGCATCATAGCGATTAAGAATACAAGGGGCATCGCCGCGGATTTTCAAGACAGCATTGACCCCGGCCATCAGCCCTTGGGCAGCCGCTTCTTCATATCCCGACGTTCCATTAATCTGACCGGCATGGTACAGCCCTTCGACCAGTTTCGTTTCCAGCGTGGGATAGAGTTGATAGGGCGGAAAGTAATCGTATTCGACTGCATATCCAGGTCGTAGCATTTTCGCCTGCTCCAACCCCGGAATTGTTTTGAGAATCGCCGCCTGCACATCGACGGGCAGGCTTGTCGAAATGCCATTGGGGTAATATTCGTTTGTGTCGAGGCCCTCGGGTTCCAAAAAAATCTGATGCCGTGCTTTATCCGCGAACCGTACTACCTTGTCTTCAATCGAAGGGCAGTACCGAGGCCCCGTGCCCTTGATCACGCCGGTAAACATCGGTGAGCGGTCCAGGTTGTCTTCGATGATGCGATGCGTTTCGGCATTTGTATAGGTCAAATGACAGGAGATTTGCGGAAGCGGGATACCCTCGGTACGACACGAAAACGACGGCGGGGGTTCATCACCCGGTTGCGGGACTAACGACGAAAAATCGATGGTGTCGCGGTCCAGGCGGGGAGGCGTGCCGGTCTTAAGCCGTCCGACTTCAAAACCCAATTCTCTCATGCAGTCCGACAGATGCTCCGCAGAGGCTTCACCCGCACGCCCGGCTGGAAAGTGGGTAAGGCCGATATGGATTAATCCACTAAGGAACGTACCTGAAGTAAGAATAACGGCCTTTGCCTTGATCCGCTCGCCCGATCCCGTAATGACGCCGCTCACGCGCCCACTGTGGATCTCCAGCTTGTCGACGGTACCGCGGCATATGACTAAACCGGATTGCGCTCGCAGCGTCGCCTGCATTGCGAGTCGGTATCGCTTCTTATCGCATTGGACGCGCAGTGACCGGACTGCCGGGCCGTTCCGGGTGTTCAACATCCGAAACTGGATGCCGGTCTGATCTGTGTTATAGCCCATCTCGCCGCCGAGGGCGTCGATTTCCTTCACCAGATGCCCCTTGGCGATTCCACCGATCGCCGGATTGCACGACATTTGAGCGATCTTGTCCTCGTCCATCGTCAGCAGCAGGGCGCGTGCTCCCATGCGGGCCGCCGCCAACGCGGCTTCGCACCCCGCGTGGCCGCCGCCGACAACAACTACGTCATAAGTGCCTTCAGAAAATGGCATGATCATTTTCCCACGCAAAACTCTTGAAAAATTCTGTCCAGCACTTCATCGATCGTGGTTTCACCGATGATCTCGCCGATCGCGTTGATGGCGGCGCGGAGATCCAAGGCAATGCACTCGGGAGGCATTTGCTGGGCGAGAGAGTTACGGACATGATCCAGTGATTCCATGGCTCCCAGCAGCGCCGTCTGATGACGGAGATGCGTTATCATTATCCCTTCAGTCGCCTCCAGTCCCTGTTTGAGCACCGCCGCTCGAATAGCGTCCCCGAGGTCTTCCAAGCCACCTCCCGACATCGCCGATGTCATCACGACTGCCGAACAGGGCCCAATCTCACCGGGTTCCCACATGGCAGGCAGATCCGACTTGTTGAGGACGACAACGCAGGCCTTTTTTTGTGCCTGCGCGAGTAATTGGCGGTCCTCCGCAGCGAGAGGCACGCTCCGATCGAGGATCGCGAGAATCAGGTCTGCGCGCTCCAATGCCTCATGTGAACGGCGTACACCTTCGCGCTCCACGACATCCAGACTTTGCCGCAGACCCGCGGTATCCAGCAACCGCACCGGGAGGCCTCGAATATTCACGAACTCTTCTAAGACATCACGGGTCGTGCCGGGAAGGTCAGCGACAATCGCTCGATCGGCCCGCACAAGGGCATTCAGTAGACTCGACTTGCCGACATTCGGCCGGCCGGCCAGCACCGCCGTGATCCCCTCGCGAACAATGCGGCCCTCGGCAGCGGTGTTGATGAGATGGCCGATCCGCTCCGACACCTTTTGAACCCCATTGCCGAGCGCGTCGGGCGAGATAAATGTGATGCCTTCCTCCGTAAAATCGATCCCCGCCTCCACCTCCACCAACAGGCGCAGCAGACCCTCGCGAATCTGGCCGAGTTCTTCGGACAACCGTCCTCGCAGCTGCTCCAATGCCACTCGCATGCCGGTTTCGGAGCGCGCCTGGATCAGATCCATCACCGCCTCCGCCTGGGCAAGGTCCAGTCTGCCATTCAAGAATGCGCGTTTCGTGAACTCCCCCGGGGTGGCGAGCCGCGCTCCGCTTCGCACTAACGCTTCCAACCCCAAGCGCAAAACCAACGGGCTTCCGTGACAATGAAACTCGACAATATCTTCCCGCGTGTACGTGCGCGGCGCCTTCATCACGGCCACTAACACTTCGTCCAAGCGCTCGCCGGTGTCAGGATCGCGGAGATGGCCCACGTGCAGCGTATGGCTGGGAAAATCGGAGACGCGGCTCCCTTGAATGCCGAGAAACACTTTGGAGGCGATCTCTACGGCCTTGTCGCCGGAGATGCGAATGATGCCAATCCCGCCTTCACCAGGAGGCGTGCCGATGGCGCAGATCGTGTCGGTCGCACTCATGAGTCACGCTCGAGACGCTTAGCTCGTGGCCGGAACGGACGCCTTCGGAAGAAGATAGCGGTCCGTGATCACCTGTTGCAAGATCGTCAGCACGTTGTTGGTCAACCAGTACAGCACGAGACCTGCCGGGAATGTGACGAACAAGAATGTTAGGAAGACCGGCAGGATCAGCATGATCTGGGCCTGTTTGGGATCCATAGTCGTCGGCTGGATCTTCTGCTGAATGAACATCGTGCCGCCCATCAGGATCGGCAACACATAGTAGGGGTCCTGAACAGACAAATCTTTGATCCAGAGCATGAAGGGGGCTTGCCGCAGCTCGATCGTCATATACAGAATGTTGAACAGCGCGACGAACACGGGAATCTGAAAGAACATCGGCAAACAGCCCCCCACCGGGTTTACTTTTTTGTCCTTGTAAAGCTTAATGAGCTCTTTGTTCAAGCGCTCGCGATCGTCGGCGTGCTTTTTCTGCAGCGCCTGGAGCTCGGGCTGCACTGCGGACATTTGTTTCATAGACCTGTAGCTCTTGTAGGCCAGCGGGGCGAGCAGTAGCTTGATCCCGACCGTGACCAGGATGATGGCCACGCCGTAGTTGTGGGTGATGTCGTGAAGATAGCGGATGGCGTAGAAGAGCGGCTTCGCCACGGCGCGGACAATGGACCAGCTGCCGTAGATGAACCAGCCGAAGTCGATGGTATCCTCAAGCCCGACCCGGAGCCCCTTCAGGGTCTCATACTCTTTGGGCCCGATAAACAACCGGTAATGCGAGGAGACGTTGTCCGTAACGGATTGCGTCTGCAATCCCACGGACACGAGCTTGTCCCCTTCCTTCCGGACGACTACCTGATGCGCCAATTCGTCAGCGGGGATCGCGGCCGCGACAAAGTACTTATCCTGCAGAGCGGCCCACGCCACTTGGCCAGTGCGGATATCCTCTTTCTCAGGTGTCGCCTTGTCGAGCTTACCGCTAATCAAGGTGGCAGGGCCGATAAACCCCACGAAGCCTTCTTCCCATTTGTGGATACCGAAGTTTGTGCCCAGGTTGAGAATGCTCGGTCCAGCAATGCCGCTGCTCTGGAGGCGAAGATCCACCAGATAGGTGCCGTTTGAAAAGCTCAGCCGCTTGTCGACGCGCGCCCCCGTCTCCGGGTCGGAATAGGAAAACTCGACCTCCCCGCTCGGCTGCGCCTCAGTGAGGCTCAGGCTGCTCGTTGAGACCTGATACAGGCCCTGATTGAGGCGTAGCTGAAGTTTCGGATCGGCGATCTGGACCTCCAATGGCGGTATGAGAGGGCCGCTCGTGCTCTGGCTGGGAACGAGCTGGATCTCTTTCGGGTTTTTGTCGTCTTGCGTGTGATACCGCTTGAGCTCCCAGCTTTTGATGATGCCGCCGCGGTTCGAGAACACGACCTTGATCAGATCGGTTTCGACCGTCACCTCCTGCTCACGAGTGGCTCCCTTCGTTGGGACACCGGGCGTCTCGGAAGGGAGAAGCCTCCTCTCAGCGCTGGCAGCAGGGGTGGACAGCTGTGAGGCAGACGAAGGAGGAGAAGGACTAATCGCCGGGGTCGGAGCGTGAATTTCCTTCTGCGGCTGCGGCCGGGCTGGCTGAGGCCGCTTCGTCAGGCCTATCTTCTCCATGACATAGGGATACAGCACGATGAGCGCCATCGAGAGTATGAGAAAGAGAATTATTCGTTTTTCCATGAACTCCTAGCGAAGCGGATCAAAGCCCCCGCGATGAAACGGTTGACATTTCAACAAGCGCCACATCGCCAGGCCCAAGCCTCTCAAAAGCCCGTGGCGGACAATCGCCTCGTACGCATAGGCGGAGCAGGTAGGTTCAAAGCGGCAGCGCGGGGCGAGCAGCGGTGAGATCCAACGACGATAGAAGCGGATGATGGCCAGAGCGATTGGCATCAGGCGGTCTCTTTTCGGCTCATCAGTCCCGCGCGAGCCAACGTTTCATTCCAGGCCATGCGTAACCTGGGGGCCGCGACGCCCGCGGCCTCGCGTTTCGGCAGAACAAGTACATCCCATCCGGCCGCGATGCGGCCCAGGCTCAAGCGCGCCAACTCGCGGAAGCGCCGTTTACAACGGTTACGCTGCGTAGCGCCGCCCAGTTTTTTCCCTACCACAGTAGCCACCCGCGTGCGGTCCAATGCAGTTCCGCGATAGAGAAGAGTGAAGAACGGGCAGGAAGCCCGTCTCCCTTCCTTGAAGACCAGCCGGATATCGGCGTTGTTACGAAGGAGGTGCTGTGCGCGGGTAGAGCGGTGTGCGATGACGGATCCGATCAGACCGTCAGCTTATGCCGTCCTTTGGCCCGGCGACGCGCCAGAGTCCGTCGGCCACCCTTTGAGCTCATCCGCGCACGAAATCCATGGGTGCGTTTGCGCGCCTTATTCGACGGCTGCCGCATCGTCGAGGACATCTGAGACCTCCGTTTCCAAACTCCCTGTGCGTTCCAGAGCGGCCATT
>Ga0070706_100001287_pt1 | contig 26755 bp, 24 predicted proteins | sample KBSK5501metaG_FD_65476 | JGI IMG/M metagenome (GOLD analysis project Ga0070706, IMG submission 65476) | Corn, switchgrass and miscanthus rhizosphere microbial communities from Kellogg Biological Station, Michigan, USA - KBS K5-50-1 metaG | ecosystem: Host-associated > Plants > Roots >... | reverse complement strand
GTGCCCTGGTTCCAGGGAGCGGCCGCATCGCTGATCGCGAGCGACAGCGCGCCCTCCGGCGCTCCGAGCGCGGCCGGGCGAGCAGTCACGGCGACCGGCACATCGACGACGCGGAGCATCATGTTGTCCATGTACTCTCGTTTCACCTGGTACGAGTCATCGACGGCGTAGGCGAGCGGATCATCCAGCGGGCCGAACCAGAAGATCTCCTCCGTCAGATCGTGCGAAAGGATGTATCGAAGCAGCCCCTGGTAGGCGTCCGGCGTCAGCGCGACGAACTCTCGCAGCCACATCTTGCTGGCGGCGAACGGGGGCGGCCCACGGCTGCTTTCGTAGCAGACATAGCCCGTAGCTTGATCCCCTTGTCGCCACAGCGCAACGTCTGAGAGCCTCCGCTTGTCGTCATAGATGCGGCGGAAGAAGGCCTCCTTCCACCAGCGCTCGGAGCGCACCAAGGGTCCGGTCCGGCGCTCGCTGTAGCGGCGGAACACCTCCGCGACCAGCGGCTGGTCTTCCTCCGTCACTCGAACGGCGCGCCCTTCCACAGGCACCGTGCGATACGGAACCACTTGCTTCGGATTGAGGGTGTACTTGAGGTTCGAGCCGGCGACCATCCAACCGTATTTCCGATAGAGTGCAGGATGCGGCGTGAACAGCGCGGAGAGCGGCTCGCGGGCGTCCTTCATCCGCTCGAGAGCATCGCGTAACAGCATGCCGACGTAGCCCTTGCGCCGGTATTCCGGCAGGCAGGCGACCGACGACACGCCGCCCATTGGCACCGGGGCGCCATTTACAAGCATAGTGAATTCATAGAGACGGAGCGTAGCCACGATCTCGCCGTCCTCGAGGAGCACAGTCGGCCATGCCATTTCCTGGATGTGGCGCGTCGCCTCCCGTCCTTCGGCTGTGCGGTCTGCCGTGAACGAGTACGCGACGACGAAATGCACGCGCTCGAGTTCGTCCTCGCGGGCAGGACGGATTTCGGTGGCCATGGCGGGCAGATTGTATCAGGTAGCGGACGAAGGGGGCGCTATGATCGCTGCTCGGGGCGCTGAACTGCCCTGCGCGCCAGCCGACCAAGAGCGGCGCGGGCTCCTTCATTTGCCGGGTTCGGCGCGCGGGTGAGCGCGAGTTTCATCTCTCGCGCAGCCAGCCTCTAATCTGTTTCGGTCGCGCGATTTGCGTTGCGCACATCTTCGGTCACCTCGTAACAAACGAGCTTCGCTCGCCGAGCATAGGTCTCGAGGCTGTTTCGGGGCGATCGTGTTCTCGAACGGATCCTTCTTTCATCGGGATGACAGAAAGCGAACCGCGCCAGAAGGCCCAAATGTCACCCTACCCGATAGTTTGACCCTCCATTCGGCCCGCCCGTATCATGTGCTCGCCTTGACCGGAGGAACGAATGCCGCCATCCGCGCCATCGACTGACTTTCCCGGCAACGTCTTCTTCTACGCCTTCCTCATCGGCTTCGGCGCCTTCTTCCTGTGGTCCGTCTCGGTCCGCCTCCGCTGGTTCGCCAGCGCGCAGTGGGTGAACCGCTTCGACCAGATGATCGAGCGAGTCGTCGGCTTGTTTCCGTATCTTCTCGGCAACTCGCGTGTGGTACGGCCGCGCTACTGGTACTCGGGCATCCTGCACTCGCTCATCTGGTGGGGCTTCATCGTCCTCCAGGTGCGCACGCTGAACTTCCTCCTCAATGGCATCGACCACGACATCAGCCTCGAGAAGGCCCTCGGCGACTTCTGGGGCTACGTCATGCGCCCGCTGATGGACAGCTTCAACGTCCTGGTTATCGTCGGCGTTGCGATGGCCGCCTACCAGCGCTTCTTCGTGCGCCCGCCGCGGCTGACGCTGAACTACGACGCCTGGATCATCCTCTTCCTGATCTTCTGGCTGATGGTCACAGACGTGATGGTCAACAGCTTCGAGATCTACCTCTTCGACCAGGACCACGAAAGATTCTCCTTCCTAGCTTACGGTGTCTCACAGATCTGGAACGGTCTCGGGATGTCGCACGGCACCGCTGAGGCGTTGCATGTCGTCTGGTGGTACCAGCACCTTCTAGACTTCCTGATATTCCTCTGCTATCTGCCCTACTCAAAGCACTCGCACGTCCTCACGATCGCGCCGCAGGTGTTCACGCGCCGCCTTGAGCCCACGGGCGTCCTCACGCCGATACTCGATATGGAGAAGCGCATGGAGGCGGGCGAGGCGTTCGGCGCGGGCAAGCTCACCGATTTCAACTGGAAGCAGCTGCTCGACTCCTACTCGTGCACCGAGTGCGGGCGCTGCACGGCAGCCTGTCCGGCGAACCTGACCGGCAAGCTGCTCTCGCCCAAGCACGTCATCGTCGATATCCGGCACCTGATGGAAGAGACTGTGCCCTCCCCGCTCGCTCGCCTAACGGGACACGCGGGTGCAGACGGGCAGCCCTCGGCAGACGGGGGCACCGGCGGCGAGTCCAAAGACCTAATCGAGCGCGTGGGCTTCGAGCCGATTTGGGACTGCGTGACCTGCGGCGCATGCATGGAGGAGTGCCCGGTCTTCATCGAGCACGTCCCGACGATCATGGACATGCGGCGCTTTATGGTGATGGAGCAGTCCAACATGCCGGAGACCGCGGCGCAGACGCTGATGCAGCTCGAGCAGCGCGGGCATCCCTGGCGGGGCACACAACTCACTCGCACGACCTGGATCGAGGAAATGGCGGCAGAGGGCATCGAGGTGCCGATGTTCGACGGCTCGCAAGAGTACCTGTACTGGGTTGGCTGCACAGGCGCGCTGCAGGAGCGCAACGTGAAGGTCACGAAGGCGCTCGTGCGCCTCTTCCTCGAGGCCGGCGTCTCGTTCGGCGTCCTCGGCGGCGAGGAGGGCTGCTCCGGCGACCCGGCCCGTCGCCTCGGGCAGGAGTACCTCTACCAGCTACAGGCGGAGCAGAACATCGGCACGTTCAAGGCTACGGGCGTGCAGAAAGTGATCGCCAACTGCCCCCACTGCTACAACACGATCGCCCACGAGTACCCGCAGTTCGATGGCAAGTTTGAGGTCACGCACCACTCTGTTTTCCTCGCCCGGCTGATTGCCGAAGGCAAACTGCGGCCCGATTCAGCGAACGGGCTCAGCGAGAAGTCGACAACGTACCACGACCCCTGCTACATCTCGCGCCACAACAGCATCATCGAGGAGCCGCGCTCGGTGCTTGCGGCCACGGGCACGCGGCCAGTCGAGATGGCGCGCTGCAAGCGCGGGACCTTCTGCTGTGGCGCTGGCGGCTCGCACATGTGGGTCGAGGAGAACCGCGGCACGCGCATCAACGACGCGCGCACGACCGAGGCCGTCGAGACCGGCGCCGATCTTATCGCCGTGGCCTGCCCCTTCTGCATGCAGATGTTCGAATCGAGCGTTGGGAACGTGCCGGCGGCGGTCGAGCGCGGCGTCCAGGTCTTCGACCTGGCGGAGCTGCTCGAGAAGAGCATCGCCTTCGGCCGGCCCTCGCCGAATGGCGGCCCGCCGGAACCGCCAGCTACGGCCGAAGTGCCGCCGGAGGCGGTAGAGGCGGGGGAGACGCCGACAGGCTAGAAGGAACGGCGGTCGCCTAACGCGCGCCTCTGTCCTCTAAGCCTCCGCGATCACCTCGAACACGTCGATCGAATCCATCCTGAGGAACGCCGATTGTGTCATCGTCTGGAAACGTGACCCGCCGGCGAGGCGCCTCTGCGCATCGGAAAGACTGGCCCGCCGCGGTGTCGTTCCCAGCGTCACGAAGTGCGCTAAAGTAGCCCCATGACCCCGCCTCGAAGACCTCAATCTCCGTACACGAACCACTTGGGGCAGCCGGTAGGGGAACCGTTACCGGACTGGACTCCCAAGCCGCGGCCCTCACGGACGCCGATAGAGGGGCGCCTTTGCCGCGTTGAGCCTCTTAAAGCAAGCCGCCACGCCCAGGAGCTCTACGAGGCTCACGCCCTCGATGTCGAGGGGCGCAATTGGACTTACCTGCCGTATGGACCGTTCGGCTCCACGGACGAGGTCGCCGAGTGGATCCGATCGGTCGAGAGCAGCGAGGACCCTCTCTTCTTCGCGATCATCGATCTTTCTACAGAGCGCGCCGTCGGCTGGGCGAGCTACCTGCGGATCGAGCCGGCAATGGGTAGCATCGAGGTCGGGCATCTCGCTTACTCGCCTCTCCTTCAGCGGACGCCGACCGCGACCGAGGCGATGTACTTGATGATGCGTCGCGTCTTCGACGATTTCGGCTACCGGCGCTACGAATGGAAGTGCAATTCGTTGAACGCGCCGTCCTGGAACGCCGCTGAACGGCTGGGCTTTCAATACGAAGGTACGTTCAGGCAGGCGTGGGTGCAGAAGGGGCGCAACCGCGACCAAGCGTGGTTCTCGATCATTGACCGCGAATGGCCGGGCGTGCGCTGGGCACTTGAGCATTGGCTCGATCCGTCGAATTTCGATGAGGCGGGTGGGCAGCGGCGGCGATTGGGTGAATTGATGTCAGAGGCGCAGATGGGAGCATCGAAATGACTGACAAATGGACCGCCGCCGATATCCCTGACCAGCACGGCCGCGTCGCCGTCGTCACCGGCGCCAATAGCGGCATCGGCTTTTTCGCTGCGCAGGAGTTGGCACGCGCCGGCGCGCGCGTCGTGCTCGCGGTCCGTAACGCCGAGAAGGGTGCGTCTGCTGTTCGCGATATCGAGGCGACGGTGCCAAACGCTGAGGTCGAGGTCGCAGCGCTCGACCTGGCGAGCTTGGCTTCGGTCCGCGCGTTCTCGGACTGGTTCCACGATGAGCACGAAGTCCTCGACCTGCTCATCAACAACGCCGGCACCATGGCGTTCTCGCCCCGGCGCGAGACAGCGGACGGCTTCGAGATGTCGTTCGGAACGAATTACCTCGGGCACTTCGCACTGACGGGGCTGCTGCTAACCCGCATGCAGCCGCAAGAGGACACGCGGGTGGTGACAATAAGCGGCGCGTTTCACCGCATTGGGCGGATCAACTTCGACGACCTCCAGCGTCAGCGCCGCTACGGCCGCTGGAGCGCCTACGCCCAATCGAAGATGGCGGTCCTGCTCTTCGCCTTCGAGCTCGACCGGCGTCTGCGCGCCGCCGGCTCGGCGGTCCGCAGTCTGGCGGCGCACCCCGGCTACGCCGCGACGAATATCCAGTTCGCCGCGGCGACGTCGAGGCTCGACCGCTGGTTCGGGAGGATCGGCAGCAGCCGCCTCTTCGCCCAAAGCGCCGAAATGGGCGCGCTGCCCATCCTGTACGCGGCCACTTACCCGGGCCTCGAAGGTGGCGCCCACATCGGCCCCGGCCGTTTCTTCGAGTCGCGGGGCTACCCGAAGCCCGGCGCCGGCTGCTCGCGCGCCGCCCGCGACGAGGAGACCGCGCGCAAGCTGTGGGAAGTGTCCGAACGCCTTACCGGGGTGACCTTCCATATCGCGCAAGACGCTCAGGCTGCATAATCGCGCCATGACTGACAAATGGACCTCCGCCGACATCCCTGACCAGCACGGCCGCATCGCCGTCGTTACCGGCGCGAACAGCGGCATCGGCTTCTTCGCTGCCCGCGAGCTCGCCCGCGCCGGTGCGCGCGTCGTGCTCGCGGTCCGTAACGCCGAGAAGGGCGCCGAAGCCGCCCGCGCCATACAGGAGGCTGTGCCGAACGCCGAGATCGAGGTTGGATCGCTCGACCTCGCGAGCCTCGATTCGGGTCGCTTATTTTCGGACTGGTTCCACGGCGAGCACGAAGGCCTCGACCTGCTCATCAACAACGCCGGCGTCATGGCTGCCTCGCCTCGGCAGCAGACGGCGGACGGTTTCGAGCTCCAGTTCGGGACGAACCACCTCGGCCACTTCGCGCTCACCTGCCTCCTCCTCGACCGGATGGCCGGCCGCGAGGACGCGCGCGTTGTCACGGTGAGCAGCGGCGCGCACCGCATGGGTCGCATCAACTTCGACGACCTTCAGGCCGAGCGCGGCTACGGCCGCTGGCGCGCCTACGGCCAATCGAAGCTCGCGAACCTGCTCTTCGCGTTCGAACTGGACCGCCGCCTGCGCGCGGCGGGCTCGCCGATCCGGAGCGTGGCCGCTCACCCCGGCTATGCCGCGACGAACCTCCAGTTCGCGGCCGCGCCGCAGCTCGACCGAATGGTCATGGCCGTCGGTAATCGACTCATGGCCCAAAGCGCCGAAATGGGGTCTCTGCCTCTCTTGTACGCAGCCACGTATCCGGGACTCGAGGGCGGCACCTATGTCGGGCCGGGCAGCTTCTTCGAGCAGCGCGGCTACCCGCGGCCGGTCGGCGCCTCCGGCGCAGCCCGCGACGAGGAAGCGGCCCGGCGGCTGTGGGAGGCGTCCGAGGAGTTGACCGGCGTGCAGTTCCGCATCCCGGGACCGACGCCCGCCTGACGGAGGCCACCGTGTCGCTCGAAGAGAACCGCGAGGTCGTTCGCCTGTACAGCGACGAGCTGTGGCGCAGGGGCCGCATTGAGCTCGCAGAGCAGCTATTCGCGCCCGATTTTGTCGATCACCACCCCGACCCGATTCCCGCCCGCCCGTCCGGGAGAGACGGCATCAAGCATGACGTTCAGCGAGTGCGAGGCATGTTCCGAGATTTCTCAATGAAGACGGAAAAGATCATTTGCCAAGACGGCCGGGCCGGCCTCTACTGGTCGGCGACGGGCACTCAGATGGCTACAGGCCAGCAGATCACCATGTCCGGGATGCAGATCTTTCGCCTTCGCGACGGGCAAATCGTCGACCGATGGTCCGTCTTCGATCGCGCGGGCGTGATGCGGCAGCTCGGCGCCGCCTGAGCACGCCGCTCACAATCCCTCCGGTCGCGTCAGCGGCCCCCGGTCCGACACCCACTCCGCATACGGCGCCGCGGTAAGCTCAGCCAGCGCGAGCAGCGGCGTATCGTAGTTCACCCGCCACCCCGCGAAATGCCTCCAGCACTCGTCGCGGTCCGGCTTTAGCGGCACGTTCGCAGCCAGCAACCGGTCGTATGCGGCGTCGAACTCGGCGCGCGAGACGCTGATCGGATCGTCTGGCCGGGGGTTGGCGTTATGCGGGATCCCGAAGAACGACGCGATGTTCTGCAACGCCAGGTACCCGGCCCGAATACAGAGGTCGGCCCGCGAGTCTCGCGGTATGTCGACGGTCGAGCTGGTCAGAGCAGCCGCGTCCAGGACCGTCCCGGCCGCGGTGATCCACGAGCGCTCCGGCTTCGGCGAGCGGAAGAAGGTCAGCGCCGCAAGGGAGGTGTGCGTCTCCTCCAGCTCCACGAACCACGCCTCCCAGCGCTCCCACAAATCACCCAACTGACCAAGCCACTGGATCCTCTGATATCGCGTGAGCAGCTCGATCGGCGACGGCGGCGACCCTGCGCGTACCTCCAGCATACCAACCAGCGATTCCCGCCGAGAAAACGTGCCGTAGACCGTTGGCAGGTAGGCGATCAACAGCGCGATCAAGATGAGGCCCATGGCGGCTTCGCTGAAGGTCACGGCGGTGGTGCCCGTGTTTGTTCCAGGCGAGGCAAACCCCAGGGTAAGGAGCGAGGAGCCGCTCAAGATGAAGCTGTCGTGCAGTCCGTCGCCGGTGAGCAGAAGGAAAATGCCCGTGTACCCGACAAGCACCATCGCCAGCCAGACGATGACGAGAAGGAGGAGCCCGACGGGCGCAAACCACGCCATCAACCTGTCGACCCGTGCGTAGCTTTCCAGCCGTAGCGCCCAAAGGTCGAAAATCCTTCGCAGGAAGAAGAACAGAACCCTCGCCACGCGGTCTCGAGAGCTGCGCGGGACGACGAGGACCCGCATCGCAGACATGATCGCCGCAATGACGAGGAGCACGCCCGCCAGGCAGGCGAGGACCTCGAGCAACGAGTTCACAACTGGCGAGCGCGGACCGAGATGCGGGAAGCCGCGAATGCGGTCGGGAGAGGCGGAGTCATGGGAAACTATTAGGGCGCGAGAAGCCGGTTTGTCAATCGATGTCCTCATATGCTCAGGCTGCTCGGCACTGCAGTTCTTTCCATCGACCTCGCTTGCGCCGCATAATCCCCTCATGACCTCCCTTCTCATCCACAACGCCACGCTCATCGATGGCACGGGCGCCGACCCGCGGGCGGGCGTCTCCGTTCTCGTCGAGGGCGGGCGAATCGCCCGTGTCGCTCCAGCGAACGCACTCGCGAAGCCGGCGGATGCCACTGTCATCGACGCCACCGGCCACTTCCTCCTTCCCGGCCTCACCGATGCCCACGTCCACTTCTCCGCTACGGAGGCGGATGGCTGGGCCACCCGACCGCTGGCGGCCTTCGCCCTGCGCGTCGCCGCCTTCATCGAAGAGACGCTCGACGAGGGCTTCACCACCGTCCGCGACGCTGGCGGCCTCGACCCGGCGTGGGCGCAGGTGGTCGCGAAGGGCCTCCTGCGCGGGCCGCGCATCCTCCCCAGCGGCGCGTTTCTATCGCAGACCGGCGGCCACGGTGACTGGCGAGCTCCCCACCAGGACGCGATCGAGCACGGCATCGGCGGACTTCTGGCCGGCTTCATCATTTGCGACGGCGCCGATGAGGTCCGCAAGGCCGCCCGCGATCAGCTGCGCCGCGGCGCGACGCAGATCAAGGTCATGGCGTCCGGCGGCGCCGCTTCGCCGACCGATCCGATCGACGCCACCCAGTTCACCGTGGACGAGCTGCGCGCCGCCGTGGATGAGGCCCGCGTGCGGGACACGTACGTCCTCGCCCACGCCTACCACGCGAAGAGCATCGCAAACTGCCTAGAGGCCGGCGTCCGGAGCATCGAGCATGGCAACCTCCTCGACGAAAAGACCGCGCGCGACATGGCGGCCGAAGGAGCCTTCCTGGTCCCCACACTAGTCACATACGAGGTCCTTTCCGAGCGCGGCGAGCAGCTCGGGATGGCGACGTCGAGCGTCGAGAAGATCCGCTACGTCGGCGCGTCCGGCGAGGAGTCGGTGCGGATAGCTATGGAAGCGGGCGTCCGCATCGGCTCCGGCTCGGACCTGCTCGGCGAACCGATGCGCGAGAAGGCCCGCGAACTGGTCCTGCAGGCCCGGGCGATGGGCGCGATGGGAGCGATCGTCGCCGCCACGAGGACTAACGCCGAGCTATTCGCCCTCTCCGACCGGATCGGCACGGTCGAAGAAGGCAAGCAGGCCGACCTCATCCTCGTCGACGGCGACCCCCTCGCCGACATCTCCGTCCTCACCGACGCCTCCCTCATCCGCCTCGTCCTTAAAGAGGGCGTGGTCTTCAAAGATCTGGATTCGGCCAGAGCGCCGAAAGTTTCCGCCGGGGCCCAGCACACCTCGATTTCGGTCTCCGGCCATTAGCTTGATGCGTTCGGTATTCCGAATGCCGCACGCAACCCATCGTGCCGCGCCCGACGACGGACAATTCGCTTATTCGCTGCTCATTCGCTGACGACCTATGACCGACCGCGACCGCCTCAAGACGACCTTCAACGAAGTCGCCGAAACCTATGATCGCGCCCGTCCGGACCTGCCTGAGCAGCTCTTCGATGACCTCGTCGCCCTCGCCGACCTCCGGCCCGCCGCGCACCTCCTCGAGATCGGCTGCGGCACCGGCCGCACGACTCTACCACTCGCCCGTCGCGGCTTTAGGATCACCTGCGTCGAGCTCGGCGAGAACCTCGCCGCCGTGGCTCGCCGCAACCTCGCGCCGTTCCCGGACGTCCGCGTCGTAGTCTCGCCCTTCGAGACATGGGACCCGGACGGCGAAACCGTTGATGTGATCTATGCCGCTTCCTCCTGGCACTGGATCGACCCCGAAGTCGGCTACCGCAAGGCGGCGGGCCTCCTCAAGCCCCGCGGCTCGCTCGCGATCGTTAGCGGTGGGCACGCCTTCCCGAAGGATGCCGATCGCTTCTTCTTCGAGATTCAGGATGTCTACCGCGAGCTGGGCATGGAGCCGAAAGGCGAGCAGTGGCCGCCGCCGCCACCCCACGATGTGCCGGACCTTCGGGCGGAGATCCAAGCGACCGGTCTTTTCGGCGGTTTCGAGTCCCGTCGCTACATCTGGGAGAAGCTGTATACGGCCGAAGAGTACATTGCGTTGCTGAACACGTTTTCAGGGCACATCGCGCTGGAGCCGGAGAAGCGGGAGTTCCTTTACCGGCATGTGCGCGAGCGGATCAACGCCCGGCCGGGCGGCAGGGTGCGCCGTCACTGGCTCGCGATACTGAACATCGCGCGGAGGCCCTAGGAGAGCGCTGCCGCTGCGCGACTTCCGGTTACCGCGCCCAGTCCGGACAAAGAACCTCCACCGTCTCCGCTGTCACGCTTCCATCGACCTCGCGGTGACCCTCTGCACGCACGAGCGTCGCCGCGCTCAGGTTTCCGGTGACGACAGTCGAGGGCGTGAGGTGGAGTACAGTTACCGTGCCGTTTACATCAACCGCCAGGACATCGCCGACGAAACTAACAACGGTCGCAAACTCGAGCTGGACATGCTTTCCGGTCTCGCGTATTAGTGGCGCCCCGCCGATTGAACATACGTCCGGCTGAGGAGTCGGTGTTAGCGGAGGGACGGTCGGTGGAGGCGTGGGGTTGGGGGTCACCTGGGGTGTCACTTGCGGCGTCGGGACAGGGGTCGACGGTTGCGCTGACGTCGGTTGTGGCTGACCTGGGGCGGGCGTTGGCCGCGTCTCGCCTGGGGCGACGGCAGCCAGTACGGCGGCGGGCAAGGGTGTGGGCGAAGGCGAGGCTTCTGGGAACGGCCGGTGCGGCTGCGGGGACTCCTGCCCTGTGGCGGGAGCCGTCCCGGTCTGACTGCTCGCTGGCGCGCCGGAGCTCGACTTCTCGTCGGAGTTCCGCCGGCTCACCACCTCTTCCTCCAGTGAGCCGAGGCTGTTGAGGGGCTGATGAGGGTCCGCACCGAGCAGGCTCACGAAGCCGAATACTCCCAGTACAACTACGAGGCCAAGCACCCCGGCCGCACCGGCGACAGAAAATCGCTCGTTGATTCTCAACGCGTCTGCACCAAGCTAAGGTTCCGTTGCCCCAACCGCTCATTGTATGCACGCGCCTCGGTAGGGGGCGAGGCAATTGCATTGCAAAAATGTTGACTATTCCAGAGCGGGCCTTTCCGGCGTGGCGTTAACTGGCCGCATCGACCGATGCTGGGAAACACTGGGCGCGGACTGACAACCACGGGAGGTCCGAGCCATTATACTCATCGGACGGCTGCCACGTTGTCGCCGGTTCGGCACGCGTAGTATCATCCCGCCTACACCACAGAATGAGTGCATCGTCCTTGCCCGATTCTGCCCTCGCCGGCACACGCGTCCTCGATCTCTCGCAGGGGATCGCTGGACCGTACTGCACGCGGCTGCTAGCGGACCTGGGAGCGGACGTCATCAAGGTAGAGCCGCCGGAGGGAGATTACGGACGGCGTCTCGGGCCGTTTCCGGATGACGTTCCTCACCACGACAAGGCCGGGCTCTTCCTTCACCTGAACGCTAACAAGAAGAGCGTGACGCTCGACCTAGAAACGACGAGCGGGCAAGTGGTCCTTCGCAAGTTGCTGGCGAATGCTGATGTGCTCGTTGAGAGCGAGACGCCGGGCGTGATGTCGGGCCGCGAGCTGGGATACGAGCAGCTGAAGGAGGAGTTCCCGGAGCTCGTCTACTGCTCGGTGACGCCGTTCGGGCAGACGGGTCCCTACGCTCGGTTCAAGGGCAACTCGCTGGCGGCAATGGCGCTCTCGGGGCTGATGTACATCACGGGCGATCCCGATAGAGAGCCGCTGTGCACCGGAGGCGAGCCGGCGGAATATTTCGGCGGGTTGCACGCCTGGGTGGCGATACTCGCGGCGCTGGAGCACCGCGCCCTTCGACGCGGCTCAGGACAGGCTCCGAGCGGCGCCGGACAGCACGTCGACGTGTCGATGCTGGAAGCGCTGGGGTGCGCGGACGAGTACAACACGACGATGTACGCCTACCTGGGGGCGATCCGGAAGCGGTTCTACTCCCGCCACGCGATCCCGACATACCCGAGCGAGGTCTTCCCCTGCCGCAACGGGAGCGTCGTCGTCATCGGCGGGGCGACGGGATTCCCGCTGATGATGGCGGTCCTGATCGAGCAACCCGAGCTGGAGAGCAACCCGCTGTTCCAGAACCTGTGGTTGCGCTTCATGCAGTGGGAGAAGTTCGAGGAGATTCTGCGGCCCTACCTGGCGGAGCACGACTGGGAGGACCTGCTGACACGCGCGCAGGAGCTGCGCGTCCCCTTCGCGGCGGTCTTAGACGCGCGCACGCTGCTTGAGAACGAGCACCTGCGAGAGCGCAGCTTCTTTGAGGAGGTCGAGCACCCGGAGCTGGGGAAGGTGCCGCTGGCCGCGCACCCGTTCAAGATGTCGGAGACGCCGCTGCGGGTGGGGCGATCGCCACTGCTCGGCGAGCACGCGCACGAGGTACTGGCGGAGGTGGGCTATGAGGCGGAAGACCAGCTGGTGTTGCGGGAGAGGGGGGTGACTTGAGCGCCCAGTATGTCATTCTGAGCGCCCCGGTTTGGTGCACGGGTCGCCATCGGTTGGGCGATGACTCTAGATTGTCCTCGCTTGGCGCGAGCGAAAAATCTCGGCGGCCACAATGAAGCAGTTCTATGTCTACATCCTGGCCAATCGCTCGCGGAGTTTGTACACAGGGATGACGAACGGATTACCGTACCGAGTCTGGGAACACAAACACATGCAAACGGAGGGCTTCACGAGGCGCTACTTGATCGACAGACTCGGGTACTACGAACTCGCTCCCGATGCTGAGTCGGCGATACGACGCGAGAAACAGATCAAGGGCTGGGTTCGGCGTAAGAAGATAACGCTGATTGAGTCACTCAATCCCGAATGGAGAGATCTGAGCCAAGACTTCATTGACATCAGGCCAGCCGCGCCGCCCGGTCCATTCCATGTTAGAGAGCGGGGCCGCCGAGATTCTTCGCCCTTGGACAGTACCGTCAAAACTAGAGCCAACCGGAAACAGCAAAGCAGCGACCAGAGCCAACGAGTGGCTCACAATGACATTGGCGGGGCCGCATGACGCTCCCGCTCGACGGCATTCGGGTGCTCGATTTGACGCAGGTGTATGCGGGGCCGACGTGCACTCGGATACTGTCGGACCTGGGGGCGGATGTGATTAAGGTCGAAGGGCTGAAGCGGATGGACATCACGCGGAACTTCGTGATGCCCGAGAACAGCGGGAAGGACGACTACTGGAACCGCGCAGGCTACTTCCTGCTGCGAAACGGCGGGAAGAAGTCGATCACGCTGGACTTCGGCGACCCGGAGGCGGTGGACCTCGTGAAGCGGCTCGTGCCGTATGCAGACATCTTGGCGGAGAGCTTCACGCCGCGCGTGATGGCGAAATTCGGGCTCGACTACGAGTCGCTCAAGGCGATCAAACCGAACATTATCATGATCTCGCTCTCGGGATACGGGCAGACAGGGCCGTGGCGCGATTTCACGGCGTACGGCATGGGCCTCGAGCCGGCCTCGGGGATTTCGAGCGTGACCGGCTATCGTAACGGTGAGCCGCTCAGGACAGGCATCTCGTTCACGGACCCGTACTCGGGTGTGGTCGGCGCTGGTGCTGTGCTGGCGGCGCTGCACTACCGACGGCGTACCGGCAAGGGGCAGTACATCGACCTCTCAGAGCACGAGTCAGCCATACCTGTCGCGGGGTACGCGATCATGGAGTACGCGCTAACCGGCCGAATGCCGGAGCGTATCGGGAACCGCAGCGAATGGTACGCGCCACAGGGCGTCTACCGCTGCAAGGGCGAGGACAACTGGATCGCGATCACGGTCCGGAACGATATGGAATGGGAGGCGTTCTGCCATGAGGTCGGGCATCCGGAATGGGAGAACGGCCGCTTCGGCGACGTGCTCGGGCGGTTCCGCCACCACGACGATCTGGACGAGCTGATCACTTCTTGGACACGGGAGCAGGACCACATCGAGGCGATGCACCTCCTGCAGAGAGCGGGTGTGATCGCGGCCGCAGTGCTGAACCCTAAGCAGGTGCTGCTCGACCCGCATCTGCGAGAGCGCGGTGCGTTCGACCTGATCGACCAGCCCGATGTCGGCGTGCGGCCGGTCGCGAAGCAGCTTGGGGTCAAGTTCTCGGCGTTCGAGCCAAACAGCGCGCGGCCCGCGCCAAAGCTCGGCGAGCACAACCGGGAGGTGCTCCAGGGAATGCTCGGGCTGAGCGACGAGGAGCTCGCGCGTCTGGAGGAGCAGAAGGTAATCGGGGACAAGCCGGAAGGGGCGGTGCCGCTGGACGTCATGCGGATGTTCGTCCAGTGGCCGACGACGACGTTTCAGCAGATGGGTACTACCGCGGGATTGGACACCGACTACCGCGAGCAGCTGCGGATCGGCGATGGTCCGTAGCTGCGAAGCTTCAGCTTTGCCCGCAGGTCTGAAGACCTGCAGCTACGACGTGGAGGGCCAATGAGCGTGAAATTCGGGGTAAACACGGGACAGGCGAATACGACGTGGCCGGAGCTGGTAGAACTCTGGCGAGAGCTGGACCGCGAGTCGAACTACGACTACTTGTGGCTAGTCGACCACTTCGTGCCGGGCGCGGGCGCCGCGATGGGTGCCGACGGCCCGCACCTCGAAGGCTGGACGTGTCTCTCTGCGCTCGCGATGGCGACGGAACGGGTGCGGATCGGGACGCTGGTGACCGGGAACACGTACCGTCATCCGTCCGTGCTGGCGAAGATGGCGACGACGGTCGATCACATCTCGGGAGGGCGACTAGAGTTCGGGCTGGGCGCGGCATGGCACGAGTACGAGCACGAGGTGTACGGTATCCCGTTCCATACGGTGCGCGAGCGGCTGGAGCGGCTCGAGGAGTCGGCGCACGTCATCAAGCTGCTGTGGACTGAGGCGCGGCCGAAGTTCGAGGGGACGTATTACCAGCTGCACGAGCCGCCGTATAACCCGCCGAACGTACAGCAGCCGCACCCTCCGTTCCTGATCGGGGGTGGCGGCGAGAAGCGAACGCTGCGGACAGTGGCGCGATACGCCGACGCCTGCAATGTCTCGGGGACGCCGGAGGAGGTGCGGTACAAGTTCGACGTGCTCGAAGGGCACTGCCGTGAGGCGGGGCGCGATCCGTCGTCGATCCGGCGCACGATGCAGGTGTTGCTCTTCCTGAACGAGGACCCGGCGTTTCAGGAGCGTGTGGTGCAGGGGGTGAAGGCGTTTCGCGGAGGGACAGAGGATGAGGCGCGACGCGCGGTTCTCATGGGCTCTGTGGAGGACGTGAGCGCGAGCGTGCAATCGTTCGTCGACGCGGGCGTACAGGAGATTTTCCTGCAGCAGTTCCCGCGCACGCATCGGGAGTCGCTGCTGCGGTTCTCGAAGGAAGTGATTCCGGCGTTCCGATAGACATGAACGATGGGCGATCTTGCGGCCGCGGTTGATGCCAACTACTGGACGTCCTTCAAACTCCTGGCGCGCGCTTGTGGCGGCGAGGTGCTGGAGCGTGAAGGGATACTGGCGGTCTCCACCGGGCTTCCGGTCGCGATGTTGAACATCGCGTTCGTCAAGAGACCGCTCGCCGACCCCCAGGCGACTCTGAAGGAAGTAGTGAGCTTTTATGATGAGAAGAGGCTGCCCTTCGTGGTCAGGATAAGAGGGGGAGTAGACGCGGAATCAGAGACGGCATGACAGCGCTCGGCATGCCATACAGCGATACGGTCCCTGGCATGGCGCTGTACCCCCTGCCGCCTGCGCCTGAGCCCGTGCAGGGCCTGAACGTAGAACAAGTAACGGATTCGAAGCGGCTAGAGGATTGCCAGCGCGTAGCGGCGGAAGGATTCGGAATGCCGCTCGAGTTCGCCGAACGGTTGATGGGGGCCGCGTTTCTCGAGGTCGGGGGATTCGAATCGTACCTGGGGACGCTGGACGGCGATCCGGTGGCGGTATCGAGCGTATTCGTCGACGGCGAAGTTGCGGGCGTGTACAACGTGGCGACGCTAGACAGCCACCGCCGGCGCGGGATTGGAGAGGCGATGACCTGGCGTAGCGTCGAACGCGGCCGCGAAGCCGGATGCACGGTGGCGGTCCTGGAGGCCTCGGAGATGGGTAAGCCGGTATACGAGAGGATGGGCTTTCGCGTAGTCGCGCCCTACCGGACGTTTCGGCGCCCGGACCAATAGCCGCGATGACGACGATTCTCGTCACGGGCGGTAGCGGCGACCTGGGGTCGAAGCTGGTCGAGCGGTTTCTCTCGCGCGGCGAGACGGTGCGTGTGCTGAGCCGGCGAGCCCGACCGGCGGAGGCGACGACTGAGTGGGTGCAAGGGGACATGGAGACGGGCGCGGGGCTCGGCGAGGCGGTGGCCGGAGTCGACCTCGTAATGCACGCGGCGACGGGCGGGGGCACCAGGGCGAAGGCGGACGTGCGGGGCACGCGGAACCTGCTCGCGGCATGCAAGGAGGCGGGCACGCCGCACTTGTTCTACATCTCGATCGTGGGCATCGAGCGCATACCGCTCGGGTATTACAAGGCGAAGCTGGAGTGCGAGCGGTTGATCGAGGAGTCGGGGGTGCCGTGGTCGAACCTGCGGGCGACGCAGTTCCATACGCTGATAGACGGCTTCCTGCGGTTGTTTTCGCGCGTTCCTTTGGTGCTGCTAGTCCCGAAGTCGTTCAAGTTTCAGCCGATCGAGACCGGCGAGGTGGCGGACCGAATGGTCGGGGACGCAGCAATAGGGCCGGTCGGAAGACTGCCGGACATCGGCGGGCCGGAAATCCTGACTTTCGGCGAGATGGCGAAGGCGTGGCAGCAGGCCCACGGTCAGCGGCGGCCGATCGTGAACGCGCCCCTTCTGGGAGCGGTCGCGCGCGGGTTCAAAGCAGGGTATAACTGCACGCCGGAGCACGCGGAGGGGAAGATGACGTGGGGGAAGTGGCTCCAGAGCAAGTACGGTGCGTAATCTTCGGTTGTAAGTCCTCGGTCGTCGGTCGTCGGGAGGGTTCGTATGCTAGTGTCTAACACCAGATGACGGCAAAGGTCATCGCAGAGCGACGTGACCGGGCGTTCGTCGTCGCAATCAACCGTCCGGAAGTCCGGAATTGCGTCGATGGCGAGACGGCAGGGCTGCTGTTCGAGGCGGTCGAGGAATTCAAGCGGGACGACGGCCTCGACGTATTGATTCTGACGGGCGCAGGCAAGGACGCGTTCTGCTCGGGGGCAGATCTCAAGAACATCGCCTCGCTGGGTACGAGGCCCGGGGCGCGGGATTCGGGGCCGATGGGTATCTCGCGCATCACAGACGTGCAGAAGCCGGTAATCGGCGCGGTCGAGGGCTACTGCACGGCGGGCGGGCTGGAACTTGCCTGCTGGTGCGACCTCCGGGTGGCGTCGGCGACAGCGCAGTTCGGCGTGCTGAACCGCCGCTGGGGCGTGCCGCTCGTGGACGGGGGAACGCAGCGCCTGCCGCGCATCGTTGGGCTGGCGAACGCGCTGTACCTGATCGAGACCGGAGCGCTCATCGACGCGCAGCATGCGCTGCGCATCGGGCTCGTGCAGGAGGTGGTGCCGGCGGGCAAGGCGCTCGAGCGGGCGCTGGAGATCGCCCGCGTGCTTTCGACGTACCCGCAGGGGGCGATCCGAAACGACAGGCGGGCGGCGCTCGAGGGATTATCGCTGCCGCTGAGCGAGGGGCTGGCGCACGAGGCGGAGGTGCACCGCGACACGGCGCGGGACCCGGCGATGGCGGAGTGGTTGGAGCGCTTCGCGAGGGGCGAGCGGCCGGAGCCGATCAGGCCGCCTCAACTGTAACTCCGCAGAGAAGCCGACAAACGCGACAAGCAGCGCCGATTGTCGAATCGCCTGGGCGGTGGTATTTTGGCGGCGAGCCCAGGGGAGGTCGTCATGCGATATATCGGACCCGCCCGCCTGGCCTTGCTCGCCACGGCCATGGCCGTGGGCGCTTTTCTGGGCAGTGCCGCGCCGGCTCACGGCGCATCTTTCACGGTAAACGCTACGTATGACGCCGTGGACGCATCGCCGGGGGACGGCGTGTGCGCGGACGCTAAGGGCGCGTGCACACTGCGCGCAGCGGTAATGGAGACGAACGCCCTGCCAGGCGCGGACGAGATCTCGCTGCCGGCGGGGACTTATGTCCTGTCGATTCCGGGCGCGGGCGAGGACGCGAGCGCGACGGGGGACTTGGATGTTACGGATGATCTGACGATTAACGGGGCAGGGCGCGATACGACGGTGATCGATGGAGGCGGGTTGGATCGTGTCTTTCACGCGCTCGGGAGCATTCGGCTGACATTCCTCGATTTGACGATCCAAAATGGGGTCGCGGGTGGGTCAGCTAACGTCAGCGCCTGCAACACAGGACCGGATCCGGCCGATCCCGCGTTTGCGACGGGGGGCGGAGTCTGCAGTGAGTTTGCAACTCTTGAGTTCGCTCATGTCGAACTGCGCAATAATTCCGCTGGCGTGGGCGGCGCGGCGATTCACAGCATGGCGAAGCTTGCTGTTCAGGAGAGCATCGTCACGGGTAACGACGGCATCCTCGGAGCCGTATTCAATGGGGGAACCGCGACAATTGAAAGCAGCATGATTTCAGACAACCACGGGGCAGTCAGCGGCGGAGGGATTCATAACCAATCTAACGCCACACTCACGCTCGACAATTCAACTGTAAGCGGCAACGCCGCCTTAGACGGAGGCGGCGGTATCTTAAATCTCGGCACCACAAGTATCCGAGCCACGACGATTGCAAACAACAGAGCAGGTCAGAGCGGCGGTGGCATACTAAACTCCGCCTTTTCTGTATTAGGACTTACCAACAGCACCATAAGCGGTAATACCGCGAGGTTCGGGGGCGGCATCTACAACAGCCCAGAGCCGCTGCCTCCGGGGCTTAGCGGCGGCTCAGCCGTCGGCCCGAGAGCGCGGTCGCTTGGCGGGTTAGTAACAGGGACGAACGTCACTCTGGCTGGAAATTCAGCGTCCCAACAAGGCGGTGGCATATTGAACCCAGACGCAGCTGCACGGTCCGGGACCGTAAACCTTGAGAACTCAATTGTTGCCAACGGCCCTGCCGGACGAGATTGTTCCGGCGTAGTCGCGTCTGGTGGCCACAACCTTGACTCCGATGGCAGCTGTGGATTAGGCGGACCGGGCGACATCTCGAACGCCGATCCTTTACTGGGGCCTCTAGCGGACAATGGAGGCCCCACGCAGACTTACGCATTGCTGGGCGGCAGCCCCGCTATCGATGCTGGTGACAACATCGGCTGTCCGGCGACCGATCAGCGCGGCGTGGTCCGTCCGCAGAATGGCGATGGCGCAGACGGAGCCATTTGCGACATCGGTGCGTTCGAGCTTGAAGGGCCACCCCCGGTGCCATGCCCCGGTGCCCAGCCATGTCAGACGGTAGGCCCAGTTGAAATGCCTATGCCGACTCCGGCGCTGCCCATCGCTTTTCCACGCACCGGGGGTGCGAGCGCCGGGCAAGGCGCGCCGCTCGTCGCCGTAGTCGCCGCTTTGTCGGCGCTGGCCGGCGCGGCGGCGCTAGCGCGGCTGCGGCGCAAGCGCTGAGGGCGGCGGTCTGCCCTAGGCGAGCCTCCGTCATTCGGCAGGCGGGCTGTCAGGATGAACGAAGGGTCGATAGGACCTCAGCGGTGGGCTTGAAACTCGGGGATTAACTTGCCGTCATGAGAGACCGTTTACAGGTTTGGAGATTCTGCGACCAGGAGGGTTCTTATGTCTGGCTACGCGTTTTGCGCAAGGTCGATCATCATTCTCGCGCTAGTCGCAGTCGCATTGTGCGCGGAGGGCTCGGGACAGCCCGCAGTGGCTGCGAGTTTCGCTGTGACTAAGACGGCGGACACGGCTGACGGCGCGTGTGATAGCGACTGCTCACTGCGCGAGGCTATTATCGCCGCAAACGCCGCTTCAGGGCTGGATGTGATCAGCCTGCCCTCCGGCACCTATAGCCTGACGATCGTCGGCGGTGGCGAGGACAGCGCTGCGTCGGGCGACCTCGATGTCACGGACAACCTAGAAATCGACGGCGCGGGGCTTGCCAACACGGCTATCGAGGTGGGCGCGGGCAACGACCGGGTGTTCGACGTCATCAACACCTTGCCTATCATTACACTGCTTACCACCAACGACCTCGAGGTTCGGAATGGGAAGGGTGACGTCGGTTTCGGCTGCGAATGCGGAGGCGGCATCTTGGTGCGGACCGACGCCTGGCTGCGGCTGGTCAATACGCGAGTAAGCGGCAATTCAGCGACCGGTGGGACTTTAAGCACTGGCGGCGGGATCGACAACGGTGGAACGCTAACGCTCGAGAATACGCTCGTGACGGGAAACAGCGCGGACTCCGCGGGGGGCATCAATAACGGGCCCGGGGCCTCGTTCACGATGACGGGAGGCAGCATCGAGGACAATACCTCTTCCGCCAGCGTCGGCGGCGTCGAACTGCCGCCGGGTTCGGCCGCGACCTTGATCGGTGTTCTGGTAAGGGGAAACACGGCGGCCGGGAGCGGCGGTGGCTTCGATGTTAGCGGCAACCTTTCGCTAAGCAACAGCAACGTTCACTTGAATTCAGCCGGCACAAACGGGGGAGGCATGGAAGTGAGTGGCGGCTCCGTCTCGGTGGTCGCGAGCTCGATCTTCGTTAACACGGCCAGCGGCGACGGTGGTGGCATTTTTAGCAACGGCGACGTCACCATTACCAATTCAACCGTCAGTAATAACGATGCAGGCGGCTTGGGCTCGGGGATACTCAACAATGTTGTTGGCAACCTAACTTCGACGAACTCGACGATTGGCGGCAATGCCGAGCCGAGCGGCCTCCATAACTTCGGAACAGCACGGCTTAAGAACACTATCATCGGCAGCGATAAGGGCGCCGACTGCGTCGTACCGGCCGCCATCACTTCACTTGGCCACAACCTTGACTCAGATGGGACGTGCGGGCTCTCTGGCCCGGGCGATCTTTCAAACCGCGACCCTGCGCTCGGACCGATCGAATCGACGACCGGACAGACGTTCTGGCATCCCCTGCTCGCCGATAGTCCGGCTATCGATGCCGGCGACAACAACGGCTGCCCGGCGACCGACCAGCGGGGCGTGCAGCGTCCGCTCGACGGCAACGGCGATGGCACGGCGGTATGCGACATCGGCTCATACGAACTATTCCTGAACGCGGCGCCTACGCCGACACAGGGGCCAGGTGTCACACCTGTCCAACCTGCCGGCGTCCCGCAGACGGGTGGCCCCGTAGGAACGAACGATGGCGGCAAGGGGTCAATGCTGATGGTCGCGGCGTTTACGGCGCTAGCAAGTGCGGCGGTACTGTCCTGGCGCATTCTGCGCAGCCGCTGAGGGCGCGGCGGCGAATTTTGCTATTCCCGCGGCCCTGACAGTGCCGTTGAATCACTGAAGTTCCCGCTTCGTGCTATCACGACGCCGGGAATATCAGCCTCAATTGAAGTTCACAACACCGTCGCCGCAACCGACCCCCGCAATCCAGACATTCTGATCGCCCGGGAGATCGGGGCGCTCATCTTGACTTGAGACGAACATGGGTACGTCAGCGAACGATTCGTGGATACCGTCGCCGGCCCTGTAAAAGTCGGCGAGTATTACGATCGTGTCTTTATCAGTGGTCACGGTGTGGGCGGTGTCCGCTGCGCCGTTGCACTTGAAAGTCGTCGAGGCGAGTAACTGGACCGTATCCCACCTCACGCCTTCTCCTTCGAGACAGCCGCTGAGCGGGCCTTGAGCGATGTCCGAAGTACATCTGAACCCCCCAGCCGACTTGACTGTCGTCTCCGCTCCAGCGGCGTTCGACGCGGTGGCCGGGTCGTAAGATCCACCACCGGTCAAGTGAGCGCTGCCTGTTGGGAACCCACTGAGGTCGGCATTGAAACCGAAAGCGGATCTGCCGTGACCTTCCGCACTAGATAGAGACGCCCCCACCGCTACAGGCACCAAGATCGCGAGCAGCATGAGCAGCCGTTTCATTCGGCAACCTCCTTTTTCCTACCCTCTCTTAATTGACGGATTATTATCATGGCCATTGCTCCAGCTTTCGTCAAGTCTCGTATGCGGCCCCGAAGACATACCGGTTTCGCGCGTGGCCTACACATCCGGGCGAGGGCCAGTCACAGCTTTGAGATATCGAGCTTTTACAGTATGGTCTCTATGGAGGGCTCGCCCTCGAAGAAGAGGTTGCGTGACCGGCAACGATCATGAAGACGATCATGGCGAAGACAATCAAGAAAAAGTGGAGCGCCCGACTCGCAAGGGAATGGCGTCTTGCGATTTCTTTCGAATTAACAATCAAGCCTTAAGAACGAGTCGATCAAAACCATATCGGCCCTTGACCCCCTTTCATTCACCAGCCTATGTTCACGCCTATGGGCCATTGGTCCCGCGTAGGCGACTTAGAGCTGCTTGTGGTTAGTGACGGCGTCATCTGGCAGGACGCGGGCGCGACGTTCGGGCTCGTACCGAGGGTGATCTGGGAGCGCTACACACCGGACCTCGACGAGAAGAACCGGATTCCCGTGGGATTAAATTCGCTGCTGATACGGTCAGAGGGCAAGACGGTCTTGGTGGATACGGGCGTGGGCGCGAAGTCCGTGAAAGCGCCTGGGGCGATGGTGATCGAGGAGAGCGGGCGGATCTTCGAGAGCCTACGAAAAGAGGGCGTGTCGCTGGATGAGGTAGATATCGTCGTGAACACGCATCTGCACTTCGACCATTGTGGTGGGAACACGGTGATCGAGGATGGCGTGCCCGTTCCGACGTTCCCGCGCGCCCGTTATTTCATCGCCAAGACGGAATGGGAGGCAGCGAGCCACCCGAACGAGCGGACGCGAAGCACATATCTTGTCGAGAACTTCGAGCCGCTTCAGGATGCGCGACAGGTGGAGCTCGTCGCAGGCGAGGTCGAGCTTACAAAGGGCATTCGAATAATCCCTGCGCCCGGCCACACCGAAGGCCATTGCGTCATCGAGCTGGAGTCGGGCGGGCGGTACGGGCTTTGCGTTGGCGAGCTCTCGCAGGTGCCGGTGATGCTGGAGAGGCTCGCCTGGATCTCCGCTTTCGATGTCTTGCCGCTGGTGTCGCTCTCGACGAAACGGCGGATGATGGACTGGGCGGTGGAAAAGCGCGCGCTGCTGATTTCGGTGCATGCGCCGTTCCCGGGGTTGGGCAGGCTCGTCGCAGAGGAGGGTGGAAGGCGGAAGTGGTTAGAGGCGAAAGAAAACGGAGCGGATTCTTGATCCGCTCCGTTTCGGGTAGCTCAATTTGATGAGCCTCTCTCACTAAGGCGTTGTTGGCGTACGCATCACCATAGTACACCATGGTTTCGAGCTGTCAACACGAGGCTAACAGGCGCCCCGGGTGGGACTCGAACCCACAACCTCGACGTACGCCAAACGCCGGCTCTGTCCAATTGAGCTACCGGGGCGGAATGGCATAATACGGAACATGCGATCGACGGGGTCAATGACCCAATGTCACTAAACGAAGCGGCTGCCGGAACTCTTCTCCGCACGGCGCTCTATGACGAGCACAAGAGGCTCGGCGGGCGGATGGTGCCGTTCGCCGGGTACGAGATGCCGGTGCAGTATTCGGGCATCGTCGAGGAGCACAACGCGGTACGTCAGGGCGCAGGCATGTTCGATGTCTCCCACATGGGACGCTTCGAGGTGCAGGGCAAGGATGCGGGACCCTTCCTGCGCTACATCAGCACATGGGACATGACCCACCTTGGTCCCGGGGAGGGCCACTACTCGGCGGCGTGCCGTGAGGACGGCGGGATCCTGGACGACATTTATGTGTTCTGCCTAGAGCCCGAGCGATATCTCGTCGTCGTCAACGCATCCAACGCGCCAAAGATGAAGGCGTGGGTGGAGGAGCACATCAACAAGTGGGACGTCCACTTCGTCGATCGGCACGCCTCGACCGCAATGATCGCCGTGCAGGGACCCGAAGCGCTCGGGCGCCTAGAGAGGGTAATCGGCGAGGAATTCGTTCGCTCGCTCAAGCCGCGGCGCTGCGGCGAGGCGGAATGGCGGGGGCAGACGCTTTTTGCATCGCGGACGGGGTACACGGGGGAGGACGGCCTGGAGTTGGTGATCGAAGCGAACGTGGGTCCTGAGCTTTGGCGGGCGTTGCTCGAAGCGGGCGTGCAGCCCGCGGGCCTCGGCGCACGCGACACCTTGAGGCTGGAGGCGGCGTTGCTGCTGTACGGCAACGACATGGACGAGGAGACGAACCCGTGGGAGGTCGGTCTCGACTGGGTGGTCACGCTCGATGACGGTGCGGATTTTGCCGGGCGAAACACGCTCGTCGGGTTGAAGGAGAGGGGCGTCTTGCGACAGCTGGTGTGCCTGAAGGCAGCCAGCCGGGGTATCATGCGCAGTCACTGCGACATCTTCCGCGAGGCCGAGAGCGTCGGTACAATCACCAGCGGTGGCTACTCTCCCACGCTTGGCGTGAGCATCGGCATGGGTTTCGTGCCGCCGGCGCTCGCGGCTGAAGGGACCGAGCTGAAAGTGGACGTGAGAGGGAAGCCGCTCGCGGTACGGGTTGTCGCCCGGCCGTTTTACAAGAGACCTAAGCCAGCGTAGAAAGAGAAGGAGACATCGTTTGCCCAGCCCCGGCGATCTGAAGTACACGAAAGAGCACGAGTGGGTACGCGTCGAGTCCGAAGTCGGGACGGTCGGCATTACAGACTACGCGCAGGACCAGCTGGGTGACATCGTGTTTGTCGATCTGCCGGCGACCGGCGGACGGGTCTCGCACATGGAGAAGTTCGGCGAGATCGAGTCCGTCAAGGCGGTCTCCGAGCTGTATTCGCCGGTCACTGGAGAGGTGGTCGAGGCGAATGCGGCGCTCGCGAACAGCCCCGAGCTTGTCAATGATTCGCCGTATGGCGAGGGTTGGATGCTGCGCGTGCGCTTGAGCCAGCCGGGAGAGCTCGAAAGGCTACTTTCGGCACAGGAGTACGACGACTTCATTGCGCAAGGCGCTGAATGAGCGCGAGCAGCCCTCACCCCTACATCCCGAATACCGATGACGACCGGCGCGCAATGCTCGACCGCATCGGCGTGGGCACCGTCGACGAGCTGTTCGCCGACATTCCGTCCGAGTTCCGAATCGGAGCGCTTAACCTCCCGTCTGCGCTACCTGAGCTCGACCTGACGCGCGAGATGTCGGGTCTGGCGGCGGCAAACATCGTCGCGGGTAACGGCGTCGCTTCGTTCCTGGGGGGCGGCGCTTACCGGCACTTTATACCGAGCACAGTCGGACACATCATTTCGCGGAGCGAGTACTACACCGCTTACACGCCGTACCAGCCGGAGATAAGTCAGGGCACGCTCCAGACGATGTTCGAGCTGCAGTCGATGGTCTGCGAGCTGACGGGAATGGATGTGGCGAACGCCGGCATGTACGACGGGGCGAGCGCGCTGGCGGAGGCGTGCCTAATGGCCTGCCGTGTGAGCGGCCGGCATCGCATCGCGGTGCATTCGAGCGTCAACCCGGCGTGGCTGGCTGCCGTGAGGCTGTACGCGCGTGGGCCGGGAATTTCCGTGGACATCACGGATGGCGGCGGGCTGACCGACGAGCATGCCTGTCTTGCGGTCCAACAGCCGGCCTTCCTCGGAGATCTGATCGACGTCTGCACGCTGGGCGAGGCGACGCGCGCGGCGGGCGCTCTATACATCGCCGCCGTCGACCCCGTCTCGCTCGGGATGCTAACGCCGCCGGGGGAGTATAGCGCCGACATTGCTGTGGGAGAGGGTCAGAGTCTCGGCTGGCCGGTGAATTTCGGCGGACCGTGGCTGGGGCTCTTCACGTGCCGCGAGCAGTACATCCGGCAGATGCCCGGGCGCATCGTTGGGCGCACGACCGACCTCGAGGGTCGCACGGGATACGTGCTTACGCTCCAAACGCGCGAGCAACACATCCGCCGCGAGCGGGCGACCTCAAACATCTGTACAAGCCAGCAGCTGGTCGGACTCGCAGCGACGGTGTATCTGGCGACGGTGGGAAAGCAGGGGTTCGGGCAGATCGCCGAGCTGTGCTACCACAAGGCGCACTACGCCGCCTCGCTAATCAATCGGATCGATGGGTACGCGGTCGATCTCGAAAAGCCGTTCTTCAAGGAGTTTGTGGTTCGCTGTCCCCGGCGACCGGCAGAGATCAACCGGCGGCTTCTAGAACGCAATATCATCGGCGGCCTCGACGTGTCGGAGCAGGTCGCGAACGGGATGCTGGTCTGCGTGACCGAGATGAATACGCGAGAGGAGATCGAGCGGCTGGCGGAAGGATTGAGGGAGGTGGGGGGAGGATGACTACCGCCTCTCGTCCGCGCCTCGATCCGAAGACCGAAGATGCCGGCGCGCGCCTCTCGTTCGACCGCAGCCGGCCGGGGCGACAGGGCGTCCTTCTGCCGGCGCTGGACGTGCCGGAAGCGGGTCCGCTGCCGGAGCAATTTCTTCGGCGCGATCTTGCGCTGCCGGAGATGTCGCAGAACGAAGTCATGCGGTACTTCGTCGGGCTCAGCCGGCTGAACTACAGCATCGATACGGGGTTCTATCCACTCGGGTCGTGCACGATGAAGTACAACCCGAAGGTGAACGAGGACGTGGCGCGCCTGCCTGGGTTTGCTCACGTGCACC